>Ga0316198_10000539_pt1 | contig 20048 bp, 16 predicted proteins | sample OudBieAanoxic_MG_FD_204935 | JGI IMG/M metagenome (GOLD analysis project Ga0316198, IMG submission 204935) | Coastal sediment microbial communities from Oude Bieten Haven, Netherlands - site A anoxic | ecosystem: Environmental > Aquatic > Marine > Coastal > Sediment | place: Netherlands...
GTCTGAAACCGGCTTTTTTCATCATCGGTATCGTAAACGTGCCGGTGGACACCGTGTTGGCGATCGCACTGCCTGAAATGGAGCCAAACAGCGCGCTGGCGATGACGGACACCTTGGCCGGTCCGCCGATCCGGTGCCCCACGGCGGCCAGGGGAAAATCGATGAAAAAGCGCTGGGCACCGCTTCGGTTCAAGAAGGCCCCGAACAGGACGAACAGGATCACATAGGTCGCCAGCACGTTGGCCATGATACCGAACACGCCGTCGCTCTTGTAAAAGATGCTCGTGCACACGGCTGGAAAGGTGTCGCCCGCGTGGGCAAACAGATCGGGCATGTAATCACCGTAAACCCCATAAAGGAGTAACAGGCCCCCGAGTATAACGAAGACAACCCCGACCACCCGCCGGGCCACCTCGATACCGATGAGAACCCCAATGATGGCCACGAACATATCAAACGGTGTCTCTGCGCCGGTGCGGTAATTGATCGCCTCGAAATTAAGGATCCAGTAGCCAACCGAGAAGATCGACAGCAGAATTAATAGATAGTCGACGGCACGCAGCAACATGGGCTTCGACTTGTAGGTCAGAAAGACGAGGATGTAGGTAATGATGACGTAAATGCCCCGGTGGTACTGGGTGGCTGCCGGCTTCAGCACGGCCGAATAAGAGTAGAAGAGAACCAGGCTGACGGCCAGCACATCAAATATGATTTTCTCAACCTTATTTAGTTTATCGTACACTTTGCACCACCTGTCTGTGGATTATCTGGTATTTTTTAGTCCCTCGATCCCCTTGGATTTTCATGTGAGATGTGAGATAGGGACGCGGTCGTAAGATCTCTCTTGGCCGGCGCCCATATCCCACATCGATAGGCAACGCGGTGTCGCCGCCGCACAAATAAAATCGTTACACGATTTTATTTCAACATCCCCTTTTCCTTCCAAAACTTTTCAGCCCCGGGATGAAACGGCGTGACGATGTTGGTGGCGCCGGTTTTCAGGCTCATGTGTTTGAAGGTCTTTTTCATGGAAACCATGTGCTTCAGACCCTCATCCGTGTAAATCAGGGAAAGGAGCTCGTAGACCACATCATCGGGCACCTTGGAATTGGCCACCCAAAGGGCGCTGTCCTGAAAGGACGGGACGTCCTTGTCGACGCCCTTGTAAGTCCCGGCCGGAACCGCCAGTTTTGAAAAATAGGGGTACTCTTTGAAGAACCCAGACGCCTCGGCATCGGCACCCAGATCGACCATGGCGATGTCGTTGGTCTGGGCCGCCATGATCACCGCCCCGCTCGGAAACGCTGTAAACAGCCAGAAAGCATCCAGCTGATTGTTGCCGAAGGCCGCCGCGGCATCATTGTAGCCCATGGCGTTGCGTTCGATCTTGTCCCAAACGCCCATGTGGCTAAAAAACAGTTCGCAGTTGGCAAACGCCCCGGAACCGGCATTGCCGACCCCCACCTTTTTACCGGCCAGATCTTTGGTGCTCTTGATGCCCGAGTCGGCCCTGACAACCAATTGCCCCGGTGCACCATACAACCAGGCCACTGCCAGGGTATTTTCGTACTTTTTGGGATCGTTTTTCATCTTGCCGTTGCGACCCAGCCACACGTGCCCGGAATAGACGACACTCATTTGCTGTCGACCGGCATCGGTTTTTCTGAGGTTTTCGACCGATCCGGCGGATGTTTGGGCCTTAACCGAAAAGTCGGCGGCGGCTTTAACCGGCTTGTAAACTTGGATCCCGTTGGCGACCACCTGGAAGGTCCCACCGGCCGGACCACCGCCGAAGATAACCCTTGTTTTTGCCAATGAAGGTCCGGTAAAAGCAACCATTATCAATGAAAACGCACACACACCAAGTAAAACGGCTATTAGTTTGCTTCGCATGTTTATCCTCCTGAATGCATTATAGACCAAAATAACAGTTTCAAATCAAGAAATTTACACGTTTCGAATTTAGTCCTGCTTTAGACAAGTGCTATGTCTTCCCGCTATACCACCTCCTTTCAAATCTCGTGGCTTAAATTTTTGAGTTTTCAACGCGCGAATACAACCGTAACTTTATAATATGTTATATGCTAATAATTACTCCGTTGAGGGCGCCCTCCAACCCGGTGGTGCAACAAATGTTGACGTAGCATGCTCTTCAGGCCAGATACATTCAAACTTACCGTTAACGATTTGCAGAACCTGGGTTGGCAGGCTGTTTTGTCGCTCGTATTTGCCGTAGGACGTAAACTTGACCGGTCCAAATGGGCTGATAATGTCGGTGGCGTCCAACGCCGCCCGAATACTTTCGGGCTGCAAAGATTGGGCTCTCTTGAGAGCATCCGCAGCCACGAGAAGGGCGGAAAAAGCTTCGGCGCCATGATAGTCCGGCGGGACACCATACATGTCGATATACTGATTGTAGTACGCCTCGGTGCCGGCATACTGCAATTGTGGTGTCCACAGGGTCGCTGTCAGCAGATGGTCGGCCGACGGACCGATTTTGTCGATGAATTTTGGGTGGGTAAAACCGCCGGCACCGCCGATAAGTAACGCATTTATTTTCGACTCCCGAATTTGTTTGATCAATAAGGCCCCGTCGTTGAGGTAGGAAACCATGTAAATCACATCTGGCGGTTCCTCCGCGAGAGGGGCAATGATCCGTTGAAAATAGTCTTCTTTCAGTCTTTCCTTGTGATAGGGCTCGATCCCAATGATATCGATGTTATTCTCGCGGCAGAACCACATCATTCTCAAGGCACCACCGGTCCCGAAGGGACTGTTTTCATATACGATCGCCATCGATTTCGGCTTGATTTTTTTCAGTAAGAAATCCTCCAGCCCATTGGCATATTCGCTGGCCGGTACATTGAGCCGGTAGACATTGCGCCATTTTCTTTGGGTCACCCGGTCGTCGGCGGCCGTGCAAATCAAGAAAGGGCGGTCCAGTTTGTTGGCCGTGTTGGCCATGTATATGGTATTGCTGCTTTGATAAGCGCCCACAAGCATGACGGCACCGCTTTCTTTGACCAGTTGCTTGATGGCTAATTCTCCCTCTTTGGGTTGCCCCTGGTCGTTGGCGTAGACAAGCTTTAGGGGACGCCCGTTGATCCCGCCGTCTTTGTTGATCGATTCCAGGGCCATGTTGAAGGAATTTTTCATCATGGTGGCATAGGGATAAGCCTCAGAATGGGGAATGCCGATGACAATGGCCTCGGAACTTTCGCTAATTTTGGGGCCAATAATACTGCCGACTAAGATTAAAACAGCGAAAAGACCTAAAAACAGTTTCGATCTGTGTCTCATGACCCACCTTCCTTTTTTCCCCTGAGGGTCGAAATGGCCCAGAGATAAGTTGTCTCCCCAAATGGTCTGCCACTCTGATCAGCTGTCTCCCTGCGGAAGGCAGAGTAAAAATGGTGACCAACACAACCTATACGAAATTATTTCGCTACGCATGACTCACACAGATTTAGGATCGAAGCAGGAAAACAGAAACCTAACATATTCCTAACATACAGACCCGTAACAAAATGTCAATTCGACTTTTTCTGAATCTTTTGTCAGATTTTTTCTTACCGTCCGTAACTGCGGTATTCGGACTTGAATCAATAGACGGTGCCGCGACTGCGCACCGCATAGAAAGCCATTAACAGTTTCGAATGAACAATCAGTATATTTAGCCCGGAGAGCGTTGCGCAACACAACGTCAGGGTCAGTGATTATGCTTCCCTGGACAATCACATGGATCTGGTCGTATTCGACGGCTGGTATGACAAGGAAAACCGAACAGTAAAGCTGGACCGACTAATCAAAGAGGCCGTTTAGAACGGGATCGTCGATCCGCTTGTGGCGGCACAGATTGAATACGCGTATTCTTATGTTAAGGCTCTATCAGTTTATTCTGAATGGCAAACCGGGATAGTTCGGCATTGTTGCGTAGGTTCAATTTCTTTAGCAGGCGCAGGCGATACGTATCGACCGTTTTAATGCTGATTCCATATGCCTTCGCAATTTCACGGTTGGTTTTTCCGAGGGCAAGACGTCGCAGAACTTGCAATTCCCGCATCGACAGTAAATCGAGCGGGGTCTGCCCCTTTTCCCCCTTGGCGATCCTTAAAGCCAATGCCTCAGTGGCTTCATCAGTCAGGTAGCGGCTGCCGTCAAGCACTTTCCGAATGGCGATAACCAATTGCTCCGGCGCCGATTGCTTGGTTATATATCCCATGGCGCCCGCTTCTATGGCGCGCACGACATACTGGCCTTCTTCATGCATGGTCAAGACCAGAACGGGCAGCTCTGGATACATGGCCTTGAGTTGACTGATGACCTCCAGACCATCCAAACCGGGCATGGAGATATCAACCACAGCGACATCAGGTTTATTTTGCTTTACCTGCCGAAGTGCCTCGCGTCCATCGGCGGCTTCGGTAATCACTTGCATGTCACCGCTCTCCTCTACGATCCGACGAAGTCCGGCGCGCACAATGCTATGATCGTCTGCCAATAAAACCTTAATCATCCCGTAATCCTCATTATAGATTCAATCCATCGAAGGGCACCTTGAATTCAACCCGCGTTCCGCTCTGCGGTTGTGATTGCACATCGAGATTGCCGCCTGCCAGCATGGCGCGTTCACGCATGCCGGCCAAACCGAGGCCCTCGAATTCACCGAGCACGGCCGTGTTGAACCCCCGCCCGTTGTCGGACACGACCAGGGTTAAAAACCCGTTGTCCAGGCCAAGCCGAACGTCGACATGCCCGGCATCGGCATGCCGGGCAACGTTTGTCAGCGCCTCCTGGGTGATCCGGTAGGCGGCCGTAGCGATCGTTTCGGTCACCTCAGGGATACGCTGAGGATCGAAGACACATGTGGTTCCGGTGCGTTTTTCGAAATCGGTGGTGTAATTTTCGAGAGCATCCACCAACCCCAAATCATCCAGCACGCCCGGGCGCAGCCGAAAAGCCATCCCCTGGACGTCTGAAATCGTTTCATCGATTAAATCACACATGGTCAGGGTGCGTGCCGCCGCTTTGGCATCCACATTATGCATCCGATTCCGCAACCATACGGCATCCATGCGCAAGGCGGTAAGAACCTGGCCCAGTTCATCGTGTAACTCTCTTGACAGGGCGGCGCGTTCCTTTTCTTGATTGGCCATTATGCTGCCGGACAATCGCCGCAGCTGATCCTGGGCTTTCTTGACGGCGGTAATATCCGTCGAAATGCTGCCCACCCCTCTGATCCGGCCGGATTCGTCGTACACCGGGAATTTAACGGAAAGATACGTGTGCCGGTCGTCCTTCTGTACAATGGTCTCTTCAAACTGATAGGAACATTTTTGTTCAAGAACCTTCAAATCATTGGTTCGAAATTGATCGGCCGTATCATTTGGCAGAATATCGTAGTCGGTCTGGCCTTTGACATCGTCACTTTTCACATTGAACAATAGTTCATATTTCGGATTCACCAAGATGTATCGGCCATCGACGTCTTTGATATATATGACAGCCGGTGTGTATTTGAGTATGTTGGTAATCTCCCGGGTGCGTTTTCGCACCTGTCGCTCCAGATCCTTGGAATAGCGACTCAGGGTTTCTTTGGCCTCTCTGAGTGCTTCCTCTGCCCGTTTGCGTTCGGTCACGTCGATCGAAACGGCTAAAGAGCGCACCGGTGCGCCGCCTGCCTCACGGTCAACGATCGCAGAAAGCAGTATATCGATAATGTCGGCATTCTTTTTGACAAACTGATAGGGAATATCTTTGCAGGCTCCCTTACGAACAAATTCGGGAAATACCTTCTGCTCGTAATAGCGACGGGAATCTGGAGTTAAAAAATCGGTCAGTTTTTTGCCGATGACCTCCGAGCGTTTATAACCCAACGCCTCGGCCCAATGATCGCTGACACTGACCAAATATCCTTGCATGTCGATCGAATGGAGCATCGCCGGGGTATTGTGATAGAGGGTCCGATAACGTTCTTCGCTTTCCCGCAGCGCTTTTTCGGCCAATTTGCGTTGGCTCAATTCATGACTGGCCTTTCCGTAGAGAAAGAAAACCGCTACCCCAACCAGTAGGCAGAGAGATAAAACAATCGGGCCGGTCAGGCGGATCAAGGGACCCGAGACGTTCTTGGAGATGACTTTAAGGCTGCGTAAATGATGGACCTTCCAGCCCGGATAATTACTAATATCGGCCTGATGAATCTGATATTCGTTGCCCGACCGGTCGGAAACATATTTTTCGTCGATCGGCCTAAAGCCAATCCATTCCCACGGTCCGTTACCAAATTGTCTGGATTCGGCAATCTCATCAATTTCTGCCGGGCCGATTTCCCATATGACGTGATAGAGCCAGTTTTTGATATTTGAAATGAACACCACGCCGTGGGGATCGGTTACCAGAACAATTTCATCACTGATCAGGCCCAGTTCCTTTTCAATTTGCTCGATGGAGGCCTTGATCACCGCCAGCCCGATCGGCAAATCCTCACCTTCTTCAAATATGGGATAGCTGTAATAAACCCCGCGCTTATTAGAAGTGACGCCCAAGGCCAGATAAGTGGCCGGCGCACTGTGGAAGGCCTGCAGAAAATAGGGGCGAAATGCAAAGTTTTTCCCAACGAAACTATCGGGTGCATTACGATTACTCGAGGCAATCGTATTGCCTTCATAGTTCATCAAATAACACACATCCGCCTCCAACGCATTTTTGTAGAGATCCAAGATGGCGTTGGCTCTGTTCTGGGCCTTTTCATTCGGGCGAACGAGCATTTCCAAAAGCTCATCCATGCCGGCCATGGCTTTGACGACTTTGAGGTTTTCCGAAAGAAAGGCTGAAATATTCTTTGTGATCAATTTCAGGCGGGTGACGGCCTGCCGTTCGGCAACCTTCAAGGCGGCATCACGAACACTCGAATAATAGAGGTACCCCCAAGTCACGGTCGAGACAATGGCGAGTAAAGATAAGAAGATTAAAATCGATCGAAGTTTCATACCGAATACACCGTTTCACGCTAAATCACTCCGAGACGGCAGCGGCTAATGGATTTGATTCCGGTGACTTCAATTCATTGACACACAGGGGGCCTGACGCGTTTAACCGAATACAGTCTGCAGCCAGGGAGGCATCAGCAATGACCTGAACCTTTCGGGGCTGAAATTTCGCCTGAAGCGCAGCAATGTTATGATTCACATGGCCGCGCATCTTCGAGATGCTATGCGGGTGAACATAGATGCGGATACTGTCCTCGTCGTGTGCTGAAGATTCAAGTGCGGCAATGGCCGCATCTAAATATACCTTGGAATGTACCAGGTGACCAAAGGCCGGGTGATAGGGTCCGGCAATTATGGCCTTACCATTGCCAAAATCTTCTCCGGCCTGCAACCCCATGCGGATGACAGCAATATTATTTTGCTTGAACAAAAGATATAGGTCTTTAACGAGACTGACACAGGTCTCCAGTGGCCACGGGGCAAACTTTCCTTGCTGATACCACTTTGCCAATCGGCTGTTTTCGAGTACAAGCGTCGGATAGATCCGTACAAAGTCGGGCTGCAAATCGATCATCCGCCGTGCAGTGTCTTTGGAACGCTTAAACGTGTCCCCGGGCAGACCAACCATCATCTGCAGGCCGATCTTGTAATCTCTTTTTTGGAGTCTTTGCACGGCAGCAACGGTCTGGCCACTGGTGTGGCCGCGTCGGGACTGAGTCAGCACCGTTTCATCCATGGACTGGAGGCCCAGTTCAATCGTTCCGACTGAATATCCAGAAATTAATCTAAGCCGGTGCTCGTCAATGGTGTCCGGACGCGTCGAAAACCGGATGCTGTCTGCGCGGCCGTCGCGGACAAACTGCTGTGCCAGCGTCAAAAACGAACGCACCTCCGCATCAGGCAAACCTAAAAAATTTCCACCGTAAAATGCAATCTGGATTTCCGTGGGTCGGCCGGCGGCGTATCCCAGAAAGCGGCTGATAGCGGATTGTAATTCTGTAAATGGCAGGGTTGTGGCACCGGTAACCGCATGCTGGTTGCAGAAAACACACCGGTGAGGACACCCGGCGTGAGGCAGAAATACCGGAACGACAAAAGGGTTACGGGTGTTTTTCATTGACCGTGCGCGTTATTCCGCTTTTCAAAAATAAACTCCGAAATACGGAAGGGTGGTATAAGTGATTGTAGAAAAAAACGTTCGCATAACGGAACATTTTTTTGACAACCACTATAAGAATTACCGGCGACCCTCTGACCGAAGCCATCATCTATCCCGGCTCGCGGTCATTTCGATCGCAATGAAATCAAGAACTCTGCTGGCTGTTTTGTCATTGGGAGAGCGGTCACTTTTGAGAACTGCGAAGAATTGATAGAGCCTGTCTGGCTGCATCCTGTTCGGCCAATTTTTTGCTTTTCCCAAGGCCCTCTGTTTTTATGCCATTCGCCGTTAATTGAATACTGAAGGTTTTATCGTGGTCCGGACCGCTTTGGTCGATTACGGTGTAAATGGGTATCTTCTGCTGGCAACTCTGGGCGAGTTCCTGTAATTGACTCTTGAAGTCCTGATTCGCTTCCAAGGTCTGCAATTCGTCAAACAAGGGGGACATGTGGGCTTCAACAACCTCGAAGGCGGAATCAAAGCCGCCATCCAAGTAAACGGCTGCCAGAACAGCTTCAAAGGCGTTGGCAAGGATGGAATTTTTTTCGTGGCCGTTGCTAAGTTTTTCACCTTTTCCAAGTTCGATATGGTCACCAAGATTCATTGAACGTGCTAAATCGGCCAATTGGGACTCGTTCACCAAACTGGCCCGCATCCGCGAGAGATCACCTTCTTTCAATGCAGGGAGGCGCGCCATCAACAGATGTCCGACAATCAGATTCAGGACGGCATCACCGAGGAATTCCAGTCTTTCGTTGTCGCGCATGGCCCCATCGCCCTTTTCGTTGACATATGAGCTGTGTCGCAACGCTTCGTCGATCAGAGATAAATCCCTGAATTGATATCGTAACTTGTACATGAAAGCCCTGAATTCCATGGTGCATCCTTATAGTGGTTGTAAAGAAAACGTTCTGCTATTCTAATGTTTTTTTACAACCACTATAGCAACTTTTCGTATTTCAGAATTTATTTTTAAAAAGCGGTATAAATGGGCTGAACCGGGCCGCGGGCCGGAAAAAAACCGTTACGGTGCTTCGCTCAAGAACAAAGGCGATTGCGGGCAAGTCCTGCACACAATCGTTCGTAGAGCGCAAATGGAACGAAAAAGTGCCCCATTCCCGAGCCCATTTGAATTTCAGGTATCAATTTTCCGTGGAAATCGGTGCCTCCGGTCATCAACAGTTCGTGTTTTCGGGCTAATTCCTCGTAGAGTGATGTTGCTTGGGGGGGATGCTCCGGATAATATACCTCAATGCCCTCGAACCCCATTTTTTTCAGCACGACAATAAGGTTTTCCATATCCTCAGAGTCGGTGAGGTTGAGGAGAAACGGATGCGCCAGTACAGCAAGTCCGCCGGCGCCCCGGATGATATCGACGGCTTGCTGACAGGAAATACGGGGTTTGTCCACATATGCCGGCCGGTCATGGGCCAAGTAACTATCGAAAGCATCGTCGATGGATGCGGCATAGCCCATTTTTACCATGGCTTGGGCGATATGGGGCCGACCGATCTGACCAACGCCACCCGTCGCTGCAACCTGGTCTGTGGTCATTTCAAAGCCCAGTTGATTGAGACGTGCAATGATGGCAGGGTTGCGGTCCTTTCTGGCCTTTTGCAAGGTTTCGAGCGCTCGATTGAGTGCTGTATCATCCAGATCGATGCCGTAACCCAGGATATGAAAACTGCCTGAACGAGACAGAGATGGTGGCGGCGCAGCGCTCAATTCAACGCCGGTGAGAAACTGTAGGTTTTTGGGAATGCCGGATAGCAGCGCCTGCCTGGAACCATCAACGGTGTCGTGATCGGTTATGGCAATTGCCCCGAGATTTAATGTGCGAGCCGTTTCGAGTATTTCATCTGGCGAGAGCGTACCGTCCGAAGCAGAGGAGTGGATGTGAAGGTCTATCCCCACATGTTGACTACAATCCAAGGGCTTTCTCCAAAGCCTCTTCTTTGGACTTACATTCAATACATTGGGACGTAACGGGTCTGGCTTTCAAACGTTTAATGGAGATCTCCTCGCCACAGGATTCACAGATACCGAAAGTCCCATTCTCGGTGCGCTCGAGGGCCTTTTTAATTTTTTTTATCAGCTTGTGTTCCCGGTCCCTGATCCGCAGCATGAAATTCCTGTCCGCCTCAAGTGAGGCCCTGTCGGTGGGGTCCGGAAAGTTCTCTTTCGGCGTCGTCATCCCTGAGACGGTGTTGCCAGCCTGGTTGAGCAGTTCATCGAGTCGCTTGGCAAGATGCTCTTTGAAAAATTCGATATCTTTCTTTTTCATCTTATTGGCCCTTTACCCATTATTTATGTTGCAAAAAAGGAATGTATTTATCACGAGTTTCAAATGGTGTAAAGAAGAAAAATGATATTTCAGCGTCAATGGTCCACGCACACACCCCTCGATCCATGGGATCTCTTTTGCGAGGTCTGAACAGCTATCGTATCGTTATTGCTGTGGTTTGAATCCGGCCAAATATTCTTGCCACTCCATCGGTAGCAACTGTTTCTTCTTGCTGTTGCAGTTTTTGCAAGCGGTGACCACATTGCCCTTGGTGCTGCGCCCACCACGGGCTATCGGTACAATGTGATCCATCGTCAATTCTCCGGGTGCGGCTTTGCAGCCGCAGTAATGACAGATACCTTTGGCAAGGCGCCTTTTCCACCATTGGCTCTCCCTGAGTCCTCGGGCCTTTTGGCGCTCTCGCCGGATTTGAACGTCATCCAGATCATAAGCGTACGGTTGCATAGCCATCTTCCCATCCGGCGAAACTTATCCGAGGTCTGGTACGGTCACCGCCCATCTGACGTATTGCGCCGTTCGATCGCCTTCAAAACATAGGGCACCATATTCTCGACGATTTTTTTGTATCCCTCTGCTGTCGGATGAATACCGTCGAAGTGATTCAGAGCGGGCTCACCGGCCACCCCATCGAGCAAAAAAGGCATGAATATAAGGTTGTTTTCAGCGGCTATGGTCGAATAGAGATCCGCAAAAGCTGCAGCATACGCCGGTCCCAAGTTCGGCATTATTTTCATTCCCGCCAACATGACCACAACATCACGGGCGATAATCTCATTGATCATATACTGAATATTTTCCCTGATCAACCCAGGCGCAAGCCCACGCATACCGTCATTCGCTCCGGTTTCAAGAATAATGATATCCGGTTCCATCGACAGCACCCATTCGAGCCGGGAACGAGCGCCGCTGCTTGTCTCACCGCTGATCCCCGCATTGACGACACGGTATGACAGCCCGCGCGCCCGAAGCGCTTCTTCCAGCTGAGCAGGATAGGCCATTTCCTCCGGCACGCCCAGGCCCTCTGTCAAGCTGTTACCCATGGCCACGATGGTACCCTTCTTGCGGGTATCTTCTGATGGAAGATCGGAAGATGGCGGTTCCTGTCCACAAGCACCGCTAAACACAATTAAGAGGAAAATCCATGCGTACTTTATCATTCTCTCTTTCAGATTCATCACTCCTGGCTCTGTTCTCTTAAAAAGGTCAACGGCCTCTGCCGTAGAATCGGCCATGCTGGAATGAGGCCGCAGATAACAACCATGACGCTTGTCAAAACAATTATTAACACGATGGGCCCTACAAAGGTTTCATATCTGACATCTAATACCTTGGTGACGACAAGCCAACTCGCCGCCTGAGAAACGATGAGAGCCAGCAGACCACTGAGGCTGCCGATGAGCAGATTTTCAAGGCCGAACACCTTAATAACGAAAGAATTTCTGGCCCCGAGGACCCGATAGAAGACGGCCTCACGGGTTCTGGCCAGACGGGTGGCAAAGACCGAACTGACGGCAATCAACATACCGGCCAGGATGCTGAAAGCAGAGAAAAAGCGGATCGTGTCCGCCAGTTTGTGCGCGATCCCCTGGAAAGCGGCGATTGTTTCCGCCATATCGATTACGCTGACATTGGGGAATCTTTTTACAATAGCGTTCTGAATATCGGCAATTTTACTCTTGTCGACTTTGACGGCCGTAAAGATTGTTTGCGGCGCACTCTTCAAAACATCTTCCTCAAACACAAAGTAGAAAAACGGTTTGAAGGAATCTTTGACACGACTGCGAACACTCGAAATTTTCGCTTCTATAGGAACACCCTGAATCCTGAAAACAAGTCGGTCGCCGATCTTCATTGCGTGCATCTCAAGGACGTCATCTAAAACCGAAACCTGAGGTTCCTGCCAGTCCGATCGGAAAAGACTGCTGCCGGATTTGATGACTTCATCATCGAGCAGGTCACTGCGATAGGTCAAATTGAACGTCCGCGCAAGATTGTCGCCGCGAAGCTTTAATCGTTCCCTTTTTCGGTCGATCTCCTGGTTGTTGATTGATAGAATCTTGGCCCGAACCACCGGGAAATAGCGCGTTTTTATGCCTAAAGCACGATCGAAATCTTCCGTTTGCTCCGGCTGGATGTCCAAAAAAAACAGGTTCGGGGCATCTGCTGGATAGGAATGAACATAGGCTTGGTCGAGGTTTTTTTCAACAGTGTAAATGGTTAAAATAACTACTAATGCAGCCGTCAAAGTAATCATGATCGGCCGGGTCGCATTGTCCGGCCGAAAAAGGCCTTTCACTGCCTGTCGAAACTCCAAATTCTTTACCCTGGTACGTTTTAAAGCCAATAGAAGCACGTGCACCAGACCCGCCGTAAGAAGGAGAAATCCGCCAATTGTGCCAACAAATTGAAGGCCGCTGCGAATGTCCTGAAGTTGCCAAAGGATCATAGCAGTAAAAAAAACGATGATGACCACAAGAGACAAGCCGCGCGGCAATCCACCCGTTTTTTGGACGCCCTCCTTACGGAAGATTGCTGCCGGTCTGATACCTTTCAAGCGGTACAGCGGCCGAAAAGCAAACAGGGCCACCCCAATGATGCCCACACTGAATCCCTGCAGCGTCCCGCTCCAGGAAACCCCCAACCGTGTCTGCTGAGGAATGAGGCCATGGAAAAAGAAGGGGAGAATACTCTGTGCCGCAAAGCCTAAAGCGAGTCCCAGGAGTGTTCCAATCAGGCTTAGCAGCAGCAAGCCGATGGTAAAATGAAAAAATATATAGCGACTCGTGGCGCCGACCGTCTTCATGATGGCGATGGTATTCTCTTTTTCCTTGAGATAGGCGGTCAGTGTGCTGTGTATACCAATACCGGCGAGCAATAGAGTGAAAATTCCAACCAAATTAAGAAAATCCATAAAGTTGTCAAAAAACCGTTTAACCCCAGAGCGAGCGGTCAGGTAAGTGTCAACCCGTTCCAGAACTGGATCGGCAGCCGCCGTAAGTGTATCTGCCAATTGTTGCAGATCTGCGTCATCGACCGTTTTGATTTGGATCCCGTAGCGAACCCGACTCCCTTTCTGGATAAGGTCAATTTCGTCCAGATCAGCAGCCGACACGAAAATGCGGGGACCAAGGGCGAAAGCGGTTACCGGCCGGGCCGGTTCCTTGAGCACGATATCGGTGATGGTCAGTCTGGCCCGACCGACATCCAATTGATCGCCGATGCGCAATCCCAGCCGTTCTAAAAGAATCTGTTCGACGATAACCGTTCCCGGAATGAGACTGGTAGCGAGTGGTTTCCCGGATGCCAATTCGCAGCGTCCATAAAGCGGGTACTTTTCCGTAACCGCTTTTATATTCGACAGCAGTGTCGCACTCCCGCCGACGGCTTGAACCACCGAGTAGAATTCAAATGTATCGGAAATTTGAATTTTTCCTTGGCGTTTCATCCTGTCAATGGCGTCTTGCAAACCTGCAGAAATTGGCTGCCGTGACTGAACGATGATGTCTCCGGCATGCAGCGTGCGGGAGTCCTTCATGAGCGCGGTGGTGACACTGCCGGAAAACCCGTTCACGGCAACCAGTGAGACAATTGCCAGGACGACGCACAGGATGAAAACAACAGCCTGGGATCGGGAGCGACTCAAATCGCGAAGTATATATTTACCGTACGGCATGAATCGTAATTCCCCTTTGATCGCCATTAATATCGCCGTCTTTTAGTCGGATGATACGGTCCGCCAGGGCGGAGATTTCCCTATTGTGAGTGGCCATGATCAGTGTCGTGTGCTCTTCGCGGTGGAATTCCAACAGTAAGTCTAAGATGATGCGGCCGTTCTCGGAATCCAGGTTACCGGTCGGCTCATCGGCAAAGATAATTTTGGGATGATTGATTACCGCACGGCAGATGGCAACGCGCTGCAATTCGCCACCGGAGAGCTGATGCGGATAGTTGAAATATCTGTGGGACAAACCGACGCGCTTTAGAAGCGATTTCGCTCGATTTTCGGCCTGAGGGTCACGCTTGATTTCGGCCGGAAACATCACGTTTTCAAGCGCCGTCAGAGCAGGGATAAGATGAAATGACTGAAAAACGAATCCGAAAATAGCATTGCGAAAGGGGGCCAGGGCATTCTCTTCGACATCCGTGATGTTCCGGCCGTCGACGATTATACGGCCGGACGAAGGCTTGTCGAGCCCGGAAAGCAGACTCAACAAGGTTGTTTTGCCACTGCCGCTGCGCCCTTCCACCGCCAGAAACTCACCCTTGGCAACGGCTAAGGAGACCGTCCTGAGAACGACAATCTCCCGGTCTTCGATACGGTAGAATTTGCTCACATCCTCCGCCGATAATATGTTTATAGGTTTACCAGGTCTGAGCATGGCAATGGTGATCCCCCTTTATACCTTTTTAATCGGTTTGTATTTTACAACTTGATATAACTGGCATGCTAAGCACCAACCCGTCAGGGATCAAGGTTTTCGGCTCGATCCCTGAGGAGTTGGAGGAAAGATGCTTTCTGGGCGTGGCGGTTGAAAGAGGATAAGAACGATGCGGGGTCACTTCTTTTGCCGGACAGCCAACGCTTCTTTTAACTTTTCACCGAGTTGACCCAAGGAAGAGGATTCTCCGGACCCGTACCGACGCCAATCTCCAGTTGCGGAATCATCGCCGGGCGCAAGGGTGATTCTGCGTTTTTCACGGTCTACGGCGTCGATGGTAACCGCAATAGTATCACCCGATTTGAGCTTTCCGGAATACATCTGCTCGGCCGCTTGGCCCAATTTCGAATTGGGAAGCAGACCGGTGATTCCTGGTTCAAGAGTGACGAAATACCCGAATTTTTCTACTTTCTCTATGACGCCGTTAACCTTCCGGCCGACCGGATACCTCTCGAAGACGGCGAGCCATGGATCTCCATCTGCATCGCGTATGCTCAGAGATACCCTCCGTTTATCTCCGTCAAACGTTTTGACCATAACGGTCACTTCATCGCCGGGAGAAACGATGTCTTCCGGTTTGAGAATTCTTTTAACATAGCTCATTTCGCTGATGTGGACCAACCCCTCAATCCCTGGCTCGATTTCGACAAAAACACCAAAAGGAGCGCAACGCCTGACCCGGCCATTGATAACATCCCCCGGTTTAATCCTGTCGCCGGCACTCTCCCACGGATCATCCAGAAGTTGTTTTACGGACAGTGAAATTTTTTCGGAACCGGGGCCCGCTGTTGCATCGATGCCGATAATTTTTACCTGAATACGATCCCCCGTGTTGACGGTTTCGGCTGGATTTTCTATCCGGGACCAGCTCAGCTCCGAAATATGGACCATCCCCTCGACACCCGGGATCAATTCCACGAAGGCCCCATAGGGCATCAAACGGCTCACGGTCCCACTGAGGACCATTCCGGTGCTCAGTGCGCCGAAAAAGTCCTGCCGGGCTTTTTGTCGCTCCTGTTCAAGGAGCTTCCGGCGGGAGAGTACGATATTGCGCCCTTTTTCTTCAAACTGAGAAATATAGAACAGATGGGTTTGCCCGACAAAGTCATCTGGTATTTCGACATATTTGACATCCATCTGGCTAAGGGGACAGAAGGCCCTTTGTTTCATGACTTCGACATCGAATCCGCCCTTGCAGGTCCCGGTGACCCGGCCTTCAACCGGGATACGGTTCCGAAAGGCATCGATCAGCATCTGCCTTCCACCGATGCCCGATAAGGCCTTTGAAAGCTTTATCTCACCTTCACCGGCAACAATGACAAACAGCTCAAGCCTGTCTCCCAGAGCATAAGGAAACTGTCCTTTTGCATCCAGCAGTTCCTTTTTGTCCACAACTCCATCGGCCTTTGTCCCGGTGTCGAGAAAAACGGCATCGTGGCCAATGGCAATAATTTCCCCGCTGATTTTATCACCCACCTGCAGGTGTCCAACGATCCCGGCACTATATGATTCGTATAGTGCGTTGAAATCTTCAGATTCTTCAGATGCATTCGCGTCGTTAGAATCTTCTGAACCCTTATCTTCTTGGTCCTCACCGACTGACATGGCTCACTCCTGATTTTGGGATTAAATTCCGTCCGCTACCAGTTAAATGCGGCATACTTATTAGATGGTAACACACACAATTACAAGTCGCGATTTTGTCTTTTTTCAGATCTGCTTTATGGTGGTTGTAGAAAAAAACGTTCGCATGACGGAACGTTTTTTTCTACAACCACTTATACCACCCTTCCGTATTGCAGAATTTATTTTTGAAAAACGGTATAAATGATCATACGCAATCAAATCCGCGGGCTGAACAAGCTTTCAGCTCATTGGCCTTGTAATGGTTACCATTACAAGTTAATCGTTGAAAAGGGTCAAGTAAAACCAATTGGTAATCTGCCCTCCGCAATCCCCTGATTAATGTATTGACAAGACACATTGTGGTGCACTAAACCCGCGCACAATCAATTTCCTGATACAGTCAGCGTAAAGATAGGGACTCTGTAATGTCAAAGAAAGAATATTTGATGGAGAGCGACGAGGAAGCCATCCGTTTGGATGTAAAGACCGATCCGCGGGTGGTAGAAGGGCAGGCCCAATGGGCAGGCGTTTGCCCGGGAATGCGCATCGCCGATCTGGGTTGCGGTTCAGGTAAAACGTCTTTTATTCTCAATCAAATAGCCCAGCCGAATGGCGAAACAATCGGGGTGGACATTGCCGAACAGCGCGTCCGATTTGCTCAAACCAATTACATCGCCGAAGGGTTAAGTTTTACGCAAATGGATATCAGGGGTTCGCTGGAGTCCCTCGGTCAATTCGACCTGGTCTGGATCCGTTTCGTGTTGGAATATTACCGTTCCAGCAGTTTTGACATCGTAAAGAATATAGCCAAAACTGTAAAGCCCGGCGGCCACCTCTGCTTGATCGATCTGGACCACAATTGTCTGAACCACTACGGACTGACACCACGCATCGAAAAGGCTCTTTCAGGCATCATGCAAAGCCTTGAGGAAAAAGCAGATTTCGACCCTTTTGTTGGAAGAAAGCTTTATGCATATCTCTATGACCTCGGGTTTCAGGACATAGATGTCGGCCTGATACCGCATCACCTGATATTCGGAACTCTATCTGAAGCCGATGCATTTAACTGGACCAAAAAGGTAGAAATCGCCGCCAAGTATTCGGGTTATCTTTTCGAGGAATATGAAAACGGATTCGACGGTTTTTTTGCAGAATTCAAAAGAACGTTTACGGATCCGCGCCGATTTACCTACACTCCGGTAATTAGCTGTCGGGGCCGCAAGGCAGGATAAATTTTCACCGGCGACATTCTGGATGAAGTTGACGGTGTGGCCGGCAACGCAGGCGGGATGAACCGCGCTTGTGCCCATCCACATACGGTTGATGATGCGCTCGAGTGTCCAGGTTATAACTGCGAATTTGTTTCGCTGGGTTGGGCCGGACAAAGGTATGGGGTCAGGTAAACTGATTGTCGGTTGCAGCAAGAACCCCACGGAAAGCACCGCCCTTCGAAAAAAGCGGAAATTAGCTAACTTACCAAAGCTCTGTATTCCTGTTTTCCCGTATATTCATAGGTGTAATAGCGGCAGAATGCATCGACCACTTCCGGGTCGAAGCGTTTCCCGGCACCCTCTATCAAAAGATCGAAAGCTTTTTTTCGCGACATCGGGCCACGGTAATGGCGTTTGGCTGTGATGGCCTCGAAAAAATCAGCCACGGCAATAATTCGGCTGCCCAGAGGTATTTTATCTCCGATCAGACCGTTTGGATATCCGCTACCATCAAATTTTTCGTGATGGCTACCGGCGATTTCAGGGACAAGGCTGTATATCCCTTCGAAATTGATCTGCTTGAGAATCCGGCGGGTCTTTTCCGCATGGGTTTTAACGATTTCATACTCATCATCTGTCAGACGTCCCGGTTTTTTCAAAATAGTATCCGGTATGCCGATCTTACCATAATCGTGAAGCAATGCCGCCACTCGGATGACTTCGCAGTAGTTTTTCGGAAGCCCCATCTCACCGCTAACGCCCATGGCCAACTCGGTTACCTTCGCGGAATGTCCCGAAGTCATTGGATCCCGGGCATCAATGCTCGCAGCCAGTACTTGGAGAATGGACCTAAACTGCTGCTCACTCGAATCGAGAAGATCGGCGTTGCGAATACTGATTCCCAGTACAGAGGCGATCCCGGTCAAAAGGCTCAGGTCACTCTGAACCAGCATTTTCTTCGATCTCAGGTTATCAACCGCCAGAATACCGATCGATTCCCCTTCACAAACAATCGGGCAGCACAAGAAGGACTGACTGCCGAGTTTGTCGGCGAGCGCTAAACTGCGCAGAGACAGATTGGCGGCAATTTCTCCGATGTCGTTGATCAAAAATGATCGCTGCTGGCAAAATGCGACAACGAAGACACCCGTTGATTCGGGATGATCGAGATGGAATGCGGTATGTTGCAGCAATTTTAATTGTTCTTCACTGTACCCGTACCCTGCCCGAAACAACAATCGTTTCTTTTCCTTGTCTGACAGTAAAATCATGCAGCGGTCATAGTCGAGCCTCTTCTTGAATATCTGGATGACATTCTGCAAGATATCTCGGCTGCTCGTCTGCCGACTGATGGCTTGCCCGATGTCATTCGTAAGGAGCGCATTATTGTAGTTGATGTTGATTTGATCCACTAATTGATCGGTTGAAAACTGCAAAGAGTTCAGACTGTTTTTTAATTCTCGCTTTTCAATATTTCCGGCAAGGAGTGTAATCAGAAAAAGAATCGCGGCCGCGGCAGGAATGATGGTGGTCAGTGTAAAGATCGGATGGCCCAGAGCGAGAACAACGCATCCAGTCGCCAGCAGGAGCGCTGCATAATTTCTCACCTTTTTCAATGAATCAATAAGGGATTTTTCCCAGGTTATGATATAGCGGCAACACTTGCCACCATGGAAAACACATTCGGGGTGCTCCAGGCTGGAAAGTTTGCTGCCGAAAGTAATCGCCACCGCTTCCAAGTAGCCGATTCGATTTTCGCATTGAAAGGGCTTTTCTTCGACCCCCATTTGCGGCGTGACAACGATCTCGACTCTATCTGGTGCTAATTTATTGGAAGTAAATCGCGCCGACCGAGTAAAATTCACAGAGCCTTTACCGATCATCTCATAGGCGGTTGACGGCCCCACCAAACTGAGGACCCACTGGCGCATGACACCGTTGGCTTCGGGTGACGCCGCGAAACGCCCGGCTTCACGGGCAATGTTTTCGTTATTGGTGAGTTGGGAGAGTCTTTCGTGAAAACGATTGATCTGCTTCTGGGAAAACCAGTGCCCCTGGTCGGCAACTTCGTAAGGTTGCATTCCTGAAAAACGTAACAGCTCGTTGACGTCGATATAATTATACTTCTTCTGAATAAGCCGAATATAGTTATCGATGATACGGCTGTTATAGAGAGGTCTTGTATTCATTATTGGTCGGTTGGTTAGACGCCGAACAATCACGCCATTATAATTTTGCTTCTAGACATGTTTTAAGAGACGATGCAAATAACGGAAATAAGGATCTGAAAACCGGGTATTCATGACCCACATATTGTAT
>Ga0316198_10000540_pt1 | contig 20034 bp, 14 predicted proteins | sample OudBieAanoxic_MG_FD_204935 | JGI IMG/M metagenome (GOLD analysis project Ga0316198, IMG submission 204935) | Coastal sediment microbial communities from Oude Bieten Haven, Netherlands - site A anoxic | ecosystem: Environmental > Aquatic > Marine > Coastal > Sediment | place: Netherlands...
GCGGGGTTTATGCCAACAACCCCTCCATGTGCGCGTTGGCGCAGACCCAGGACGATCAGTACTTCGCGCCCCCGACGGGCCTGTCTGATGTCGTCCTGCTCTCCCTCGGAACCGGGACCAGCCTCTTTCACATCAAAAAAGAAATCCTCGACTGGGGCTACGCCCAGTGGATCAAACCGCTGATCAGCCTCATGCTCGACGGGATCTCAGGCATCGCCCACTACCAGTGCAAACAGATCCTCCGCGACCGATACCATCGTCAGGCGCCGGTCTTTCCGTCAGATGTGTCGATTCCGATGGATGCCATCAAGAAAATGCCTTACATGGTCGAGTTTGCGGACGAACTCAAGCTGAAAGAGACAGTCGATTGGATGCAGGCGAACTGGATGAAGGAGTGACAACGAAAGTTTTTGACAAGGAAGTAACGGATCCCTGGCCAGCTACCTCGCACGGCCGTTTATTCTGGAATTGAACTCTGAAAGTCAATCTACCAGGATATGTCTGGTTTCCGGCGTGGGACCGCGCACACTCCCTCGCACGATCACGGGTCGACAACACGATTCACGTCTCCGAGGGCGAGACCTCGGTGTGGACGCACCCGTCGGTTGAACCCTATGACAATCGCCGACACGGACACCGCGAAGACGATGATCGCCATCAGCTGGCCGATGGAAAGCACCTCGAGGTAGAAGGTGACCGTGTTGCCGCGGAAGGTCTCGAGTCCGAAGCGCGTCGCCGCGTAGGTGGCCCAGTAGCCGAAGAAGATCGTCCCCGGCGGCCAGCGCCGGGTTCGCCAGAGGTACGAAAAGAGTACGAAAAGACCAAGGCCGTTGAGAGCCAAGTAGATCTGCACGGGGTGGACCGGCAGCGACTGAGCGACCAAGGGGTCGAGGATCCCCGCCCGTACTTGCGCCACGAACGGGAGGCTGCCGTGGGGATACTCGATCGCCCAGGGCACCATCGTCGGCCGGCCGAAATCGCAGCCGTTGAGCAAACACGCCCACCGCCCGAGAAAGGGTCCGAGCCCCATCACCGATCCCAGAACATCGAGGTAGCGAAGCGGGCGCTGCCGGTTGAGCAACAGAAAAACGCAGAAGCCGGTGAATCCACCGAGGTAGGCGCCCCAGGAAATCGTGCTCCCGGAAACGGTGAGCAGCTCGCCAAGGAGCCGTGACGGCGGTGGTCGCCAAAGCAGGACGAACAGGAGGCGCGCGCCGATCAACCCGCCGATCATGCAGCTAACGGCGGCTCCGACAGCGTAGTAGGGAACCAGGCCGGCCCGCCTGTTGCGCCGCACGAAGACGAGCAGGCAGACCAGCATGGTCAGCGAGTAGACCAGCGCCGGGTAAGGCACCAACCAGGTGAAGACTTCGGTGCCGAAGGCGCGGTTCAGCCAGTCGACGATGGCCGGTCGCATCTCAGTTTGTACGCCTCTTTCGCCGCAAGCGCAGCATCCACGCCGCCCCGACCCCGATCGGAATCAGTGTCACCATTGCGGCGCCGGGTGATGTCGAGGCCGACGCTCCACAGGTGCACTCGCACTCGCCACTGTCGTTGATCACAGCGTACGGCGCCGGCAAGTTACTCGCGAAATAGCCGTTGCCTGGGTTGTCCGAGCTGCGAACATTGCCTCCTGTCGCGTCCGTTGTCTGCACCTTGTAGTAGAGACGGTTGCCTGTCCTGAGCCCTGCCCAGTCGGCGGCCGGCAGCGTCCAGGTGGCGGTGCCGCCATCGGCGGATACCACACCTGACAGAACGCCACTCGACACTGGGCCGCTGAAGGTAGCGTCGTTGGAGACGGTCACCTCGAATCGGGTGTTGAAAGGCTGGCTGGCGGTGTTGACCGAGGTGCCCGTGAAGGTGTAGTCGCGACCGGTCCACACCCTGAAGGTCGGCCCGGTGGCAGAGGCACGGTCGAGGTAGTCGTCGTCGATGTCGATCACGGCGTCGGCTGGGCTCAGGAACAGCCCTGCCCTCGCATATCCGCTGAGCACCTTGTGAGCGTTGGTGCTGGTGGCGAACCCGTCGACGAGTTCTTCAAGGAGGTTAATGAAGTTGTCGTGCACGGTCTTGTCCGTCGAGCTGTCGATGAAGCTGGCGGCGCTCAGGGCGTCGATCTGCGAGCTGTTGATCAGGAATGTCCCCAGTGCCGAGACCTCGTTGAACTCGCGCCGCACATTCCATAGCGCCCAGCCGAGGATCTGGCCGTCACCGTATCCGCTCACCGAGAGGCTCCGATGCTCTGGGAAGACGTCCTGACCTTCGACCCTGCGAGGTGTCCATCCGTCCTGGCTCGGTGTGGCGCAGTTGGCCCCCCAGAAATCACCAAAGGTGTCCGTGTCGAAGCTCGTGTAGGCCCAGAAGTCGGACATGCCCTCATCGACGTGCTGGGGGATGGTTCCGGTGTTGTTGCGGTGATTCACCAGGTGGCCGAACTCGTGGGTGACCACCGTCGAATCGACCGCCGCGTTGAACACGTTGTTGCACGAGGTGCTGGTGGTGATGGTCGCGTTGCCGATGCCGAAGGTCAACGACCATGAGCCCCAGCTCGCACAGGCATTGTTGATTCCAAAGCCACACGGGTTGTTGTGGTTGGTGGTCACCGACAGTGCCGGAAGGGCGGTCGATCCAAAGAGATCCTCGAAGTTGGTGCGGTGTTGGCTGACCCATCCGTAGGCGTTGACGTCCTGGAAACGGCAGTTGTAGCCGGTACTGGCGGTCCGGTCGACCGTGGTTCCGTTGATCGGCGCCACGTCGAAGTCGGCGAATCCGGTGCCGGGGTCGGCAATGGTGAGGTCGCCCGAGCACACCCCGTCGGCGCCGGAGTTGGTGAGGGTCAGAGCGCCCGCGAGATCCAACCGGTACTGCCCGCCAGAGGGCGGATCGACTTCAAACTCCAATACGCGGGTGCCGCTGCCCGGGTCCGGGTCGAAGACGAGCCCCCTGCCGTCATCCGCGGCAAAGAGCGGCACCAGGTGCAGCACCTGGCCGGTCTCTGCGTCGAGCCAGATTTCGTAGGCACCCTCGACAGCATCAACGGTCACCTTCCATGCATGAAGAAAGGTCGCACGGTACGGCACGATGGTCGCTTCTGGCTTCCGGGACTGCACGTCCACGAGCTTGGTCGATTTCGCGACGTACTCGGCGGCAATTTTGGCCGAACGCTCAGCGTCCAGCGCCCGGCGGTTGCTCACCTTGACCTCGTTAAACACGCGGCCGCTGAGGCTCGAAAAGCCCCGGCCTTCACGCCACACTAGCCGCAAGGATGTGTTGTCGATGGCAACGTCTCGATCGTGTTGGTCATATCGAAAGACGGTGGTGCGGTGAGTCGACTGCCGACGAGCGAGGTCGGCCTGCTCCAGGATCGCCGTGTCGGTCGCTTCGTTGAGCCCGGATCCGAATCGGCCCTCGAGCGCATGGCGTGTCTTTCCCGCCGACTCCTTGATCAAAGCCTCGAGTCGCTCGCGGTTCGAGAATGGACGGTCCTCAGGCTTTCTGGGCCGCAGTGCCTCCACCGGCTGAGTCCAGCCGAGGGCTTTCAACGCCGCTTCCACCACCTGCCATGCAGCCTCGGGTGAAGGGGGCCGCTCGTCGCGCGCCAGCGTCAGGTGGAAGAACTCCCCGTCGTAGGTCGGCAGCCGTCCGGCCGCGCCCTGGGGCAGCAGGGCCCGATCGACCGCAAGCGCCGGACGTTCGAGGTCCGGTAGCTCCACCGGCGTCACGGGATAGAGGTCCAGCCGCGGCTCCTGGGCCATTGCAGGCAGCGCGAAGCAGACCATTGACAGAGCGATGGGTACGACCACACGTGATGGTTTCCGAATCGTCATTTCCCTCTCCTTCGTTTCGGTCAGCCGGTAGCGAAAACCAAGACTCCGAAAGACCACTCATGAGGTCGCCGGCATCTCGCCCGTGTGCGGGCCCAACCGTCCGCAACCAGCTGAAGACTCAACTGAGCTGTGTTTCTCCTGAGGGAATGTTGATATCTGCTGTGCCTGCGCCGCATCACCCAAATGGGTGATGGCCCGAAACACTTCGCGACGGATCACGTGGCCAGGGCGGTAGACAGTTGGTGGGCTACCTGCGGAAGTAGGTCATGGATGGCCGTGGTCTCCCCACGTAACAGGTTTTCGTGAAGGCGTATTTTCTGAGGATCGTCAAAGCGTGATCCGCTTCCTCCCGGTTCGGGAAGACGATCATCCTGCTTCTTCCGTCGGTGAGGAGCCAGCCGTTCGACTCTCTGCGGGTTTCCAGGCCTCTCGGGTTGAATCCGATGCAGTCTTCCCCGTCCATTTGACCGGATGGCGCGGCTCCATTGACGAGGAAGTACTCCATGGAAGCCTGAGGACGGCCCACGAAGCAGTGTTGGTTCAGACCATAGTGCCTGATAATCCGCAACGCCATGTTCCCCTCTCCGCGCTCGTTCCCGTCAAACCTCATCATGCGGCTTCCTCCGTCGGTCAACAGCCACCCTTCTCCGTCGGCGACCAACCGCACGTTTCCGGGGTTGAACCGTAGACAGTCTTCGTTGTCGTCATTGCTCACGGCCGTTTCGACCCGAATGCGCACCGTGTCCCGTACTTGACCCACCGAGTTTTTGGCGATGAGGGTGTAGGTCGTGGTTTCGGCCGGGGTGACTTTTTTCGTGCCGCCTGTCTCGACGGCGCCGAGAGATGGGTCGATGACGACCAGACCGGCGTCGGCCACGCGCCATTCGAGCTTGGCGGTCTCCCCCGCGGTGATGGTGGTCGGCTGCGCGGTGAACGATTGGATGGTGGGCTTTGTTTGACCGGGATCCTTTTTGACGGCCAACATTGAATACAGGAGGTAACCGCCGAGTATCACCACCACGGCGATGGTGGCATAGGCAATGTACCGCCATTTGCGCTGCACCGGTTTTTTCGGGGGCGGCACGGGTGTAGATTGTGTCGGCGCACCCAACACCCCCTCGAGATCCCTCAGTAGGCGGTCGAACTTGGGCGAGGGGCGATCCGGTCGCCATCGGGACAGATCCGCTGCCTGGATGCTTCTGAAACCCATGGGTTGCTCGACCGGGTCCAGGAGCACGGGCACGAGAACTCCCCGCTTCTTGGCCTCCTCGGCCTCCTCACTGACCCACTGGGATGCCACCGAGTCCTTTGACCACGCCACGATGATGCACTTCGCATCGGTGATGGCCTGGCCGATGTAGCTTCGCCAGGTCTTGCCGGCAGGGATCTCGCGATCCCAGAACACGGACCAACCCCGGTTCGTGAGCGCGTCGACGAGGGGAAGGATTCGCTGCTGATCCTCGTGCGCATAGCTCAGAAAAATGTCGGCCATAGCAGCCTCCCTCAGGATTCGGATCGAGTGGTGTTCTCTGTAGCCAGTCTATCAAGCTGTCTTGAGACCGGGAAACAGAGGTTTCGCGCCGCAAGACAGCTTGATTGTGGAAGAGCCTTATCTCGGCTCACTCAAGGAGAGCCAAGGGGTCCTTTGCCCGCCACTTCGCACTGCCATGCATGTCGGATGCGCTGAATCGAACCTGCGCCGCTCGTTCGAGCGCCCGGCGCGGGCTGACCGTGTCGGAGCCTCCTCCGCCGGCATCGACAGCGATCGGCCCGAATTGATGGGCTCCGTCGAGATGCAGATCGGGCACCACGGCGAGGTGGATTTTGATGTGGTGGATTCTTCGATCAGAGTGGTTGAAGAAGACCAGCGATCCCGGGCGAAGGCGTTCCGTTCTGATGATGTCCGGCAATCCGAGACCGTCGTAGTAGTCGTAGAGTCCCTGAGCGGTGCGCCGCCCCCCGGCGTAGATTTTTGGAAATGCCAGCGCGAGATCGGTGAGCACGCCACAAACCAGACCGCTGCAATCGCGCCCCAGTTCCTTGCGACCCGAAACACCGTCACCTCCCCACCAGTACAGCGAGCTCCCGACCTCGCGTTGTGCAAGCAGGCACAGCGCCACGCGTGCGTTTTCAGTGCTCATCGCATCTCCCTTCGAAGGTTCGCGTTTCCCAGTGACACGACGGTGTGAAGAGTGTGATGCCCGATGGATTCCGCTAGGATTCTCACCGGTGAGTGCCAACATCCCTGTGGCGATCAGGGTCCGGTGTTTTTCCTTTTCACTGGGCCGTTTTGTTGGCCATGATTATATACCTGGGCTCAGGATCGATGATTATCAGGTGACCTGCGACACGAAAATGCTCCACACCGGATTTGGAGAATCCCTAGAGAGTTTAGCCGATGACGTGACTGCACTCTTTCATCTCGTTGCTGGTGGAGGTGCTCGCCAGTATCGAGGACCTCCAGGTGGTGGAATGTTGGGTGGCCGAACACATTGCCCCCGAGCACCATCGAAGGTTCTTGTCCTTCGGCTGAACCTGGATCGGCCGAGGGTCTGCAACGCCCATAAAAACGATGAGGCGACCCTCCCGATGTATGATGAAGACCGTTATGGGTGACCGCTGCAAGTATCGCCGTCGCGAAAAGACCACCGTCGTTGCCGTGCGCTTGGACCTGGAAACAGAAGGTTTCACCTACCAGAAGTGGGGTGGAGCCCAGCGGTGCAAACCGGGCGACTGGCTCGTGGACAACGGAGGTGACATCTACACCATCGACGCCGATGTCTTCTCCAAGACCTACCGAATGGTCGGTGATGGAGTCTACGAAAAACAAGCGCCCGTATGGGCGGAAAAGGCCGCCACCGCCGGGACCATCCGAACCAAAGAGGGCAGCACCGACTACGGGGCCGGCGACTTCCTGGTCTTCAACGATGAAGAGGGTGAGGACGGCTATGCCATCTCTGCCCAACGCTTTCACAGCCTATACGAGGCAACGGAGTGAGCGACGGTTCGCGCTGACCTCTCGAGATCGTCTCTCGAGTGCGAAGGCCGCCATCGTTTTTCTAATTGAGGAGTGATGGACAGGAATCGATCCATTGGAGTTTGCGCCAGTCGGATCCTCTCACTGCCGATGGTCGACAGCTATGTTCGAATCGCCATCGCGTCAGATTCTGGCGATCGCCGCCTTGACCTCGTTATTCAGCTGATTGTGAATTTCGGGGTGACGGGCCAGATAGCGCAACAGGTTCATGGGTCGGTACGGTTCGTCCATGGTTTTCTTTTCTTTGACGAAGTCTGCGTTGAGACGTTTGATCGCACTTGGGTCGAGCGTCATCCCATCCACATGATCCAGGTTGCGTTCGCCGGAAAAGCCGCGGATCGGCCAAAGAATCGTGTCGAGGGCCGCAAAAGCCTTCGTCTTTTTCGATGCACGACCCTCGGGGCCTTCCTTATAGGGCCTCAGGAATTCGCGGTCAACTTCAAGTCCGAACTCAACCGCCTCATTCACCAGCCAGTGGAGCGCGCAGTTTGCTAGACCGTCCTCGCTGAGGCCGCCGCCAATGTTCGAGTGGACGCCAGCGAACCAGCGCTGCTCGACGTCTTTTCCCCCCGCGTCGAAGATCTCCGGTTGGAAATCGTGCCGCCGCTCGTCGATTGCGAGTGCATGGCGGATGTGATCCACGTTGTTGGGTGGCGTGGCCGGCGTGTGGAAGGCCACCTTCTCGGACCTCCGAAGTCCGCGGGGCCTGAAACGGCTGCCAAGTGCCAAGACTGTGTCCCAAACACCCAGGTAGCGCACCCCCGCGAGCATGATCGGCTCGAGAGGTTTTCGATTTTTCTGCAGATTCCTCTCGTTTTGTTGTTGCCAGAATTCTGCTCCGCTACCATGCCCATGATTCTCGAGATACTGGGTATAGAGCTTCGGGACGTAGTACGCGTCCGCCTTTGTTGGGAATCCGCCCACCCATCCGATGAGGCGACACAGGCTGCGCGCCTGAGCGGCACCGCGGCTGAAGCCGAATACGAACAGCTCATCTCCCTCGGTCCAGTTGTTGACGAGGAAGGTGTAGGCCTCCTCGATGTTGATCTCGAAGCCCGCGCCGAGTGCGCCACCGAGAACATTGTCAGTTTTCCTTACGATCCGCGCGGCGCCGGTCGGCGCCCGGTTCATCGACCCGACGCCTGTGTCGTAGTAGGTCACCTGAGAATCGCCGACATCATCCAACAGCAGGACCGATCGCGCGACCTTCAATACGTTGGTCGGGCGGTAGACCATCGAACCGTCCGCACGTTCCGTCTCTTTGGCGGCGTTATTCCACGTGCCATCCAGGCAGACTACGAATCTTGTCATGGCGCCTCTCCAGGTTTTACTGATAGTAAGCATACATGGATCGATCGGAAACTATGTCTGCCGTCGGTTTCTTTGCCGGGAAAACACCTGGACCGTGAGAACTGCGCCTTGGTATCTTCGGAGCCGGACATTCTCAAGCGATCAAATCAGAAACGTCACCGAGGAGGGCAACCATGGCTGACACTGTCGTGAACTTCACTAGAAACAAGGACCTGCTCGGCGGCGACGCGGCGGTTGGTTTGGCGGTTTCAGCCCCGAAAGATTCGGCGCTCGCCAGAGCGCTGGCCGCGAACAAGCCCTTTCCGAATCGCGCGATCGAGATCGGAGACGTCGCCCTGACCGGTGCCGCCGGCAAGGATGTCGTTTTTGGCAAGGGCAGGGGCAAGGTCGTCTTCAAGGGGCAGGGAAGCGCCTTCGCCGGGCTCGGGCTTTACCCCGACGGCAAGGAAGTGATGCGTAGGCTGGGTCTTGGCGCCTCATTCGCCAAAGGCATCGAGCTGCCAGGTGATCCGGAGAAGCATTTTCACGTGATGCGTTGGGGCTACGATGCCCAAGCCAGTGCCAAAGGGTCGATGGCGCTCGGCAGGGGTATCACGCCCACCTTTGGGGCCGAGGGCAAGCGGGAGCGGCTTTTCGCGGTGGTACGGATGCTCGATCGGACGAAGGGCTCCCGCGACGCGCTCAGGGAGGTCGCCAACAGCTGGGTCCTTCCCAAACAGGTGGACGGAATCGGAGACCTCCGACCGGGCACCTGGGTGATCACTGAAGTGGACGGCTCGGTGGGACTGAGCCTGGGCGCCCGGTATGGCCTCGACTTCAACTGGGTCCGGGAGGCCGAGCTTGGCGGCCTGACCGGTGAGATCGGGCTGCGCATCCAGCTCGGAGTAGAGGTGGCGCTCGGCTTTAACACCAGCGGCAGCTATGCCCTGATGTTGGCCCGGGAGACCGGCGCCAAGAAGATCCGAGTCCGGTTGTTCAAGCTTTCGAGAAAGGGTTGGGACTTCGCCCTCAATGCCGCGGCCAAGGTGGAACCCAAGACAAAGAGCTTCTTGCCGGGGACCTTCGAGGACTTCGCCGCGGCGGTCTTCGGCCTCAACAGCGCCCAGCTGATGGACGATCTGGCGACGCTGAGGAAGTGGACCGACCCGGACACGCCGCTTCCCGAGCTGCTCGCCGGAGCCGGCTCAGATTACGCCAAGAAACTCGTGAAGGACCTCACCGGGATTGACCCCGAGCAGCAGTTCGCCAAGGCCAAGCAGAGGGTGACCGATCTGCTCGACCGGTGGGAGAGGCTGCCGCACGAGGTTTCCACCAGACTGTGGAAGCTCCTGCCCGAAAACGCGAAGTTGGATGAAGTCCGCAAGGTGGCCGGTCGCATCCAAGATATCCAGGCGGACGACGAGGCGGCCCGCGAGGTGCTGCTGGCCGAGCTGCTCCAGGATGTGGATTTCGCCGACTCGCCGGCCGGGGAGTGGCTCGAGGCGGCGGTGCTGGCGAGGGGCGACGATCTGCTCAAGGCACTTCTCAGCTCGTCCGCCTTCAAGCGATTGCAGGGGGTTGCCGCTCAGACGACCGAGATTCTCGACGGCAGCAAGGTCGAAGAGACGCTGACCCGATTCCATGCTTGGATCGACGAGCGCTTGGGGCTCGACCGGCTTGAAACAGTGGTCGACGAGACCAGCTTCGATGACCTCGACGCCTGGCTCAAGGGGCGTCTCGCCGGCTTCCTCGGCACCAACGTCGCCGCCCTCAGGCTCGACGAGATCGGCACGATCCGAAAGACCATCACGCTGATCCTGGACAAGAAGGACGCCTTCTACGAAAAGGCGCTGGAAGCCCTCAATCGCAAGTACCAGTTCACCTTTGCAGCGGTCTACCAGAAGGCCACCGAGAGGTCGGCACTGCTCGACATCGACCTCGACTTTAACAAGGGCGATCTTGGCAAGTGGCTGCTGGCGGCGGTGAACGGCGACTTTGACCGGATCATGACCGAGAAAGTGCCGGGTGTGAGCCTCAACGTCGCGGCCCTGAGTCACGGCGTCAGGAGGCAGAGCCACGTGTCCATTGACGTGCCCTTCTACAAGGCGGACCTCGACCATATCAACAAGGCGCTGGTCAAGGTCACGGCCGTGGACGAGGAGGACGGGCGGCTGCTGATCTACGACCCCGAGTTCCAGGACGAGGTGGACGCCCGCAACAAGCGCAACAGCCGGCTCACCATCGCAGGCAGCCTCAAGGTCGACCTCAACACGGTGCGGGTGCGCTCGGCCGATGGTCTGGACTACTCCTACTCGTTCCGTCAGGCGACGCCGGACATGCGGCGACAGGCGCTGGACTACCAGCTGCAGCCGTACGTCGAGACGTACTTCCCAACACATTTCCCGGTAGGGGAGGGGTCATTCGAGAGCTGGATCGGCGATCTTGATCGCACCATCGACGACATCGAATCGAACGGCACCGACTACTTCGGCAACACCTTGATCTCCCTCGACCTGGCGCTGTCGCAAGAGGTAGCGGCGTCGTGGCTCAAGGCGCCGCCCAGGAAGTCAGATCCCATCTACCGCGAGATGTCGCGGAGGTTGCAGAAGGAGATGAGGCGCACCCTCGGCTTCTACTACTTCCAGAATCCGAAGAAATACAGGAAACTGAAACCGGCGGCGTCGCTGCTGGCCTACTCGGCGATTCCGGTGTCGACGGCGGTGTCGCTCTCCAACGACAAGCTCACCCTCAACCGAAAAACGGGCGACATCTTCTGGGATTGGAGGGACCCGGAGGTCCTCGAGGCCATGCTCTTCAACCGAACGACCCAAGCCAGGCTCATCGCCGAACTCCAGAAAATTCACCGGCGCCTGCGAGGCGAGCCCGGAATGGGTTCCACGCTTGAGTTCTACGAACCGACCGAGGCCAACTTCCGCAGAATTGTCGCCGACGCACAGACGGGGGGCCGGCCATTCCTCGATGGTCTGCTCTTTACCGAGGCGCAAATGGTGCGGGCGGCGCGTAAGGCCGGTCTTGCCATGGCCAGGTATCAGAAAAAGAAGACCTCCAAGCCGAGTCAGGCCGCCGAGGCACTGGCAGAATTCGGTTCGGAGATCACGGCGACCTTTAACCAGAAGCTGAAGGGCTTCTTCGACCGCGGCGCCGTGCGGCCGCTGGGAACCCAGCTCTTCATCGCCGCGGCTCACGCCCTCAACCCCGGGCTGCGGGGTTATCGACGAGCTGCGGTGCTCGAGCTGCGGGTGCTCCGCCGCGAGGCCAAATTCCCACCGACGGGCTTCCCGAACTTCCCGCCGCCAAGGGAGGAAGACACTCTCGTGGCGCAGCGCCTGGTCAGCAGCTGAGGTCGCCTGCACTCTCTACGAGGAGGGGCCAGTGTCTTTTCGAGAGAAGGGCGACGACAGCTTACGGAACAGCGCGTCCGCCAGATCCTGCATGGACTCCCATGCCGCCCAGGGTGACAACCCGATGATGGCGCCAACCAAAATCGATATGGCCACGTTGCTCAAATCCAGGCTCACGGCCCGGCCGCCGAGGCCGAGGCTGACGTTGACCAGCGAGAGGACAAAGGCGATGAGCACGGCAAGTAACGGGGCAGTGACGATCAACGAAAAGTGCTGGGCGATGGCGTTTTTCTGGAAGCGCCGTCTGCGCAGGTAATTGCCAGTGTTGAAAAGAAGCCGGATCAAGGTGGCGCCGAGGGCCCAGAACACGACCTCCAGGAGGTTCCCCGGGTAGTGACTCCAGAAGAAGGGATCCGAAGGCTCACGAAGCGCCGCGTCGAGGCTGACGAGGATGCCCTCAAGCTCCTTGACCTGTTTCGCGTCGTTTGCCGCGCCCGCTTGGGCGAAGAGCGAGCTGATCACGGTCTGCTTGCGGGCGTCGAAAAGGACCGCATCAGACGACACCAGCCCGTTGTAGATTTCGGTTGTCGACTTCAACGAACTCGCGACCAGGGTTTCCGGACCGATCGGCCCCAGGACCGCTTGGTCGCGCGCGTTCGCTAACATCGCGCTCAGGTCCTGGTTGATGGGTGGCGATGCGCTGATCCGTGAGCGCAGCGCATCGTTCTGATGCAGGGCGAGGTAGCCCCAGACCGTGATGCCGAGCAGTCCGAACATGAAGATCATGAAGATGATGCCGGCCCTGTGCGCCACCTGGTTCTTGGCGATGCCGGTGAGCTGCACACCGGCCGGGTTCTGCTGCGGGTCGAACTCGATCTTGCCGGCACTCAGCTTCACCGTCTGCCGCTTCGCGAGCCCCATCAGCTCATCGTGGAACACTTCCAAACGGTAGTCACCCTCGGGCCATCGGATCTCGTCGGAGAGATCGAGTCTGAAGCCACCGTTGTCGTCGGTTGGCACGACTTCGGGTGCCACCCCAGCGCCCGGCTGCTTCGCCTTCGGTGCGTGCAACAGCCGGACCAGCGCCTCCTCGTAACGCCGGCCGGCCTGATCCTCAACAGTACCTTCGAGTTGGCGCTTCGCCATGGTCTACCTCCACCCCAGCCGCAACACCCGCTCCATGTTTTTTCGCAGGATTTTTTCGACATCCGGGTCACGAAACCCCGCCTTGAGTAGGGCACCGTCAGGCGCGGCACCTGGGAGATGTCTTTGATGTCATCAGGTGGATCGGTGAACCCGTCAAAGTCGGAGCCGAAGGCCCCGGTGTCGATGCCACCAATGTCTGCGATGTGCTTCACCGCCGCTACGACCGAATCGAAACCGTTCTTTGTATCGTGCTCGCCGAGGCCGAGATTGAGGTCCTTGGATTGCTTGAAGCAGCTGAGCTTCAGCATGTCCTTGGGGATCCCGACCAGCGGGGCGACGACCTCGTTTTGATAGACGTGCGCCAGCGTCAGCATGCACACTCCGCGGTGGAAAAGGCTTTCCATAGTTTCCTTTTTTAACAGGTATGTCTTGAGCGATGGGTGGACGTGGGCGTCGACAACGAGGGCATCGAAGTGGACCTGTCGCGCGGTGTTGGAAATCTCCATGTCCGACTCCTCAGGCTCTCAGGCCGACAAACACACCGCCGAGGTCCTCGGCTTCGAGCACTCGATCGGCGGGATCGCCGAGATCAGTCGCCCACCGTACGAGCCGGATCTCGCCCTCTGCGATCTCGATGCCCGTGACATCGCCGTTGAAAAACGAACAGCAGCCGGCATTGAAGTAACAGAGGCAATCACGTTCTTCATCCGCGACTTCCAGCGGACCTTCGGTCGACTCTGCCTTCGCCCATTCGATCTCCTCCTGGATGTGTTTCATCTGCTCGGTGTGCTTGGGGCTCATCGACTCGATCGCTGAGTCGGCGAGCCTCCCCTCGAGCCTCTCGAGGGTCTCGACGTGTGGTTTCGAGACAAAAACAGGATTGTGGGTGTGGCCCGCGATCAATACGAGGTCATTTTTCGCTGCCGCCCAGGCGTACAATGCCCGGTCGTGCTTGCCCCGGATCTCCCAGCTCGTGGCGGGCGTTGTGAGGCTAATTTTGAAAACGCGCTGGACGGGGCGCCACACCCAACGGACAAAGTGGCGGCTGTATTTGCCCCACTTGTCGCTGCCCGGGGTCCCCTGGTGACCGTGCACGAAGAAGATCCTGCCGATTTTCTCACCACCCTGGTTGAACGTCACGTCAAGGCCTTCGGGGATCGCGAGTGAGCCAAAGGTGGAAGACAGATGTTTAACCACCTGGCGCGGATATTGCCAGAGATCGTCGTGGTTTCCCCACACCTTGATGTAGCGGTTGTCGTTCTCTTTTTGGAACCTGGCTTCGAGCCCCAACGACCCCTTGTAGGCCTTGACGACCTTCTTGGGCCAGCTCTCCCAGAGCTCCTCGGAGTCGCCCAACACCACCAGCCTGTAGCCAGCCTCGAAGTAGTACTCCATCGCCCGGGCGTAAGTCTTTTCACAGTGTCGAAAGTCGTCGGCGTGGTTCCGCTGGCCGCGGTGGAGATCTGAAAAGACGACCAGCCGCGTCTCATCGAGATCCCAATCGAGTTTGTCGGCTCGCCCGAGTGCCTCGCTCAGCCCGCGCGCAATCGCTTCTTGATAGTCATCCTGTCCCATGCCGCCCTCCGTCCTGAGCTTCGCTCGATCGCCGAGCAGCAACCTCCCACCGCTGAATTTATCCCGATCGACGCCCAAATCTTGAAAATCAAGATATGTCGTTACGTTCGGTACGGCCACTCCGAACAAGACCATCGCCATATTCCGCCGAATTTCGATCGTCTTGAGAGGTGCCATGAATCCGGCAGTCGATCATTGCGTGTCATGCCACGCATGAGAGTCAGGAAGGTCACTTTTTCAGCCGACGTTTTCGTGCGGATGCCGTCGTCGCTGTGGTGTTTGTTTCGACTGGCGCAGACCCAGCTTGGAGCTACCGCTTTGACCGGGCGGTCTTTTGGCTGATCCGAAGGACCACGAACTCGGCGGGTTTGAGCGGCGCGAATCCGACGAAGATGTTGACGATACCGTTGACAATGTCATTCGGTGTCATCGTCGATGAGTCGCATCTCACAAAGAACGCCTCCTCCGGTTTTGTTCCCACGAGACTGCCCTGCCGAAAGAGGCCAAACAGGAAGGTCTCGACACTCCGCTTGATCGCCGTCCAAAGTGGTTCGTCGTTGGACTCGAAAACCACCCACCCGGTGCCGGCTTCGATCGAGTGCTCGATGTAGTTGGTGAATCGCCGAACATTGACGTACTTCCATTCGGGGTCAGAAGCAGTAGACAGCAGCCGGGCGCCCCAGATCCCCGGTCCGTGTCCCGGCAGGTCCCTCAGCGCGTTAATTCCGAGCGGATTGAGCACACCCTGCTCGGCGTCTCCGACATCAAACTCCAGGCCGCTGACAACTTTGAGCATCGTGTCAACGCCGGCAGGCGCCGTCCAAATGCCACGATCGGCGTCAACTCGTGCCCACACCCCGGCGACGTGGCCGCTCGGAGGGAGCAAGACTGTTCGTGCCGGACGGCCTTCGCGTCTGACTTGAAGCCATGGGTAGTACATCACCGCGTAGGTGGAGGCCGGTAGGCCGAGGGTTTTCACATCCGCGGCCGACCTGAGCTCGATCCCGGGTGGAGGGTCGATGATCAGCAGCAGATGCCTCGTCCGCACGACTGCGTCAAGCCATCCTTGAATGAAGGTCTTTTCGCAATCTGTCCAGGTGAAACCGGGCAGGCATACCGCGCCGACGCCATCGAGATCGGCAAGAGACGAAAGACCGCGCCCATCGGTGTGGCGGCGATCCTCCGCGACCCGAATGACCCACGCTTTTTTGCCGCCGTTTTCGAAGTACCCTCGAATCGAGCGCGCCATGAGGTCCGACCGATGAGATTGTTTTCCCTTCGCCGCCAGCCCGAAGCTCGCTTCGAACTCCCCCGTGCTCGAGACCGGCGTTGGTACATTTTCGGTGCCGGCAGCGCATTCGCCAACAAAAACGGCGTCCGATAGCGACACACCCTCGATCGGTTTGATAACGAAGGAGGCCTCTTCGACATAGACGCCGGGGATCTTTCTAGTCTGCACGATCTGAGAGCCGGTGCCGTTCGCCGTTTCTCTCGGCCAGGAATACCCGTCCGGGTAGTTGCCAGTCGTGAAACTGGGCCAGAGTGTCGCCTCGATTCGAAAGGCAACCGCTGTCAAACAAGCCCGGCTTCAGCAGCATGAGAACCTCCTATCGACGAGAATATTGATTCGGCCGGGCGGTTGAAAACTGGATCATAAAATAGAGCGGTCGCGCAACATTGCGGGCGCTGAGGAACTCCATGACCCCGCGGCGGCCCACCCTCCGGCGGTCCTGCGTCAACGCTCAAATATCCAAGTTCGGTCGCGGTGCCTGTGGCCACATCACCCGTTTGGGTGATGCAGATCTCGCTGATCAGCGCGATGCTTGAAGGGAAGTTCCTGATCCAATCCCGGAGGCGGTCAGACTTCCGAATGGCTCAGCAGGCTTCCGGTGAAGGAGGTTTCGATCAGTGACGGCCACAGTATGCGTGAACTCCAACGCCAACATGAAAACGAACATCTGTAATGGAGGAAAATCATGAAAGACGTTTCGAATCCGTTCGAGTCTATGAATTCAGAAGCCCCGTTCTCAACAGGATGGCGACCCCCATTTCCTGATATGCGTGACTACACGATTGACCAACCCGACGTGGCAAAGATGTCAAAAATGTTGGGATTCAAGGCGAGCATCGAGAAGGACATCAAGACTCTCGGGGAGAGTCCGCCTCCGGGTCGACCTCTTTCGTACCAATGGTTGCCGGTGAAAATGGACCTCAGACAATTCTGCACCGCCATCGAAAACCAGGGTGCATTAGGCTCGTGTACGGCCCAGGCGGCTGTCGGAGTGGTTGAGTACTTCGAGACCCGGGCCCATCAGGAGCATGTCGACGGTTCCAGGCTCTTCGTCTACAAAACCACCAGAAATCTGATGGGAGTCACAGGCGACACCGGGGCCTGGAACCGTACCGCGATGGGGGCCCTCGCTCTCTGTGGCTGCGCTCCCGAAAAGTACTGGCCCTACACCGATGTCGATCCCAACTTCGATGAGGAGCCACCAGCGTTTATTTACGCCCTCGCGGACAACTATGAAGCCCTCAAGTATTTTTGCCACGACCCGCTGTCGGCAAACAAACCGACGGCTCAGGTCCTTCTTTCCGTGAAACTGTATATCGCCATGGGAATCCCATCCACCTTCGGCTTCTGGGGATTCGAGAGCGGGCACTGGGAGGGAAGTTCCTACGTCATGCCGTACGACGATGGCAAGATTTACTACCCCGGTCCCAACGATCCAGCTCGGTGGGGGCATGCGGTGGTTGCCATCGGATACGACGACAAGAAGAAGATCAAAAACCCTCACACCAATAAAACGAAGACTGGCGCCCTCCTTCTTCGGAACTCCTGGGGGACTGCGTGGGGAGAGAGCGGCTATGGTTGGATTCCGTACGACTATCTGCTGAACGGCCTCGCCCTCGATTTCTGGTCGCTCATGAACATGGAGTGGTTGCAGACGAAACAGTTTGGGCTTTAGGACGCCCTTCGCCTTCGCCGGAATCGTCGGACCCGCAGTGCGAATGCATTTTGCTTGTCCCCGGAGGAGGCTAAGATATCGATAGAGAATCAGTATCCAAAACAGCGACCGGACTCAAGGGGACGGGAGGGCAAACATGTCAAATGTCTTTATCGATGAAGACTTCGTTGCCGTTTATTCGCAGCCGAAGAAGGACGCCCGGCGCAGGGTGACGCTGGCCTTCGGCGATGAGATCGAGGTTCTCGAGAAACAGGGCAAATGGACCAAGATTCGTGTGTTCAACTACTTCGATCAGACGTTCCAGGGTTGGGTGAAGGGTGAGCCTCGAGTGCGAGAAACTGGCGTGTTGCGTTTTTCGATGCTTGACGTCCAGCAGGGCGACGGGATGGTGTTGGAGACCCCGGGCGGGAAGGTCGTCTTCATCGACGGTGGGGACAACAAGCTCTTTGCGAGGCACGTCGCGGCCCGCTATCGGGACCGCCACACGAGCTCGCAGAACCCGCTCGACGTCGATGCGATCATCGTGACCCACGGAGACGCGGATCACTTCGACGGATTGAACGAGATCCGTCGCTCGGAGACCTACAAAGGAGCAAAAAAGAGGAAGAGCCTCTTCATTCGCCCGAGGCGTGTCTTTCACAACGGGCTCGTGAAGGGGCCGTCGAAGGTATCCGGAAAGAGCGTCAGCGATGTCAAGAGATTCGGGCGCACGGTAAAGAAGGGTGAAACGACCTACGCCGTCGATCTTTACGATGACCCCAGGGAGGCACCGGCGTCGAAGCAAAACAGGCCGTTCAAGGCATGGGCGGCGAGCTTAGACCGATGGGAAAAGCACGGTCCGATCGAGTTCCGACGCGTTGCTCATGGCATGGATGCGAACGAAATTTTTGATTTTCTCCACGATGAAGGCATCACGATCGAGATTCAGGGGCCGTTTACGTCCGAAGTGACGGCGGCCAATGGCATGAAGGTGGACGGGTTGCCGTTTCTGCATCGGCCTGCCAAGTCGGCCCTGATGCATCTGGAGGCGGGCGACACCGGCACAGGATTGTCGGCATCGCACACCATCAACGGGCACTCGATCGCGCTGCGTCTGACGTACAAGAACGTGCGCTTCAATCTGACCGGGGACCTGAACGCCGAAGCGATGAACCTCATGAAGAACAAAATTGGTGAGTCGGAGCTCGAGGCGGAGATCGTCAAGGCGCCTCATCACGGATCGCATGACTTCGATTTCTGGGCATTGAAAAAGATGAGGCCGGTTGCGGCGATCATCTCCTCCGGAGATGAGATGGTGTCGAAGGAACACATTCACCCGCGGGCGACGCTGATGAGCGCTCTGGGCAAGGTGATGCGGCACGAGACCGGGGTCGTCTTCTGCACGGAGCTCGCTGCGTTCTTCGCTATCAAGGACTACTGCTACACCCGCGATGATCTCGCGAAGTACTTCAAGAAGCGCAAGGATCGAAGCTTCACCGGCGAGGAGCTGCGCAAGCTCTTCAGTGGCGTGCCGAAAGATGAAGATCCCGAGGGCATGTTCTTCGGCTTCGAACGCACGAACTTCGGCGTCATTCATGTGCGTACGGACGGCAAGCGCGTGCTCATCTACACGCACAGCGGGAAGAAACATCACAACGAGGCCTATCGTTTCGAGGTGACGAAGACACACAAGGCGAAGTTCAGCCGAAACCTCGAAATGCGTTAGGGGGATCGATGGGCAAAAACATCATCGTCTGTTGCGACGGAACCGGCAACGAGTACGGATCGACGAATACGAACGTGGTCAAGCTGTTCGGCGTGCTCGATTTGACCGATGACACAAAACAAATCGGCTTCTATGACCCGGGAGTGGGCACCGCCCCGCGACCGGGCGCGGTCACGTGGATCCGCAAGAAGCTCTCAATGACCATGGGGCTGGTTTTCGGCGCAGGGATTAACCGCAACATACACGACGCCTACGCCTATCTAATGGAGTCCTACCGGCCGGGCGACCGGGTGTATCTCTTCGGCTTCAGCAGGGGGGCGTACACCGTCCGTGCCCTGACGGGCATGCTCCACATGTACGGCCTACTTCATCCGGGCAACTCCAACCTCATCCCCTACGTCATCAAGATGTACCGCAAGAAGAGGCTCGAAACCGAGGATTTCGATGTCGCCAGGGGCTTCCTGGGGACCTACTCCCGGAAGTGCGAGCCGCATTTCGTGGGTCTGTGGGACACCGTGAAGTCCGTGGGATTGTGGGATGTGCTCAAGTTCGGTCGCGGGACTCGCCTCGCATATACTTTCCGGATGCCGGATATGATTTTCGGCCGTCACGCGGTCGCAATCGATGAAAAGCGAAGCCGCTTTCGCACCAACAGGTGGAAGCGGGAAAACGGCGAAGAGTACCAGCAGGTGTGGTTCGCCGGCGTCCACAGCGATGTTGGTGGAGGTTACAAGGAGGCTGGTCTCTCCGACATCGCCCTCCGCTGGATGCTCGACGGCGCCGTCCAACGCGAGCTTCTCGTCGACTCCGCCAAGCACGAGGCCATCGTAGGAGACGTGACGGAAGACGCCCACAACTCCCTCCTGCCCATCTGGTGGATTCTCGGCTGGAAGAGAAGAACGATTCCCCCGGGAGCGTGGATCCACCACAGCGTGAAGAAGCGGATAAAGAAGCGGACCGACTACCGACCGGAGATTCCGGAGGATGCGCGATTCGTGGACTAGGATCCGGTGAAAGATCCCCCGGCTTTGGTGGGAGATCGGTTCCTGGGTTGCAACGCTGCGGATTGTGGTCAGCCCGGACTCGCGGACGGCCGTCCCAGTGCCGGTTTCGCAAACCTGGTCGC
>Ga0316198_10000541_pt1 | contig 20034 bp, 21 predicted proteins | sample OudBieAanoxic_MG_FD_204935 | JGI IMG/M metagenome (GOLD analysis project Ga0316198, IMG submission 204935) | Coastal sediment microbial communities from Oude Bieten Haven, Netherlands - site A anoxic | ecosystem: Environmental > Aquatic > Marine > Coastal > Sediment | place: Netherlands...
GCCAAGGAGCGGCGCCGGCGCGAGCTGATCCTCGTCGATGGCGCGCGCGAGATCGGCCGCGCCCTCCAGTGTGGCGTCCGGCCCGTGGAAGCGTGGATCGCGCCCGAGCGCTTGCGCAGCGACGCAGCGCGCTCGCTGCTGCCGCGCCTGGCCGCCTCGGCCGAGGTCGTGGAGACCACGCCCGAGCTGCTCATGCGGCTCGCCTACGGCGATCGCGACGAGGGCATCGTGGCCGTCCTCGAGACGCCGCCGTCCGACCTTGGCCGCCTGGCGGCGAGCCTGCCCGAACAGCCCCTGGTGGCGGTCATGGAGGGGGTGGAGAAGCCGGGCAACCTGGGCGCGCTCCTGCGCTCGGCCGACGGCGCGGGCGTGGACGCGGTCATCGCCGCCGACCCGGTCAGCGACATCTGGAACCCCAACGCCATCCGCGCCAGCCTGGGCACGATCTTCAGCACGCCCGTCGCCACCTGCACCTCGGTCGAGGCGCTGGGTTTCCTGCGCGCCCACGACATCGCCGTGCTGGCGGCCCGCGTGGAGGGCGGCACCGACTACGACCGCATCGACCTCACCGGACCGGTGGCACTGGTCGTCGGTGCCGAGACCAGCGGCCTGACCGCCACCTGGTCGGGCGAGGGCGTGACGCCTGTGGCCATCCCCATGCTGGGGCTCGCGGACAGCCTCAATGTCAGCGCCAGCGCCGCCGTACTCTTCTATGAGGCGCGGCGCCAGCGGCGCGCCGGCAAGGGATAAGACCGACCGGGAGGGAAACCGCATGACCACGACGCTGTTCGTCGAGTTCGACATCAAGCCCGGCGCCACAGAGGCCTTCAAGCAGGCTGCCCAGGCGCTCTTCGAGCGGACGCAGGACGAGCCCGGCACGCTCACCTACGACTACTACCTCAGCGAGGACGGCCGACGCAACGTCAACGTCGAGGTCTTCCGCGACGCCGACGCGTTCACCTACCACAACCGCAACGCGGCCGATCTCGTGCCCGCCCTCTTCGACTGCCTGGACAAGGTCTCGATCGTGGTCATGGGCGACGCCAACGACGGTCTCTGGAACGAGCTCAAGGACATCGAGACCGTCTACTACCCGCACCTCGGCGGCATCACTCGCTAGTGCCTGAACCCGGCGCGGCCCGCGCTTGAGCGCGCTCGAGTACGCCGCGGCAGCGGCGTTCGCCTGGCTCGTCGGCTTCCTGCCCCTCTTCGAGATCTACGTGGCCATCCCGGTCGGCCTTGCCGCCGGGCTAGACCCGGTCTCGGCCACGGCGTGGGCCGCGTTCGGCAACATCGTGCCGCTCTACCTGGTCGACCTCGGCTACGAGTGGCTGCGACAGCATGAGCGCATCGACCGCTGGCTGGCCATGCTCCGGCGCGAACGCGTGGAGCGGGTACTCAACCGCTACGGCTGGCTGGCGGTCTTCGCGGCCACGCCGCTGCTGGGCGTGTGGACCATGGCCCTCGCGGCCAAGGCGCTGGGCATGGCCACGCGCCCGTTCCTCGTCGCCTCGACAGCGAGCGTGGCCATCTACGCCGTGCTCATCACCGCTTCGATCATGCTCGGGCTGGAGCTGGTCGGCGCCTGAGTCGGCGCCTACTCAAGCGGCCGCGTGGCGATGCTGCCGACCGCGAGGTGCCGCTCTCGCGGGCCGTCCAGCTCGAGGAAGATGACCCGCTGCCACGTGCCCACGTCCAGCCGGCCGCGGCTGACGGGCAGCAGCAGCTGGCCACCGATGAAGCTGCTGAGCACGTGCGACTGGGCGTTGCCGGGGTTCCAGGTCTCGTGCTGCCAGGGGCCGTAGTCCTCGATGAGATTGGCCGCCACGCGCTCGTAGTCGGCGAACATCTCGGTGCCCGACTCGCCCAGGAAGAGCGCTGCGGTGGTGTGCTCCACCGTCACCAGCAGGAGGCCGTCGGGCCACGTGCGTCCGCTGAAGAGATGGGTGATATCGAGGGCCTGGACCGAGCGGCTGGTGGAGAGATCGAAGCGGAGCATGGCCTGAAGGCTACTCGTCCTCGATGACCACCACCTGCTCGAGGTGCCGGGGCGATTCCGGGTCGCGACCGCGGGCGACGGCCACACCGAAGGCCAGCGCCTGGAGGGCGTAGAGCGCCAGCGGCAGCCGCGCGATGGGACCCAGCCCGGCGCCCGGGCCCTGCGGGCCCAGCACCCAGGTGGTCGCGCCGAGGGCCGCCGACTCCTCGACCACGCGTCGCTCGGCGGTCTCGGCCTGGCCGCCCAGAAGGCCGATGACGAGCATGCCCGGCTCGCACACCGACATGGGGCCATGACGGAACTCGAGGGGGTGGAAGGCCGAGGCGGGAACCTGGCTCGTCTCGGTCATCTTGAGCACGGCTTCGTTGGCCAGCCCGAAGGCGGCGCCACCGCCGAGCACGACCACGCGGGACGGGTTCGTGGCGGCCAGCTCGAAGGCCCGTTGCACGAAGGGCTCGGTCTCGGTCCAGTGCTGGGGCAGGCTGTCCAGGTCGCGCGCGAAGGCGGGATCACCGAGGCGAGCCCCGAGGCGCATCAGCAGGCTCGTCTGTGAGAGGAACGAGCGCGTCATCACGATGGCCTTCTCGTCCCCTTCCGGCACGGCCAGGGCGATGTCGGCCAGGCTGGCCATCCGAGCCGCCGGGCGGCAGGTGATGGCGATCGAGAACTGACCCCGTTCGCGCGCCGCCTTGAGCACCTCCAGGGCCTCGGTCGTGGTACCGGAGCGGGACACCACGATGAGCGGCTGGTCGGCGGTGGCCTGTCCGGCGAACACGGCGTCGGGCCGCAGGAGCACCTCCGAGAGTGGCTGGGCCTCGGCCGGCAGGTTGGCCTGCTCGCGCATGGAGAAGGCGACGACCTGCGCGATGTAGAGCGATGAGCCCGCGCCGGTGATGACGATGCGGGTCGCGCCGTCGAGCCGGTCGACCACGTCCTGTGGAGCCGTGCGAGCTACCTCCAGCGCGGCCGCGACGGCACTGCCGCCGGTGCTGGCCTCGCGCCAGGGTGTGGTGCGCTCCACGGCATCGCGGATGTGCTGGGCGGTCATCGGCTCCATCGGTTCATCTCCTCTTGGACGCACATCGGCTCAGACGTCGCGCAGCTCGACCGAGTAGCGGTAGCGATCGGCGCGCAGGATCGAACGGCAGAGCTCGATGATGACGCCGTCGGCGTCGTAGGTCGTGCGCTCCACGCTGAGCACGGGGTCGCCGGCATCGCCGCCGAGAACGGCGGCCTCGGCATCGTCGAGCAGCACGGGCACGAACGTCTCGCGGGCCCGCACGGGCCGGACCCCGTAGCGCGAGCTGAGCGTGTCGTAGAGGCTGGCCGCGGAGAAGTCGATCGCCTCGAGGCCCTTGAAGCGAGCAGCCGGCAGGTAGCTCGTCTCGGACACGATGGGCTGGTCGTCGGCCAGGCGGACGCGGGAGAGGGCCACGACCGGGGTACCCGCGGCCAGGCCCAGGCCCTCGGCGATGTCGGCTGCAGCGGGCTCGACGCCGATGTCTCGAACCCGCGTTCCCGGTCGCATGCCGTGTCGCTCGATCTCGCGGCTGAAGGTGTAGAAGCCACCGAGCCGGTGCTCGAGGGCGGCGCCGTGGACGAAGGTGCCGCGACCCCGCCTGATCTCCAAGAGTCCTTCGGTCACCAGGCCCGAGAGTGCCTGGCGCACCGTGGCGCGGCTGACACCGTAGCGGGCCATCAGCTCCTGTTCGGTCTCCACCTGCGCGCCCGGCGGGAGCTCGCCGCTGGCGACACGCTCGCGCAGATCGACCTGGATCCGGCGATAGAGGGGCGTGCCCCCGGTCTCGACCGCCACTCGCCCCTCCTTCCGGCCGATCGTGTAGCGACCGGCGTGTGCCACGCTGACAAGACGTACGGACGTCCGGTCCTCATGGTGACATGACTGTCAAGAGAGGTCCGGACGTCCGGATGTCGCATGTTCGATGGTAGCATCGGGTGGCACGGCTCCCAGAAGGGTGAGAGCCGACCTGTCCGCATGGGAGGATGTCGCCGTGAGGCTCGGCACACTTCGCGGCCTGGACGCTTGTGCCTCCGCGAAGGGCACGTTCTCCGTCCTGGCCCTCGATCACCGTAACAACCTGCGTCGGGCGCTGGCGCCGGAGGACCCGGGCTCGGTCAGCTATGAGCGCCTGGTGGGCATCAAGCGGTCGATCGTGCGGGCCATCGCGCCGGTGGCCGACGGCATCCTGCTCGACCCCGACCTGGGTGCCGGGCCGGTCATCTACGACGGCTCGCTGCCCGCGGGCTGTGGGCTCATGATCGCCGTCGAGGAGACCGGCTACGAGGGCCCATCCACCGAGCGCACCAGCCGCCTCATCCCCGGCTGGGGCGTGTCGCAGGTCAAGCGCATCGGTGGCGACGCGGTCAAGCTGTTGCTCTACTACCACCCCGACGCGCCCAACGCGGAGGAGCAGGAGCGCTTGCTCATCGATGTCGCCGAGTGGTGCGCCGACGCGGATATCCCGCTCTTCCTCGAGACGCTGGGTTACTCGCTCGACCCGGAGGTCAAGGCCCTGACCGACGATGCCCGCCGTGACGTGGTCGTGCGCACCGCCCGCCGGCTCACGGCCCTCGGCGGCGACGTGCTCAAGTGCGAGTTCCCCTACGACGCGGGCGTCACCGACCGCACGCGCTGGGGCGAAGCCTGTGCCGAGCTGGACGAGGCCACGGCCATCCCCTGGGTCATCCTCTCCGCGGGCGTGGACGATGCCACTTTCGAGGCTCAGACGGAGGTGGCCTGCGCGGCCGGCGCATCGGGTGTGCTGGTGGGACGCTCGGTGTGGAAGGAGGGCGCTCACATGGAGGGCGCCGAGCGCGATCGCTGGCTGGAGACGGTCGGCGTGGAGCGCATGCAGCGCATCGCCGACATCGTGGAGGCGAAGGCGACGCCGTGGCGGGAGCGGTCCTCGCTGCTGGAGGAGCCGGAGCCGACGCAGGGCTGGTACACGGACTACCCGGGCCATCCCGGTGACTGAGTCGCGGATGCGCGAGACCGACGTCTACGTCATCGGGGACGTCAACCCAGACATCCTCGTCATCGGCAGCGACGTCGTGCCCGAGTTCGGACAGGTCGAGAAGTACGTCGGCACCATCCGCCTGACGGTGGGTGGCTCTTCGGCCATCACCGCCTGTGGCCTGGCCCGGCTCGGCCTGCGCGTGGCCCACGGCGGCATCGTGGGCGACGACATCCTGGGCCACGCGGTGCTGGAGGCGTTGCGCGACCGCGGCGTGGACGGCTCCACGATCACGGTCGACCCGGCCATCCCCACCGGCGCCACCGTGCACCTGGGCACGGGCGAGGATCGGGCCATGCTCACGGCCACCGGCACCATCGACCGGCTACGGGCGGAGGACGTGCCGCGCGAGATCCTGCCCCACATCCGCCATCTGCACGCCGGTTCGACCGGCATCCAGCCAAAGCTCCGGCCGGGCCTTCCCGACCTCTACCGGGAGGCGCGAGCGGCCGGGGTGAGCACGTCCTTCGACACCAACTGGGACCCCGACCGGCGCTTCGTGGGCATCGACCCCATGCTCGCGGCGACCGACATCTTCCTGCCCAACGAGAAGGAGGCCACGCTCATCAGCGGTGAGTCGGACCCGCTGGCGGCAGCGCACGCGCTGGTGGAGCGGGCGGCGGCGGCCGGGCGCGACGATGACGCGGGACCGCTGACGGTGGTGGTCAAGCTCGGCGCGGACGGCGCGCTCGCCGTGCGGGCCGATGAGGCCCTGCGCGTGCCCGCGGACAAGGTGCAGGTGGTGGACTCCACCGGGGCCGGCGACGGCTTCAACGCCGGCTTCGTCTTCGGCTTCCTCGATGGGCGGCCGCTGGGCGAGTGTCTGGCCCTGGGCGTGGCCTGCGGGTCGCTGTCGGTCCGCGCCATCGGCGGGGTCGACGGGCAGGCCACGCTCGAGGAGGCCGAGGGGCTGCTCTAGCCTCGTCTGCCGTGTCTGGATCCTGTGTCAGCACCGCGGGCAGCCGAGGCGGCGCGAGGCGGCTAGTCCTCCGGATGCAGCTGGCCGGCGAGGAAGGCCCCGATGAGCTCGCTGAGTCCGTCGAGCTCGAGGACATCGAAGTGATCAGTAGGCACCTCGGCGAATTCGTACTCCACCCCGGCCGCCGCGAGCGCGGCGGCGAGGTTCCGGGACTGCTCGATGGAGACCATCTCGTCGAGGTTCCCGTGGATGATGAGGAAGGGCACCGCCGCTTCGTCGACGTGGTGGGCCGCCGAGGCCACTCGCCAGACCTCTGGGACCTCCTCGACCGACCCGCCGTACAGCTCGTTCATCAGTCCCGTCCACTCCGGGTCCGGAACCGGGTCCATGACCATGCGGTCCGTTGGCCCCGAGATGTCCACCACGCAGTCGGCGCGGCTGGGGATGCCTGCCAGATCCGGGTCGGGATCCGCTGGCCCTTCGGTCGTGCCGAGGAGGCTGGCGAGCTGGCCGCCCGCCGAATGACCGATGGCGCAGACACGTTCGGGGTCGACGCCGAACTCATCGGCATGGGCGCGGACCCAGCGCATCGCCTGTCGGGCGTCATCGAGTTGTGTGGGCCATGCGTGCTCGCCCGTGACCGGGTCGAAGAGGCGATAGCCGGCGAGGAAGGTCACGTATCCCTGTTCGGCGATGTCCTTGGCCCACTCCGCGTCCTGGAGCGGCTGGCCGTAGACCAGGCCACCGCCGTGGAAGACCAGGACGGCAGGACGTGGTTCCGCCCGAGGCTCGAGCTCGTAGAAGTGGATGATCTGCTTGGGGTCATCACCGTACTCGGCGAACCCCCTGGTGAGTTTCGGCCGTGTGCTGTCCTCGTCGGGCGCCTCCGACTGCGCCACGACGGCACCGCCCAGTCCGCCGAGCAGCGCCAGGATGACCGTCCCAGCCAGAGACAGCTTCAACGTACGCATGCCAAGTCCCTCCTATGCTTTCCGGGCGGGGTTTCCACGAGCCCCGCCCCTACTCGCTGGCCGCCACGACCTCGGGGGTGATGACGTAGATGCCGCCACGGTAGCTAGGCACCCTCATCCACACCGAGCCGTCGCTGGCGATGTCGATGTCGGCGACACACATCCCCGGTAGGAACGTCGTCCATGTCGACCTGTCGAAACGCCGGACCCCGTCGCATCTGTCGCCGGCGATGTCGTGATCCCGTTCGGAATACGAGCTGACCCAGAGGTTGCCGTCCGGGTCGGCGGCATGGAGGTATCCGGCAGGGACGTCGGAGAAGACTTCCCACGCCTGACCATCGAAGCGAGCCAGGTGACCAGTCTCGATCTTGGCCCACAAGACACCGCTCCGGTCGCCCAGAAGACCGACGACAGTGTGGTCCTCGTCGCCGCCGAGGGGTCGGACGACCTCCCAGTCGGTGCCATCGAAGCGGAGCAGGCCTCCGTCGGTGACGGCCAGCCAGACCATCCCGTCGGGTGTGATCTCGATCTGCCATGACTCTCCGCAGTCCATCGTGCAGCCGGGGTCGGGCAAACCATCCCCGATGGCGTAGGTCGTCCACGTATCGGTGCCCAGGTGCTGCACACGGGTGTACGCGTGGTGGCCGGTCTGCTCGGCCACCTGCCAGACAGTGCCGTCGGGATGGACCGCGAAGTCGCTGATGTAGTCCGCCGGCCACCAGGGGTCCGGCACCGATGCAGTCCCTTCGGGGATCGTGCCCCGTTGGGTCCATGTCTCATCGTGGAAGGAGCGAAGGCCCTCGGGTTCCTCCACCGAGGCCGCCCACAGGGTGCCGTCCTCGGCGACGGCCATGAACCTCTCGCTATCGACCGTGCCGGGATGCTCGCCTGGTCGACCGAGTTCGAAGATGCCCCTCGCGGAGTCCATCCACACCGATCCATCGTCGCCGGCGACGGTCATGCGGACCTGCTCCAGGTCTCGCACGCCGTCACTGGCCACCCGGAAGACGCCCGACTCGACCTCCTCGACGATCAGTACGACGCCGGGCAGGATGTCAGAGGTGGTCGTCGTAGAGACCTTGGTGTCGGTCGCCTGGCTGGCCGTCATGGCCTCGGGGGTGATGACGTAGAGACTGTGCCGACCTCCCTCATCGGCCACCAGCCAGACGCTGCCATCGGGAGCGATGGCGAAGTCGTGGGTGCAGGACCCCACCAGGTACGAGGTCCATGTCGTGCCCTGGAAGTGCGCCGTGCCGCCGCAGGCCTCGCCGGTCCGGCTGCCGTTGAGCCAGAGGCTGCCGTCGGCGGCGACGTCGAGCAGGTCCGTGCCGAACCAACCCGTCGCGTCCCATCCGGTGACACCATCAGCCGCCGCGAAGGTGGTCCAGCCCGGGTCGTCGAAGCGGGCGAGGTCGCCCGTAGCGTTGGCCTTCACCCACAGCATGCCGTCCGGACCGAAGTCGAGGTACCGGCCCATGTGGCCGGGGTTCAGTCCCTCAGGGCCCGGGATGACCTCCCATCTCTCAGGGCCCTGGATGGTCTCCCATCCCTCAGGACCCGGGATGGCTTCCCAGCCCTCGCCGTCGAAGCGCAACAGCACGCGCCCCTCGCCGATGAGCCAGACGTCGCCGTCGGGTGACACCGCCAGTTGGTAGGGAGACACGTCGCCGTCGTAGACATCAGCCCAGTCCTCGATGGTCGTGAGGGAGCCGTCGTCTTCGAGCCGAAGGAGGGCGGTGCCGGAGCAGTCACCATCCTCGATGTCGGTGCAAGGTATCGCCACTACCCAGACGGTGCCGTCGGGTCCGACGGCTAGCGTAGACAGGCGGTCGGTCGTGGTCGCCCAGGCCGTCCAGTCCTCGCCATCGAACGACAGGATGCCGGGTCGGTCGTCCGAGACCTCACCGAGGCCCCAGAGCGAGCCATCGGGAGCGACCTCTCGGTAGCGAGGGAAGGCCTCGACATCCCTGAACCGCGGTTCCTCGCCGAGGCGGAACAGGCCTCGGCCACCCTCTTGGACCGACAGCCAGACGCTGCCGTCCGGGGTGACATCCACCATGTGGCCGGGAGAGCCCCAGCCGACCGCTAGCGAGATATCCCGCACGCCGTCATTGACGACCCGGTACACCCCCGGCTCGACCTCTTCGACAGCCATGCCCGTTAGCAACTCCTCGGTCGTCATCGGCGAGGGTGACTCGGTCACCGCTGCCGGAGGCACCTCTCCCTCCTGCGGCGTGGTAAGGACCCCGGTGAGCAGGAAGCCGCCGAACAGCGCGACGATGGCGCCCGCGGCGACGAACTTGAGTGCGGAGAACATCGAGAAGCCCCTTTCGCTCCGCGTGGTCGCACCACCCCCGAACCAGCGTGCGAGGGTCGCCCAGTGGCCCACTGGCCGCGCCTTCGCCGAGCGCACCACTCCCATGGCGTCGACCGGGCGGACCGGGCCGGCGACCTGGGTGGCCACGCGGGTCAGCTGCTGCTCGAAGGCGTCCATCGGTCCCATCACGCGAGTTCCTGTCTGAGTCGGTCTAGGGCCCGCTCGAGGCGGGTACGGGTGCCGGACGGGCTAAGGCCGATGGCCGCCGCGAGTTCGGTGGCATCGAAGCCGGCCACATAGCGCATCGCGATGAGCGCGCGGTCCTCGGGGTCGAGGTGGTCCATCGCCGCGAGCAGGTCGAGCGACTCGATGCCGGTGGCCGGGTCCACGCCGCCGGTCACCCTGGCGGTGCTGGCGTCGATGCCGGTCTCGGGCGTGCGGCGGCGCTTGCGCAGCATGTCCTTGGCCTGGTTGACGGCGACCGAGACGAGCCACGGTCGCAGTCGCGCGGGATCCTTGAGCGTCCCGAGTTTGCGCCAGGCGATCGACCAGGCCGATTGGACCGCGTCATCCGCCAGTGGCTCGTCTCGCGTCATCACCACGCACACGCGGCGCATGTCCTCGTGGTGGGCGGCGACGATGCGAGCGAAGGCGACGTCATCCCCGGCAGCGGCCGCCTCGATGGCGACGCCGAGGTCTGCGTCCACAGCCCCTGTCATGACCCCCATACCTCACAGACGAAAGGCGTGGGCCAAGTGTCTCAGGTAGGTGCTAGCCAGTGACGACCACACGATGAGGACGTCGTGTCGACATCGCGGTCGATCCCGGATCGGTACCGCTAGCGCCAGGGTCCGTCGAGACCCTGCGCTGCGCGTGCCCGGGCCGCCGTTCCGAACCAGCGTTCGAAGAGGTGCAGCCCGAGATCGATCCCGGAGCTGACACCGGCTGCCGTGGCGATCGGGCCTTCGTCGACGACCTTGGCGGTGACCACGTCCACCGCCGGGAACTCCCTGCGGAGCGCCTCGACCGCCGCCGTGTGGGTCGTGGCTCGACGGCCATCGAGGAGACCCGCACGACCGAGCAGGAACGCACCCGTGCACACCGACGCCACGGTCGCAGTGGACCCGGCCCGCTCGCGCAGGAAGGGCAGGATCAGCTCATCCTGGACGGGTGTGCGCTCATCGGCGCCTGGGCCGCCGGGCACGATGAGCGCGTCGAGTGGCGGACAATCCTCGATGACGTGATCGGGGCGCACCCGGAGCCCGCCGCGGCAACTGATCTCGCTACGCGGTCCCACGGTGACGGACATCGTAGCGGCGCTGTCCAGCCGCTCCGCTAGCATGTCCCGCTGGCCTGCCTCACCAGCCGGCACGAAGTCGCCATGTATAGCGGCTTTGGTCTGGTCGTCGCCCGCCTTGCTGAGGCAGCCGAGGCGGCATAGTGCTGGGCGGTGCCAGCACTATGCGGCGACGATTCGGAGGCACGCGATCACGCGCGTGTGATGTGGGCAACCTCGACCGCCTCGTGAGCGCACGCCGGCCGCCACCGTGGGAGTGCATTGACGAGGGGTGAATGATTGAGGCGCTCTGGTTCGTCTAGTAGTCGTGATGGGGGACATCGACGTGCTGGATCGCCAGCACCGGCCGTCGGTCAGCGAAGAAGCGCGGAGAGTCGTCGCGGACGAGCGCGCGCGCGTTGACCGCGAGCTGGCCTTCCATCGACTGGCGGACAGGCACCTCGAGCGCAGCTACCGCCTGGCGACGGTCGTGCTGGACAGCGTCACCGAGTCACAGGACGCTGTCCACGATGCCTTCGTGATCGCTTGGCGCAAGTACGACACGCTGCGTGATCCGGATCGCCTCGAAGCCTGGTTCGACCGCATCGTCGTCAACACCTGCCGTGACCGGATGCGGCGCAGCCACCGATTCCAGGTCCAAGACATCTCGGCGAGGCCGGACATCGCCGGCGGCGATCCGACCGCGGCCGTGCCCGACGAACTGATGATCCGCCGCGCCCTGGGACGACTCTCGCCCGACGATCGCATCGTGCTGGCGCTGCGCTTCTACCGTGACATGAAGGTCGACGACATCGCCGCCGCCATGGATATCCGACCGCGTGCTGCCGCCTCGCGGCTCCACCGGGCGCTTGAGCGGCTGCGCCGCATCCTCGAACAAGACGTACAGGAGGTCGCCCCGTGAACGAGCGCGACCTCGAGACCCGGCTGCGGAGCGCCTATCGCTCCACCGCCGAGCGAACCGACCCGGGTGCGCTCACTGAGCGCGTGCATTCCATCCCCGCCACGGTCGAGCCGGAGCGCCGGCGCTGGTGGCATCGCTTTCGGTCCGGCGCGACGCGACACGCCGGACCCGGCGGGGCACAGGTGAGAGGAGCGAGCAACATGCTATCTGCCACACGCGTGGCCGCGGTCGTCGCGGCCCTTGCTCTGGGCACGACCTACCTGGCCGTTCAGGTTAGCGATCCACCTGAGACGGCGCCGCAGCCAGCCGCACAGGCGACCGATGGCTGGGCCATCGTGACCGGGACCCAGACCCTCATCGGAGAGAGCCGTGACTGTGCGCTGGCGGGCGCGAACGTGGTCATGAGCGATCCGCGTCTAGAGGGCGACGTATGCATCGAGGGCGACGTATGCATCGAGGGCGACGTATGCATCGACTACGAGGAATACGAAGGAGGGGAGGACCTCGCCACGTACTGGAGCTCGATCACGATCACGAACGACGACGGTTCCTGGCAGGGGCATTCGGTCGGGTTCATGGACGAGCAGGGAGCACACCGCCATACGAGCTGGTTCGAGGGCCATGGCGCGTATGAGGGCCTGGCCTTCATCCAGCAGCTGACGGAAGCGAACCCCGAGTTCCCCAGCGCCGGCGGGAGGCTCGACATGGTCGGGTTGATCTACGAGGGCCAGCTCCCGCCGATGATCATCCCGGACTGGGCCGTCCAGTAGCTGGCATCGACATCGACCTCCTCCCTTGGCCCCGGTGGCACCCAGCCGCCGGGGCTCCGTCGTTTCGATCTCGCGAAGCCGCGACACTCGGCGAGGCCTGCCGCCGATTTGCCATGAATAGCGGGATCGGCCTGGTCGTCGTTTCCACGGCCAGCCTTGCCGCTGGCAGTCGAGGCGGTGCGATGGCGCTAGTCCGACGCCGACGACCGGGGGATGGCGACCAGCTCCAGGAACGAGGCTGGCTCATCGCCCACCGCGGTCAGCGTCTGCTCGACGTCGTCGGCTGTCGGGCGGCTTCCCTTGGAACCTGACCTCCAGACACTGATGAACTCCCCGCCCGGTCCGCTGATCATCCGCTCCACCGCGCCCGACTCCATCAGATACATCGTCATCGCGGGAGCAGGGTCGGACCACTCGATGGCGGCGCCAGGTTCGCCGCCGTATCGCGTGAGCCGGAAGAGGACCGCGTCCGCCGCGGTCCACTCGGTCGCGTCCGGCAGTGTGCCCAGACTCCCGGACCACGTCCTCCACCGCAGCCCCGACGGGAAGCCTCCGAACGATCCTCCCATGGGACCCTCGTGCACATGGAACGTCAGGCCCGTGGCATCGTACGCGCCGGGGTTGGCGACGCGGCGAGCGGCGCGATGCTTCCATACGGCCAGGGACGGCACCTCGGGCAACGGCGGGCCTCGCCGGGGAACACCGCACCTGAGACCGTATCGATGCACGAGAGGCCCGAAGTGCGTCAACGGGGAGCGGGTCAGCTTCCGCCGTCGATCGGGTCGTGGCGACGCCTATCCAATGGGCGGTATCGGGTGTAGACTGCCGCGCCTCGGGGGGACCCGTCACGCGAGGAGGCCATGATGGCCGGAATCACGACGAAGTCCTTCAGCTCCCCTGACGAGACCCGGACCCCACCGAACACGACGGTGGAAGTCGTTCGCCTCGGAGGGACCACCGCGGCACGCTTCACGTTCCAGCCGGGCTGGCGCTGGTCCAGTGACGTGGCACCGGTGGTAGCCACGGACTCTTGCCAGTCCCGGCACGTGGGCGCGGTCCATCAGGGCACGCTCCACCTCCTTCACGAGGACGGCACCGAGACCGAGGTCAGCGTGGGTGACGCCTACATCATCGAGCCCGGTCATGACGGCTGGGTGGTCGGTGACGAGCCGGTCGTGGTGCTCGAGTTCGAGAGCGCAGAGAGCTACGCGAGAGCCTAGCCAGAGCCACGTGTTCAACGGGGGCAGCGGCGAGCCAGCAACGAACCGAGCGGTCCGACCACAACGAGGGAGGTACTCCATGTCCGACAACAAGGCCGCGATGCGGCGGATCTACGAGGAGGTCTTCAGCCGCGGCGATCTGGCCGTGGTCGATGAGCTCATCGCGGACGACTTCATCGAGCACGAGGAGCTGCCGCCCGGTATCCCGCCGGGAAAGGAGGCACCGCGAGCGCAGGTGACCATGATGCGTGTCGCCTTCCCCGACTTCCATGCGCGAGTGGAGGAGCTGCTCGAGGACGGCGACAAGGTGATCGCACGGGCACGCTTCTCCGGCACCCACCAAGGCGAATTCATGGGCATCCCTGCGACCGGCAAGCGGTTCGACATCGCCGTCATCGACATCATCGAGTTCCGCGAGGGCAAGGGTGTCGCCCACTGGGGGATCATGGACACGGCGGGCATGATGGAACAGCTCGGGGTCGGCGGCCCGCCTGCCTGAGCTCTCCGAGCGACGGCGGCGGTCGCGCAGCTGCCCCCGGGTCGCCGGCTACGCCTCCTCGCGCTCGATCTGGCGGCGCGATGCGGGCGTGCGCTTGGGCAGCTTGACGTCGTCGGCACCAGCGACGAAGGAGGCTTCGCGTGCCCACGCGGCCGCCCGTTCCTGCTGCTCCACCGAGAGGATGCCGTGACGCGCGAGCGAGGTCATCTCGTCGCGGATATACGTCTTGAGCATCTCCGGTCCGTCGGTGTTGATGGTGTAGCGCACACGGTTCTTCTCGAACGTCTTGAAGATCCAGGCGAACTCGTCCCAGCCGGACACGACCCGTGAGTTGAGGTTGCTGGTCGGACACAGCTCGAGGGTGATGCCGCGCTCGCGGATGGTGGCCATGGTGCGGTCGTCATAGGCCGACTTGACCCCATGCCCCAGGCGGTCGGGTTCGAGGGTCTCGATGACCCTGGCCACCTCGTCCACCGGCCCCGACTCGCCCGTATGCACGGTGATGCCGAGCCCCTTCCTGCGCGCGCGCTTGAAGGCCGCCCGGTAGTCGCCCGGGTCGAAGTTGGTCGATTCCGGCCCGGCGATGTCGATGCCGACGATGCCGCGGTCGCGGTAGGCGATGGCCTTCTCGACGATGATCTCGTTGAGCTGCACCGGGAAGGCGCGGTCGAGGCAGAGGATGAGCCCCGGCTTCACCGGATACTCCAGGGTGGCGCGGTCCATGCCGCGGATGGCCGCGCTGATGATGTGGTCCAGGTCTTGCTCCCCTCCCCGGTTCCGCTTCATGGGGTTGAAGCGCAATTCCATCGTCGTGATGTGGTTCTTGCGGTAGGCGCCGCCGATGACCTCGTAGGCCGAGCGCTCCACGGCCAGTGGCGAGGACTGGATGAGCTCGGTCCAGTGGAAGAGCTGGAGGTAGCCATCGAAGGACCGGCCGCGTCGCTTGGACACGGTGATCATCTCGCGGAACTCCCAGAAGTCCTTGCTCGGCAGGCGGATGCCCTGGGCGTGGGCGATGCCCCACATGATGGCGGGAGAGACGGCGCCACCGAGATGGCAGTGGAGCTCGGCGAGCGGGATCTTGCTCGACAGGACGGCGGCCATGAGTCGATGCTAGCCGGTGGTGCGAGCGCTGACACTCCGGCCACGACGACGCGCTGTGTGCGGCCTTGCCTCGGCGTCGTAGCCTGGATGAGTCCAGTCGGTGGAGGGAGTCGCGGCGACCGCTCCCGCTTGACATCCGTGGGACGATGAGGACCGGACGTCCGTACGTCCTGACGTTCCGATGTCACGCCGCCGGCGGACCGGACACATGGAGGAGGTCAGAGCACACATGACCAAGCGATTCACTGGCTTCGTGGCCCTCGGCGCTGCGGGCCTGCTGGCCGTCGCGGGCGCTGCCCCGGTCGGCGCGCAGACCACCAGCATCGAGATGATCGCGGCCCAGTACACCAACCAGATGCAGCCGTACTTCGATGACCTCGCGGCGCGGTTCATGGAGGAGAACCCGGACATCGAGGTCACCGTCCAGGTCGTTGACTGGAACAACATCGACCAGGTCGTGACCACTCGCATCGCCACGGGTGAGCCGCCGGACATCGCCAACCTCAACTACTTCGCCGCCTTCGCCGCGGACGACCTGCTGTACACCGCCGACCAGATCGTCGACGAGGCGACGCTGGCCGACCTCATCCAGGGCTTCCGCGACAACTCCAAGTACGACGGCGTCGAGTACGCGGTGCCGGACCTCGCGTCGGACCGGCTCTTCTTCTACAACAAGGCCATCCTCGACGCCGCGGGCGTCGAGCCGCCGACCACCTGGAGCGAGGTCAAGGCCGTATGCCAGGCCATCCTCGACACGCAGCCGGGCATCGTCCCGCTGGCGCTGCCGATGGGTCCGGAGGAGGCCCAGGCCGAGTTCCTCATCTGGGCCGGCGGCAACGGCGGCCAGTACTTCGACGGCGAGAACTGGGTCGTCAACTCGGCCGAGAACCTGGAGGCCCTCGAGTTCCTGCAGGAGCTCGTGGACATGGGCTGCACCCAGCCGAATCCGGGCTCGTTCGACCGCACGTCGGGCGCCTTCGCGCTCTTCGCCCAGGGCGTGGTGGGCATGCTCAACGGTGCCATCTTCCTGCCGGGTGAGCTGGAGAACACGTACCAGAGCGACGTCGACTGGGGTGTGACCCCCTTCCCCGCCGCTGACGGCAAGGAGTCCATCACGCTCGGCGTGCAGGACTACTTCTTCGGCTTCAAGAACGAGGACGGCAGCAACCAGGAGGCCATCCAGAAGTTCCTGAGCTTCCTCTTCATCCCCGAGAACTACGCGGCCTTCCTCGAGGCAGCGGGTGGCTTCCTGCCGGCGACCGTGTCGGCCGGCGAGACCATGTCCGATGACCCGTTCCTGGCCCCCTTCATCGAGGTCCTGCCCAGCGCCATCTTCTACCCCAGCGACCAGGCTGCCTGGGGCTCGGTGCAGGGCGCCATCCAGGACAACATCGGTGCCGCCTTCGTGCCGGGTGCCGACAAGCAGGCCGTCCTCGACGGGATCAACGCGGTCGGCGAAGGTAGCTGATCGAGCACAACGAACGAACCTGAGAACGTCATGATTCGGGGGTCCCTGTCACAAGACAGGGGCCTCCGAACCGTATCGGGAGCCGGGACGTGACCGAGGCGACACGGACACCAACGGACACAAGTGCGCCACGCCCGAAGGCGACGCCGCCCCGTCGTCGCCTGCCCGATCTCGGGCCGCTGCCGTGGATCGGGCCCGCGCTCCTGCTGATCATCGGGGTCGTGCTGTGGCCGGCCTTCGAGATGCTCCGGACCTCGGTCATGGAGATCAGTGTCTCGGGCCTGGCCAGGGGCTTCACCGGCCTCTCCAACTTCGAGCGCCTGTTCGGCGACCCTGACCTGCCCGGGATCATGACCCGCACGCTGGTGTGGGTGCTGGTGGTCGTCAGTGTCACCATCTTCATCTCGCTCGGACTGGCCTCGCTGCTCAACGCCGCTTTCCCCGGCCGGCGGCTGGTGCGCTGGGCCCTGATCATCCCGTGGGCTGCCTCGGTGGTCATGACGGCCACCGTCTGGCGCTGGATGCTCGACGGCTTCTACGGGATCATCAACCGCATCCTCTTCGACCTGGGGCTTATCGACAGCTTCGTCAACGACTGGCTGGGCGACCCGGGCGTGGCTTTCTACTGGCTCATGTTCGTGGCCATCTTCGTGTCGCTGCCGTTCACGACGTACGTGCTGCTGGCCGGGCTGCAGTCGATCCCGCAGGACATCTACGAGGCAGCCCGCGTGGACGGTGCCACGGGTCGGCACAGCTACCGCTACATCACCCTCCCCCTGCTGCGGCCGGCCCTGCTGGTGGCCTCCATCATCAACATGATCAACGTCTTCAACTCGTTCCCCATCATCTGGGCCATGACCAAGGGTGGGCCGGGGTCATTGACCGACACCACCACGACCCACATGTACAAGCTCGCCTTCCAGCTGCTCGACGTGGGCCAGTCGGCAGCCATGGCCGTGGTGAACTTCTCGGTCATCCTGGTGTTCGTGCTGCTCTACCTCCGCGTCGTGGACTGGCGGAGGGCTTGAGATGACGACGATGCGTAGCGCCGGCGCAGGCGTGCGAGCGCCGTCGATCAAGAAGGCGCTGCTGACCGGCCTCGGCGTGCTTGTGGCCTTCTTCTTCATGGCGCCCTACATCCAGATGCTCATCACGGCGCTGACGCCGGGCAGCGAGCTCTACTCGGTGCCGGCGCAGTACCTGCCCTCGCGCCTGGAATTCTCCAACTTCATCACCGTGTGGGAGGAGGCGCCACTGTGGGGCTACCTGCGCAGCAGCCTCATCATCGCGGTCTTCGCCACCATCCTCGTGCTTATCGTGGCCCTGCCGGCCGCGTACTACACCGCGCGCTACCGCTATCGCGGCCGGCTGGTGTTCCTGCTGCTCGTGCTCATCACGCAGATGTTCGCGCCGACCGCGCTGGTCATCGGCATCTACCGCGAGTTCGTGACCATCGGCGACGTCTTCCCGGCGGCGGGGGTGAACACCTACCTCTCGCTCATCATCGTCAACGCCGCCTTCAACCTGGCCTTCTCCACCTGGATCATGGTGGCCTACTTCTCGACCATCCCGGTGGAGCTGGAGGAGGCCGCCTCCATCGACGGTGCTTCGCGCCTGGGCGTGCTGCGGCGCGTGACCCTGCCGCTGGCCCTGCCCGGCATCATCACCGCCACCATCTTCACCTTCATCGCGGCCTGGAACGAGTTCGTCGTCGCGCTCACGCTGGCGCAGTCGCCCGATATCCACCCGCTGACCGTCGGCGTGACCACCTTCATCGGCCAGTACCGCGTGGAGTGGCAGTACCTCTTCACCTCCTCGCTCATCGCCATCGTGCCGGTGGTCATCCTCTTCATCGTCATCGAGAAGTGGCTCGTCGGCGGCCTTACCGCCGGCAGCATCAAGTAGGCATCCATGCGCCTTCCCGACTATCGACCGGTGTCGAAGCTGCGCCTGCCGGAACATCGCATCGAACAGCCCCGGTTCGGCGTAGTCGACGCCCACAACCACCTCGGCGATGTCTTCAGCTACGGCTGGGACAAGCGGCCCGTGGCGGAGCTGCTGGCGGCACTGGACGAGGCCGGCGTGGAGACCACCGTCGACCTCGACGGCGGCCAGGGAGAGACCTTCAGCGAGCGTCACGCCAAGTACGCAGGGGCCCATCCGGACCGCTTCGCGCACGTGGCTCAGCTGGCCTACGAGGAGTGGATCGAGCGGCCGGACTTCGGGGACATGGAGGCGTCGCGCCTGGAGGACTCGGTTCGGCGCGGGGCCGTCGGCGTCAAGGCCTGGAAGCCCCTCGGCCTGCGCGCTCGCGACACCGACGGGAAGGTGGTGCCTGTCGACGACCCGCGGCTGGACCCGCTATGGGCCACGGCCGCGCGGACGGGTGTGGTGGTCATCGTGCACGTGGCCGACCCCATCGCCTTCTTCGACCCGCTCGACGCTCACAATGAGCGCTGGGAGGAGCTGACGACACATCCCGACTGGCACTTCTGGCCGCCACGCTCGGAGGCCGGCGAGCACGGCTTTCCTGCCTTCGACGAGATCATCGAAGCCTTCGAGCGGGTCGTGGCGCGGCACCCCGAGACCACCTTCATCGGCGCGCACGTGGGCTGCGCCTCCGAGGACCTGTCGCTGGTCAGCGGCATGCTCGACCGCAACCCCAACCTCTTCGTCGACATCTCGGCGCGCATCAGCGAGCTCGGCCGGCAGCCGTACACGGCGCGCGAGTTCTTCCTCAAGTACCCCGATCGCATCCTCTTCGGCACGGACTTCGGCTTCGACCCGGAGATGTACCGGGTCTTCTACCGCTTCCTCGAGACCTTCGACGAGTCGTTCGACTACGACCTCGGCGAGTACCCGCTCCAGGGGCGCTGGCAGATCCACGGCATCGGCCTGCCCGATGAGGTCCTGCGGCAGGTCTACGCGAGCAACGCCCGGCGGGTGCTGCTCAAGTAGCGCCGAGGGCTATCGACGGTCGCCGTTCGCGTAGTGCGGCCTGCGGGCCACACCTGCTCGTCGCTCGCGACCGATGACCCAGCCTGCGAACAGGATGAGCAGTGCCGCCAGAATGGCCCACAGGCGCGTGGCGGACGTGTCGTCCGCCTGTGCGGCGGGACCACTGGGTGTCACGTCGATCGTCGGCACCAGCAGGTCGGTCGCGGGCTGAACGGCAACGTATCGGGCAGTCGCCTCAGCTACGACGAGGCTGAGCTGATCGCCGGTGGCCGTGGCAGTGTTGACCAGATCACCGCTATCAAGGTCGCCGGCTCGAATCGCGTAGGTCCCGCGACAGACGATGGATGCGGACGGCGCCAGCGAAGACGCGGGAACTGGCGGCGAACACGCGAAGGTGTCGAGTTCGCGTCCCTGCATGATGTCGACGATGACCACGTTGGTCAGCGTCACGTTGCCGGTGTTGACCGCGGTGATGGTGTAGCTGATGACGTCACCCACCTCGCTGAATGACCCTGGTGAGGCCGTCTTGGTCAGGCTCAGGCCCGGCGCGGCGGGCAGGGCCACCGTCTCGTCGGC
>Ga0316198_10000542_pt1 | contig 20012 bp, 20 predicted proteins | sample OudBieAanoxic_MG_FD_204935 | JGI IMG/M metagenome (GOLD analysis project Ga0316198, IMG submission 204935) | Coastal sediment microbial communities from Oude Bieten Haven, Netherlands - site A anoxic | ecosystem: Environmental > Aquatic > Marine > Coastal > Sediment | place: Netherlands...
TTTTCTTTCGGCACGCGTACCGGCTTAGCGGGAGGCCCGCACTCCAGTACAACATCGGCGTTGCTGCGGATCGATTGCAGCGCGAGCAAGAAGCCCTCGAAGCCTTCCAGCACTATCTCGACGAGACCGAGAGCCCAACCAGAGAAGGCGAAGTGCGCGGACGGATCGAAGCGCTTCAAGAATCGATCGCGGAAAAAGAAGCGACCGAACGCGCACTCGAAGAAGCTTCGATCCGCTACCAGGCGGTGGCGCAAGAGGAGAAGATGAGTGACGAACGACGGCTTCCAAGATCGACGATCATCGGTGGCACCGTCTTGGCTGCGGCCGGCGCTGCCGGTGTTGCAGCGATGAGTGTCGGGCTCGCGCACAACGGATCGTGCAGCAGGGAAGTCGCGGGACAGTGCACAGTGGAAAGCTCAGCGACGGCTTGGACCTATGTCTATGGTGGCTTCGGCATCGCGGCCTTGGCAGGCAGCGCGACCTGGTTTGCGATCGGGGCGAAGCGCGCAAAGGAGAAGCGACGGACGCAGGTTTCGTTCTCTCCGACGGGGCTGATCGTATCAGGAAAGTTCTGAGTGACGTATCGATAAAGATACGCGTCGAGAATGCTAGAAACCGTTATATTTTCAACGTGTTGAGGAGTATTGAGGCCGTGTCGACCAGGTCGGCAGGGGTCTGTACACGGGGTGCGCGCAAGATCGGAATCCGCGGGATGTAGTCGGCGAGCACGTCGGCATTCGAGCTGCGGCTGAGGTCGTCACTGTAGCTTCGATCCACGTGGTTGAGCACGATTGCACGCACCGAGATCTTCCTCTTCCGAAGCGCTTCCACGGCGGTGAGTGTGTACGAGAGGACGCCGAGTGCGTTGCGCGCAACCAGAACGGTCTGCAGGTCGAGCAACGCTGCGAAGTCGGCGACGGTGTGGTCTCGATCGAGTGGCACGAGCACCCCGCCGACGCCTTCGACGATCGCGTAGTCTGTGCCGCTTGCAAGCTCGCGAACGCGCTTGGCCAGCGCGCGCAAAGAACCGATGCGAGGCCCTCCTCGCTTTTCAATTGCGTATGGCGCCAGCGGTTCTTTCGCACGATACAAACCGGCAGCATTGGCCAAGGACTCGTCGCCACATGCGCGCGCCAGTGCGAGCGCATCGAGAGGATCTGGATCGACTCCCGTTTCCATCGGCTTGATCGCCGCGACGTGTTTTCCGCGTTGCACGCAGGCGCTTGCAAGCGCTGCCGCAAGCCATGTCTTTCCAACTCCCGTGCCCGTCGCTGTGATGAACGCGCCCTTCATGATGGTCCTCCTATCTTGCGTTGCGGAGTGATCCGAAAGCGTCGATCGCTCTTGCGATCTGTTCCGGTCGATGTGTCGCCATCGGCGTGAGCCGAAGCCTTGCGGTACCTTTCGCCACGGTGGGTGGCCGAATCCCTTGGACGAAGACACCCCGGTCGAGGAGCTCCGCCGAGAGCCGCATCGTACGATCGTTTTCGCCCATTAAAACAGGGAGAATCTGGCTCTCGCCGTCCGGCACATCAAAGCCTTGTTTCCGGAGTCCGGCACGCAGAGCGCTCGCGTGGCTGAGCAAGGTGCGGCGTGCATCCCCCGCATCACGAACTAATTCGAGTGCGGCGACTGCGGCTCGGGCCAGCATCGGCGGCGGTGCGGTTGTGTAGACGAAGCTTCGCGCTCTGTTGCGAATCAGAGCAACCGTCGGTTCGTTCGCCGCGACGAACGCGCCTGCAACGCCGAACGACTTGCCGAGGGTTCCGATGACGAGGTCTGGCTCGACGCCGAGGGCGGCAGCAAGGCCTCGACCCTTCGGCCCGAGCACACCGAGAGCATGCGCTTCGTCGACCATGAGGCCGGCGTCGAAGGCACGGGCCAGGCTCGCGATTTCTACGAGCGGTGCAGTCACACCGTCCATCGAAAACAGCGAGTCGGTAACGACGAGCGCACGCCTGCCCGAGGCTCGATGCTTCTCGAGGAGGGACTCGAGGTCGCTTGGGCTCCGGTGTGCGTAGACGTGGATCTCTGCGCGGGAGAGCCGACAGCCGTCGATCAGGCTCGCGTGATTGAGGGCGTCGCTGAAGACGACGTCGCCCGGACCGACGAGCGCTTGAATGGTGCCGAGGTTGGCGGCGTACCCGGTTGAGAAAAGCGCGGCCGATTGAGCCCCGAGGAACTGGGCAAAGGCGCTCTCGGCCTCTCGATGGGCATCCATGGTTCCGGCAATGAGGCGCGATGCGGAGGCGCCTACGCCATCGACACGCAGGGAGGCTTCGGCAGCTGCGGCGATGGCCGGATGATTGGCGAGTCCCAGGTAGTTGTTGGAGCAGAAGCAGAGCACCGGCTTGCCGTCGATCAGGACTTCGGGGCCCTGCGGGCCGGAAATGCGGAGCGGCGTTCGCAGAAGGCCAGCGGCTTCGAGCTCGGAGAGGGCTTCTTGGATCTGGCTCTCAAAGCCCATTGGAGGGATCTAAGCGCAGCGGCAGGCGGCGGTCAAACCCGCCTCGCCAGCGATGTTGCACGTGAAACATCCGGCTGCCTCCGCCGCCTCCGCGGGGTGTTGCACGTGAAACACTCAGAACTGGAGGCCTGCACGCGGGTCGGCCTCGAAGGCTTCCTGAACGGTCTTTAGCGCTTCTTCGACTTCGTTGTCGCGTCCTTTGGGCAGCACGATTTCCAGGTGCGCGATGAGATCGCCCCTGGGTTTGTCCTTGGGGTGGATCCCTTTGCCCCGCAGCCTGAGCTTGGAACCGTTCTTTGAACCCGCCGGGATCGATAGCTGCACCATCCCTTCGGGCGTCGGCAGGTTCACTTTGGTCCCGGCGTACGCTTCCAACGGAGTCACCGGCACCGTCACGTGTAGCTGCTTGCCCCGCATCGAGAAGTAGGGGTGCTTCCGGACCTTGACCTCGAGAACCAGGTCCCCCCGAGGCCCGCCCTGGGACCCTTGGCCGCCTTGGCCCCGAAGCCTGATCTTGCCCTGGTTCCGAACACCAGCCGGAATCCGGACCTTCAGGGTGCGGTCCCCTTCATCGCTGCGGAGGCTCAACTCCTTGGTGCAGCCGAGAACCGCCTCTCGAAAATCCACCGTCACCTCAGAACGCAGGTCCGCGCCCTTACGAGGAACTCGCACGTAGCCGCCTCGGCCGCCGCGAGCGCCACCCAAGAGGTCTTCCAAGTTGACCTCGAAGTGGCCGCCCTGCCCGCCGACTCGCTGCCCCCGGGCCGCTGCCCCGAAGATGTCCCCGAAGTCGAAGCCACCGAAGCCCGCGGCTCCCTGGGTTGCCGCGTGATAAGACTCCGGGTCAAAGCCCTCACGAAGGCCCATCTCGCCGAAATCGTCGTACAGCTTCCGCTTCTCCACGTCGGACAGAACGGTGTACGCCGCCGAGACGTCCTTGAATCGCTCCTCGGCCTCTTTGTTGTCGGGGTTGCGGTCCGGGTGCAGCTCCTTCGCAAGTTGACGATACGCCTTCTTGAGCTGCTCCGGGCTCGCATCGCGCGACACCCCCAAAACACCATAGAAATCGCGGTCAGCCATGGTTACCCAACATAATCACTCGAACCCTTCTTTCAACGCTGCCAGAGGCCGAAACCGAGCGCATAGTTGCTATCGCGGCGCTTTTTGAGACAGGAATGGCGCTTTGCAGACTTGCGATTGCCGCTTCTGTCATCAGCAGCCCTCTGATAGCCGTTCTTGCTGCCATTGGGGTCACATGATACTCGCTCGCCATGACCTTGGTCGATGTTAGCCGCATTCCGCAGCATGTCGCGATCATCATGGACGGCAACGGGCGATGGGCGCAGGCGAGGTCCAAGCCACGCACTGCCGGTCACGAGCGCGGCGCAGATGCCGTCCGCGCGACGATGCGCGCGGCTCGACGACTCGGCATTCCCGCGCTCACCTTGTACGCGTTCAGCGAACAGAACTGGGATCGTCCAGAAGCGGAGATCAACGCGCTGGTTGATCTGCTTTGCGAGTGCTTGGTCTCGGAACGCAACGAGCTTCTCGACAACGAGATTCGGCTGTCGGCGATTGGGCGCTTGCACAAACTTCCACAACACGCGCAGGCGCGCCTGCTGTCGCTTAGCGAGGAGACCGAATCCTGCAAAGGGATGACGCTGACGCTCGCGCTCTCTTACGGTGGGCGCGAAGAGCTGATCGATGCGGCGCGCGCGCTTGCGAGCGCAGCGCGTGACGGCGAGATCGAACCCGACGAAATCGACGAAGCGGCAATCGATCGCTTCTTGCCGTCGATGGATTTGGGGCCGGTGGACCTGCTGATTCGCACCGGTGGCGAGCACCGGATCAGCAACTTCCTCTTGTGGGGATCGGCCTACGCCGAGCTCTATTTCACGGACGAGCTCTGGCCGGATTTCGACGCAAATTCGCTGTATTCTGCCCTTCGGGACTACCAGGGAAGGGAGCGCCGATTCGGCCTCGTTCCGGGCGTCGACGGAGATGCAACCGTTCGCAAAGCACCTCACAAATTGGAGCGCGCAGTATGAACGACGCGATCGAACAACCGCCGATGAAGAAGGGTTTGTCCGGAACCGCGCTACGGGTCGCAACGGTCGTCCCGCTGATTCCGATCATCGTGTGGATGATGTTTGCCGGGCCGCGTTGGGTTTGGCAGACGTTCATCTTGGCAGCGATTGCGATCGGCGGCTACGAGCTCATGGCGATGAAGGTTCCATCGTCGCGGGGGCTTCGCAGTTGGGGGTCGATGACGTCCGTCTTGTTTGCGTATACGCTCATGTTCACGACGAGTGCAAGCGCCGTATACGGCGCAGTCCTGCTCATCATTCTCGGTTCGATGGCGTGGAGTCTCTTGCAAGACGATCCGCTGCACAACGCGAGCGTGCGTGTCGGCTGGCTGTTGGGGACACCGGTCTACGTCGGCGGCACCTTGGCCGCGGTCGCGCTCGTCCGCGATTTTGATCCGACCGGCGCCTGGGTTCTGCTCACGATGGTGCTCGCCTGGGGAAGCGACACTTCCGCCTATTTCGTCGGGCGCAAATTTGGAAAGACCAAGCTTGCACCCCGAATCTCGCCTAAAAAGACCCTCGAAGGCTCGGCCGGCGGCCTGGCAGCTTCGGTCGTAGGCGCTGTAGTCATGAGCTTCTTCTTGCCGGGGCTCGGGCCCATCGATGCAATCGCGCTCGGCATTCTTGGCGGCGCTGCCGGTCAGGCCGGCGACCTGCTGATGTCGGTGCTCAAACGCAGCAGCGGGGTCAAGGACAGCGGCGGCATCCTGCCTGGGCATGGGGGGATTCTGGATCGGGCCGACGCGCTTGCCTTTACCGCGCCGGCGACCTGGGCCTACGGACACTTCATCGCCGGCTTCTGATATTCTCTCGCCGTGTACGAGCCCAAGCACAGTCCTCTTCCGTTCGCCTCTACCATCGCCGTCGCGCTCCCTCTCTTACTTGTCGTCGTCTCGCCTGCATGCGACCGAAGCGGATCTGAAGCAGGGCGGTCGGCGGACGCGCAAAGCGCGAGCTCAGCCAACGAGGATGATGCTGCGCCTCCGGTGATCGACGCCGACTGGGTGGCTTCCAAGTTTCAAGCGCCGCCGCCGCCGGAGCAGAAGGACTGGATGCGCGAGATCGAAAGAGACCCGATCGCTGCGCTGAAGCAGATGGACCCGGCCGCGCTTCAACCCGGCCGCAACCGGCCTGCGCCCCCCGCTGGCTCGGAGCCGGAAATCAGCGAGATTCGCGCCCCAAAGCCAGCCAGCTATCAGCCCGAGCAGCCGCTTCGAGGCTGGCCGCCGGTCGTCGGCCAGTTCTACCCGAGCTTGATCTTGAAGGACCAAACGGGACAGGTCAGCGCGATCAGCGACTTCCAGGGCAAGGTGATTCTCCTCGAGGTCGTCGGTCTGACCTGCAAAGCATGCCACGCGTTTGCCGGTGGGAACGAGCCCGGAAAGAGCCGCTTCCGCGGAGTTCAACCGCAGCCGGGTCTCGATTCCATCGAGCGCTACGCAACCGCCTACGCGAAGCTCTCACTCGAACATCCCGATATCGTCTTCATCCAACTCGTCCTCTACGGAATGGACGGCCGAAGCCCACCCACCGACAAAGACGCGCGCGCCTGGGCAAGTCATTTCGGGATGGACCGCCGCAAGAACCAAGTGGTGCTGATCGGAGACCAACGATTCATCAGTGCTGAAACCAGAAAGTTGATCCCCGGCTTCCACCTGATCGACCAGAACGGAATCCTTCGCGCGATGAGCAGCAACGACCCCAGGCACGATCGGCTCCACAGCTCCCTGCTCCCGAAGCTCGCGAGCCTGGTCAACGACGATTGAACCTCAGCGTCCCGAGGCCTTCTTGATCGACCCGAGATCGAGGATGGCACCGCCCTCGCCGACGATCATGGGCTGCTTTCCATCCCACTTCTCGACCGCACGTAAGTATACGATTTCAGCGCTGATTGTCTTCCGCAGAAGCTCCTGTGCCTTCGCCTCGGCTTCCGCTCTGGCGAGCATCGCATTCGCCGTTCCCCGTGCCTTGGCCTCGGCCTGCTCGGCTTCGACCCTGATGCGCGCCAGGTCGTTCCTCGCGGTGAGAGCGCGCTGCTCGGCCACCTGTTTGGCTTCGACAGCCTGTTGGTACTCGGGGGCGAATTGGAAGTCCGTGATCGACAGCTCGGTCACCAGGATGTCGCTCTTGGCGAGCGTGACCTTGATGCTGTCACCCAGTGTCGCCTTCACCTCCTGACGCTTGGTGATCAGCTCTTCGGCGGTGTACTGCGCTGTCGCCTGCTTGAGCGACTCTTGAAGAGCAGGATCGATGATCGTGTTCTCGACGGCCATGCGTGTCCCGATGTTGCGGAACACTTCGACGATCTGAGCTGCGTCGATTCGGTAGTTCAACGCGATCTTCGTCGACACGACCTGGAGGTCCTTCGAAGATGCGGTCGCGCTCGCTTCCATCTTGTGGACGCGCGTCGAGATGTTGATGATCTGCGTCTTGACCGGCGTTCGGAAATGGATGCCCTCCTGAAGCGCGACATCCTGAATCTCGCCCCACTTCATGATGACGCCGAGGTTGCCGGCGTCCACCTGGGTGCAGCCGGTAAGCCCGGCGAAAAGGACCCCTGCGAGGAGGGGTTTGAGCAATTTCTGGTCGAATTTCATATTCATTTCCTTTTCTATAGCGCCTTGGTGCCAGATGTCGCCCCGGCTTCGTCACCAATCCAAGAACGCAACCATGACGCCGGTCGCCACGATCAGCGCGCCGGCCATGCTGTCGCCGTAGCGCTCGATCCACTTGCCTTTGAACAGTTGGGCGCCGGAGTGCGCCACCGCAACCAACCCGACCATCGCGCCGACCGTGGCAACCTCATAGGCCACCACGATTGAGATCGTCTCCACGGCCGACAGCGGTGCGGCCGCGAAAAGGATCGGAATCACGGCGACGCAGGGGTCCGCGCAGTAGATCAAGAACAGTGACCAGGTCGAGGCCCGCGACGCGTCGTGCACGTGATCGTAGTGGTGGTGATGGTGACCGTGCAGGCGATGGGCGAACGCGCCACGAAGACCCCAGATCGCATAGGCGACGCCAAAACCGATCAGCAGCAAACCCGCGAGCGAAACCATGCGCTCGCCGAGTGATTGAAAAAGCTGCGCGCCGAACAGCAGCGCGAGCAGTCCGAGCAGCACCGAAACCGTCACATGGCCAAGCCCGCAAAGGAACGCGACCCGCGCCGCGCGCCCTCTCGACCAGCCTCGCGCCCGCGCGACCGCCGCGATGGGCACCCAGTGGTCAGGGGCCAAAGAATGCAGGGAACCTATCGTAATCGCTGCAACCGCCAGGGAGGCGAAAAGGCTAGTGGTGTTCATGCGGGTGCTCGTGCGAGTGCTCGGGAAGGTGATGCGCGCGGGCCTCGGGCGGCTGCTCTACCGCTGCCGGCCGGCGCTCCTCCAGCCACTGCAGCCAAGCGTCAATTCCCTCACCCGTTTTTGCAGACACCTTCAGCATGTTGGCTCCCGGCATCACGTGGGCGAGCGCGTCTTCGACCGCGGCGATGTCGAAATCCAAGTGCGGAATCAAATCGACTTTGGTCAGCAAGACCAGATCCGCCTTTTGAAACATGACCGGGTACTTGAGCGGCTTGTCTTCGCCCTCGGTCACCGAGAGCGTCACCACGTTGGCGGCCTGGCCGAGATCGTAGATCGCAGGGCATACCAAGTTGCCGACGTTCTCGATGAAGAAGATATCGCGGTCGCTCGATGGGAAGTGATGGAGGGCGTGGTGCACGAGTCGGGCGTCGAGGTGGCAGGCAGACCCGGTCGTGATTGTCGACGACACGATGCCAGCGGCGTTGAGTCGATCGGCGTCGCGTTCGGTTGCCAGATCGCCGCTCACCGCGCCGAGCTTGAGACGCCCCGCTGCCGCCTTGGAAGTCGCCTCCAGAACCGCGGTCTTTCCGGCTCCTGGCGAGCCCATCAGGTTGATCGCCAAGACACCTAAACCTTGGAAATGACTACGATTATGAGCCGCCTGGGCGTCGTTGTCCGACAGGATCCGCTCCTGCACCTCGATCGGCACGATTTCCGGGTCACCGCATCCGCAGGTTTCACACATCCGGGGCCTCCATTTCAATCCGTTCCAAGATGATCTCGTCTCCCTGCACCATCCGCGCCGGCCTCCCGCAATCGTCGCAACGCAGGATCGCACCGGGTGCGAGGCTGCGGTTGCATGACGGACAGGCCCAAGCCGGGGTCACCGTGTCGATCGCGAGCTCGGCGCCAGCACAAATCGTTCGCTCGCGAAACGTATCGAACGCGGTCTTCAGCAGGTCGACCTCCACGCCAGACAGCTCGCCGATCTTTACGTGCAAGCGATGCACCCGAGTGCCGCCGTGCGCGATGGCTTCGTGCTGCACGCGATCAATTAGAGAAGCGACGATGGAATACTCGTGCACGCGCTACTCGCTTTCAAATTCCGGTGAGCGTTTGTCGAAGAAAGCAGCGAGACCTTCCGCGAAGTTGGGGCCGTTCGCAATCCGCGCGAGCTCGGTGAGCTCGGCGTCGAGGTGAACGTCGAGACGGTCCATACCCGCGGCCTGATTGAGGAGGCCCTTGGCGACGCCCACTGCTGCCGTGGGTGACTCCGCGAGCAAGGCGGCGATCCGGACTCCTTCCGAATCTAGCGAACCATTCGAAACCACTCGGTTAATGAGGCCCCAGTCGAGCGCCTCGCGAGCGCTCAAACGCGGGTTCAAGAGCACGAGCTCGAGCGCCTTTCGGAGCCCGATCAAGCGAGGCAAAAAGAAGGTCGAGCTTTCCGCCCCGGTGAGTCCCGTCTTCAAGTAAGCCCACTCGAACCAGGCGCGCTCAGAGGCGATCACCAGGTCGCAGCTCATCGCAATTCCGAAACCCCCAGCCGCGGCAGGGCCATCGACCGCGGCGATGAACGGTTTCGGGGCACGCCGGATCTCCGAGATCGTGCTGTGAATGTACTCGAGGATTTGTTTGAAAATTTCCCCGTAGCCTTCGTCTGGTTTGCGGGTCTCCGGTTGCAGGTAACCGAGGTCATCGCGATCGCCGCCGTCGCGGATGTACTTCAAGTCGGCGCCACTACAGAACACGCCGCCCTCGCCCCGAATCACGACGGCGCGCACGTCGCGATCGCGCGCGAGCTGCAGGCCTGCTCTTCGGAAGTCCTGCGCGGTCTCCACATCAAGAGAGTTCAAACGTTCGCGGCGCGCGATCGTCAGGATGCCAACTGCCCCTTCCCGCTCCAGCCGGATATGCTTCATTTCGCCCATGGTTCAGCAGATCCTCGGGAGGAGCTCGCCCTCCGCTTCCGCCAACAAACGGCTTCCAAACCCGGTGTCGAGAATCACGAATCCAGGCCGATCGGCGACGCATTCACCTATAATTGCAGCGTTTCGTCCAAGCGGGTGCGAGCGCACGGCATCGAGAACCCCTGCTGCGACCTCGGGCCGCAGGCCAAAGACCGCCTTCCCTTCATTCGCGGAAACGAGAGGGTCGATTCCAAGCAGCTCGCCTACGGCGCGGACTTCGTCTCGCAGCGGTATGGCGGTCTCGTCCACGATGATTCCCACTCCGCTCTTCTCGGCCATCTCGTGGAGCGCGCTCGACAGCCCACCGCGTGTCGGGTCCTTGAGAGCAACCACGCCCTCCCCGCCGACGTCCAACGCTCGGCGGACCAGCGTATGTATCGGCGCGACGTCAGACTCTAGCGTCGTCTCCAACGCGAGCTCGTTGCGCGTCGCCATGATTGCAAGCCCGTGATCACCCATGGTCCCGGTCACTAAAATCTGATCGCCTGGGCGCAACCCACAGTCGGAGACCAGGCGCGACGTCAGCGCGACCCCCGTCGTGTTCAGCACCAGGCCATCGAGCTCACCGTGGCCCATCACCTTCGTGTCCCCGGTGACGATCGTGGTTCCAGCCTCTTCGCAGGTCGCGCGGATTGACGCCCAAATCCGGAGCAGCTCTTCTTTCGCAAAGCCGTCCTCGATGATGGCCGCGCAGGTCAAAGCCAGGGGTTCGGTTGCTCCCATCATCGCGAGATCATTGACGGTTCCAGAAATCGCCAGGCGTCCGATGTCGCCGCCAGGAAACTCGATGGGCTGCACGACGTGCGAGTCGGTCGCGATCACGAGGTACTGGTCGCCGATGCGAATCGCTGCCCCGTCGTCCATCGCCGACAGCCCGATGCCATCTTCAACGTCGCCCAGGCCCTTTGCGAAGACCTGCTCGATCAGCGCGCGCATCGCGCCACCGCCGGTTCCGTACTTCAGCGTGATGCGTTCATCGATGAAGCGAGCGTTGCGCGTCATGCAGCCCCTCGCTTGATCGAACGGAGATCGGGTCGACCGCCGTACTGGTGCCAGATCTTGCACGTGCCTTCTGCGCTCACCATGCAGGCACCGACCGGGGCGTCCGGCGTGCACTCTTTCCCGAAGAGCGGACAGTCGGACGGCGATGCGATTCCCGCCATGATGTCACCGCACTGGCATTGCTGAACCAGCTTGGGCGGTGCGTAACTCCAAAGCGCCGACGCGTCGATGGTGAAGCGTTTTCGCGTGTCGTACCTCGCGAGCTCATCGCGCAGTCGAAGGTTCCCGTTCGGGACATGGGCGATGCCGCGCCAACGACCTCCGGTGGCCCGAAAAACGCGCCACAAGAGTTCCTGTGCGCGAACATTGCCTTCCCGCGTAACGCAGCGTGGAAAGGCGTTTTCCACCCGTGGCTCACCGCTGTTGATGACCTCCATGAGCTTGACCAGGCCTGCCATGACGTCGAGCGGCTCGAAGCCTGCGATCACGACGGGCAGGCCATGCCGGTCGACGAATTGTTCGAACACCGCCGAACCGGTAATCGTGGCGGCGTGCCCAGCTGCGAGGAAGCCTTCTATTTTGGTCTCCGGCATTTCGGCGACAATCTCCATCACCGGCGGAATGTACTTGTGCGCGGAGAGCACCGAAAAGTTGTCGGGCGGATCGTCGACCAACACGGCCGCCGTGGCAACAGCCGTCGTTTCAAACCCCGAGGCAAAAAAGACGATCTCTTCGTCGTGTTTTCGCGCGAGCTCGACGGCCTGCGTGACGCTGTACACCACGTCCACGTTCGCGCCCTCGGCTTTGGCGTCCGCAAGCGACTGCGAGGTGCCAGGCACCCGCAGCATGTCGCCGTATGAAGCGATTCGAACACCCTGTTTTGCGAGCGCGACGGCCTCGTCCACCTCGGGCACGTCCGTCACACAGACCGGGCACCCGGGGCCCATAATCACGTGCAAATTCGAGGGAAATGCAGCTCGTAGCCCAAACTTCGCGATCGCCTGCTCGTGGCTTCCGCATACGTGCATCACCGACACCGGCGCGTGGTCGGCCTGCTGTACCAGACAATCGAGCGCCTCGCGAAGGCCTCGCGCGCGCTCCGGGTCGCGAAACTTCAATCGAGCCAATGGGTCACTGGGATTCATTGGAAGTTCTCTTCGGGCGATCGCTTGCGTCGGGTGCGGCTGCGATTTCGGCGCGCACGTCGGCTGCCATCAGGTCCTGCTCGTCGGCAAGCCGTAGAAGCTCGTCGTACAAGGCCAAGGTCTCGGCGGCCTCCTCCGGTGGAATTCTACGAATTGCAAAGCCGACGTGATTCAAGATGAAGTCGCCTGGAGCGACCGGCACATCACAGACTTCGAGGCGCACCTGTTTCTTCACGCCCCAGAAATCGACCGTCGCGATCTGGTTCTCGCGGTCGACTTCGACCACCTTGCCGGGAACACCTAAGCACATGGAAAAGCTCCTTGGGGCATCAACCCTTGTCTCCCAGAATGGCGTCCGCGATCAAGGCCTGACCGAGGGCGATTCCTCCGTCGCCCGGCGGAACGTTGCGATGCCGCAAAACCTTGTTTTTATTGCGGATTTGGCTCTCAATTTCGCCGGCCAACCAGGCGTTCTGGAAAACCCCGCCCGTCAAGGCGACGGGCAAGTCGCCGCGGTCTGCCCAAAGCGTCTCCAGCAGCTCTACCGTGACCGCCACGAGCGCGTTGTGGAAACGCGCCGAAACGTCCCCGGCAGGCACTGCCGCCCCGAGGTCGTGGACCGCTGTGCGCACCGCAGGCCGGAGGTCCACCTCCCAGGGCGTGCGCATGCGGTCAATCTCGAAGGGGTACGCGTCCAAGACCGATTCGTTTGCGACCTGGTCCCATGCAATCGCCACCTGGCCTTCGTACGTGGAACGAGCTCGACCTAGCGCAATCGCGCCAAAGCCGTCGAAGTAACGTCCGACGCCTCGCGCTCGCGGCGCGTTGAGCCCGCGCTCGATCATCTGCTTGACCAGCTCGATGGACTCCGAGGGCACATCGCCCAAGAGCGCAATCGAATCCCTTGGCGGCGCGCCGTCGTAGGCATCGTGCAAAAGCGCGTAGCCAATTCTCCAAACCTCCCGCATGGCAAGATCGCTTCCGGCCAGATGCAGCGGCCGAAACGTCGCCAAGCGCTCGTATCGCTCTGCAAAACAAAGCAGAAACTCTCCGCCCCAGGACGTTCCGTCCTCCCCAAAACCGGTGCCATCGTACGCGACGCCTAGCACTGGGCCTTGGATTCCGTGCTCCGCCATCAGGCTCACCACATGTGCGTGGTGATGCTGAACGCCGACCAGGGTGACATCGTCGCGCGTGTTCGCGTAGCGCGTCGACAAGTACCCGGGGTGCAAATCATGTGCAACGATATCTGGACGAACCGAGAGGATCGTTTGCATCCGTTCGATTGCTTCTTCGAAAAAATCGAGTGCCGCGACGGTTTCGAGGTCCCCAATGTGCGGACCAAAATAAGCGGTGTCGCCCATCGCGATGCAGAACGTGTTTTTCAAATGCGCACCGCAAGCGAGGACGGGACGCGCCACCGGACGCGACAAATAGAACGGCCGTGGCACGAAGCCGCGCGACCGGCGCATGATGGTAGGAACCCCTGCGATGACTCGGCCCACGGAGTCGTCGCAGCGCATCGCAATCTCACGATCGTGGAGCAAGATCGCATCCGCAATCCCCTCGAGACGATGCCGGGCTTCGTCGTTGTCGCAGCAGATCGGCTCTTCGGATACGTTGGCCGAAGTCATGACGAGAGGTCGTTGAACCGCCTCGAGAAGCAGGTGGTGGAGCGGCGTATAGGGCAAAAACAGGCCAAAAAGAGATGTATCGGGGCTGACGTCGACCGCGAGACCCGCGTCCTGGCGCCCGCGGAGAAGGACCACGGGCCGCTCGGCCGCCGTGAGAAGCGCCTCTTCATCGGCACTGATCTCCGCTAGTGCGTGTGCAGCATCGACGCTCCCTACCATGATGGCGAATGGCTTTTCGTCTCGATGCTTGCGTTCCCGCAGGCGACGCACGGCCGCTCCATCGGTTGCATCACATGCGAGATGAAACCCCCCCAAGCCCTTGACCGCAACCACTTCGCCGCGCGACAAGAGCTCCGCCGCGTCTGCGAGCGCATTCATCTCGGTCGCCGCTCGACCATCGAGTCGGTCCAAGCTGAGCGCCGGTCCGCATTCCGGACAGGCATTGGGCTGTGCATGAAAGCGTCGGTCTTCAACGTCGTCGTATTCCGACTTGCATGCCGCGCACATCACGAACGGCGACATGGTCGTGGTCGCGCGATCGTACGGAATGCCGGTCGCGATCGTGAAGCGAGGTCCGCACGCCGTACAGTTGGTGAAGGCATATCCGAATCGCCGGTCATGACGATCGAACACCTCTTCTCGGCAGTCCTCACAGGTCGCGAGGTCCGGCGGAATTGACAGCGCCTTGTAGCCGTTCGCATCGCTGGACTCGATCACGAAGGCATCGAGCTCCTCGTCCGGGATCGTCGTCTCGCAGAGCTCTGCAATCTGTGCTGCAGGCAACGTATCTCTTCGTAATTCCTGCACAAATTGTACAAGAATTGCTTTGCTTCCGAAGGCTTCAATCGTCACGCCCCGTGGGTCGTTGCGCACTCTTCCGACGACGCCGACACGGCGCGCCAGCCGGTAGATCCAGGGCCGAAAACCGACCCCCTGCACGGTGCCTCGAATCTCGATGCGATGCCCTGCCATCACGGTCCATCCTCGGCGACGCTCAGGACATAAGCGACGAGGTCCCACTTCTGTCCATCGCTCAGCGTCGGCCAGGACGGCATTGAAGTGCCGCGCTCGCCTTCACTCAAGACTTCAAACACCGCGATTGCGCTCGTGTTCGATCGCCAGGTGCGGCTGCCGAAGTTCACGGCTTTCCCAGACAGCCCCTTGCGCCGCACTCCGTTACCGTCTGCGCGATCGCCATGGCACAGCGCGCACTTCTCTTTGAACAGTGTCCTTCCGCGTGCGCGCGCTTCGTCAGACGAAAGTTGTGCGATGGGAACCTCGACTTTGTCGTAGTCGACGGCGGACGAATCGACTTTGGCGCTACACCCCAAGAGTGCGAGCGACATGAGCAGTGCTCCCATGGCCTTCATCGCGACTCTCCGTAGATGGGACCGGCGGATACCCGAGTGACCTGAGCTCTTCGACCACGCGCTCGACCAGCTCGGGAATGCTTGCCTGGACGGCAGGCGTTCGTTCGAGCCCGAGCTCGATCGAGTCGGGAACCACGCCGAAAATCACCACCCGGTCCGGATATCGATCGAGCAGGCTCGCCCCTGCCAAGAGGTCCGCAACCCCGATTTGATGTGGCGAAAGGCGTTCATAGACCGCAGGAGCGACCTCTTCACCTTCGATCCGAACCTGTGTTCCGGGCGGCCCGTCGGCCCCGATCGCATCGACGAGAATCACCTGATCGGCGCTGTCGACCAGAGGCAAGAGGGAGAGACCGAGCGTGCCGCCGTCCACGACCATGACACCCTCGGGAAATTCGTACTCACGAATGAGCTTGTGTACGGCGGCGATCCCCGCCCCGTCGTCTGTACAGACGACGTTGCCGAGCCCCAAGACGAGGACCGGTGTGCGCTCAGTCATCCTCGTATGGTCGATCCCGGTCGCGCCAACTGAGCGAAAGCCGTTTCCGCCAATGCAGCGGCAAGAACTTGTAGCCGCTGAACATCGAGTCGATCAGGCCCATGCCCTCGAGACGCGACACGAGCATCGCACTCCAGATGTGGTGGGCAAAGAAGCCTAAAATGAACCACATCGCGATGTGGTGGATCCAGCGCGCTGTCTGCAAGCCGCCGAAGACCGGGACTAGGAACTCCCAGAACTCCATGTAGCCGCTCGCACTCACGGAATAGACCGCGAAGCCCGTGAAGATCATGAGCAGGTAGAGTGCGTACACAAGCAGATAGGTAAGACCCGCCAGCGGATTGTGACCGACGTTGAGCGGTGGGTCCTTGCTCAGCAAGGAGTAGAACTTGATCATCCTCATGATGTCGCCGCGCCGTCGCTTCCCGATCGGGACGAACTGGTGCCAGCGCGCGTAGTACGACCCGACGAACATCCACACGAGGCGCGTTGCTACCAAAAGAGTGAAGGCGATCGCGGCGTAGAAATGGACGACTTTCATCGACGCCATCACGAAGTGCTCGCCTCCCGGCTGCGCTGGGATCAGGTAGGGCGTGCCGATGTAGACGCCGGTGATCGCCAAGATGAAGATCGCGATCATGGTCAACCAGTGGGTCGACCTGACCACGATGTCCCAGACGTACACGCGCTCGATACCCCCGACGTCCATCTTCTTGACGGCCACCTGAGGGCGAGCACCACCCTTCGTCGCGGTCGCTGCGGGCGGGGGGGTCATCGCACCTTCACGCGAGTGATCTCGCGCCCTCCAGGTTCGACGACGTGCACGCCGCAGGCCATGCACGGGTCGAATGAATGAACCGTCCTGAGGATTTCGATCGGCTGCTCAGGGTCGGCCACCGGGGTCCCGACCAAGGCTGCCTCGTAAGGACCTGGCGCATCGCCGGAGTCCCGCGGGCCGGCGTTCCAGGTGCTCGGGACGACGCATTGGTAGCGCTCGATCTTTGCATTTTTCACGTGGACCCAGTGCCCCAGCGATCCTCGTGGCGCTTCATGGAAGCCAGCGCCCATCGAATCGGCGGGCCAGGTCTCCGGCTCCCACTTGCTGTTGTCGTGAATCCGAAGCTCGCCCTTGCCCATGTTGTCTGCGAGCTCGTCGACCCAGTCGCCGATCTTGTCGACCAGCACCTGCGTTTCGATTCCCCGCGCCGCGACGCGGCCAAGGGTCGAGAACAGGGCTTCCGGTCCAACACCAAGCGTCTTGAGCACGTGGTTGACCAGCCCTTGAACCTTCTCGTGGCCGCGCACGTACGAAACCAGCATTCGCGACAGCGGCCCAACCTCCATCGGCACGCCGCCGTAGCGGGGCGACTTCAGCCAGGAGTACTTCTTCGCAGTGTCCAGGCGTTCGAAGGGCGGCTCGGGACCGGTGTAGTTCGGCTTGGTTTCGCCCTCCGACGGGTGCAGCGCTTGGTCGGCGCCGCCCGCGTAATCGTACCAAGAGTGCGTGATCTGCTCGGTGATCTTCGAGGGGTCGAACTCTTCGACCTTCGAGATGTCACGCGCGCGGATGATGCCCGATGGGATGTAGAGCTCCGGCTTGGCTTCGTCGTCGAGCGGATACTCGCCGTACACCATGTAGTTTCCGACGCCTGCGCCGTAGCCGGCCCAGTCTTTGTAGAACGAGGCGACCGCGAGCAGGTCGGGGATGTACACCTTGCTCACGAACTCTTGTGCGCCGGCGATCAGCTTCTTGAATTCCGCGATCGTGTGGATGTTCAGCGAAGCCTGCTTGTCCGGGTCGACCGGAGTCGCCATGCCGCCAACGAGGAAGCTCTGCAGATGCGGATTCTTGCCGCCCAAGATCGCGTGCATCTTGATGAACTCACGCTGCCACTCGAGGGCTTCGAGATAGTGCGCAACCGCCATCAGGTTTGCTGCCGGCGGAAGCTTGTAGGCAGAATGGCCCCAGTAGGCATTGGCGAACGGTCCGAGCTGGCCTCGCTCGACCAGCCCCTTGACGCGATCCTGGATGCCCTTGAAGTACGTCGCGCTCGACTTCCCCCAATCCGAGATCGACTGCGCAAGCGCGGACGTTTCGGCCGGATCCGCTTCGAGCGCCGACACGATGTCGACCCAGTCGAGCGCGTGCAGGTGGTAGAAGTGAATCACGTGGTCCTGGATGCACTGGGACGCAATGATCAGGTTTCGGAGGATCCGCGCGTTCGGCGGCGGCTTGGCGCCGATCGCGTCCTCTACGGCACGAATCGAGGCGATCGCATGCACCGTCGTGCACACGCCGCAGATGCGCTGAGTAAAGGCCCAAGCGTCACGCGGGTCGCGGCCTTGCAAGATGATCTCGATGCCTCGGAACATGGTCGAGGAAGACCAGGCGTCGGAGACCTTCCCTCCGTCGATTTCGGCCTCGATGCGCAGGTGCCCTTCGATGCGGGTCACCGGGTCGACAACGATATGGGTCATTTTGCGCCTCCTTTATCGGTTTCCGTGGGCGGGCCTTCGGGTGCGTGATCCGCGCCCGGTCCAACGAGCTTCTTCCCGAGGTGCACCAGGGTGTGCCCCGCAAACGCGGTGGTGACACCGATGGTCGCCCAGAAGCCGATCTTGTCGATGTTCGAGCCTTTACCGAAGCCGGGGAAGCCCGGAAGGTGCGCGTAGAACGGCGTCATCTTGTCCCAGAAGTCCGGTTCGGCGCAGCCGATGCAACCGTGGCCGCATGCGATCGGCCAGCTCGTGTTGTCGTTCCAACCGACGTTCGGACAGTTCTGGAACGAGACAGGCCCCTTGCAGCCCATCTTGTAGAGGCAGTGCCCGTCGCGGTGGGCTTCGTCGCCCCATTGCTCGACGTACTGCCCGGTGTCGTAGTGTGCGCGCCGTTCGCAGTTGTCGTGAATCGACTTTCCGTAGGCAAAGAGCGGTCGATTCAGCTTGTCGAGGGCTGGGAAGCGCCCGTAGGTCAGGAAGTACACCAGCGTCGCGGTGAGGTTCTGGGCGTTCACCGGACAGGCCGAGAGATTGATCAGATTCTTCACACCGGGCACCGCATCGGAAACACCGAGCGCGCCGGTCGGATTTGGCGCTGCCGCCGGAATACCGCCGAACGATGCGCAGGTTCCAACAGCAATCGTCGCTAGTGCGCTGCCGCACACCTCGTTGGCGATGTCGATCGCCGCCTTGCCGCCCACCGTACAGTACGCGCCGTTCGCGCCGGTTGGGATTGAGCCCTCGACGACGGCGAGGTAAGCGCCCTTCTGGTTCTCGACGACATTGTGAAGGTTCTCCTCGGCCTGATGACCCGCGGCCGCCATGATCACCTCGTGGTAGTCGATCGAGATCAGATCGAGGATCACCTCGGCTGCCGTCGGCTTGCTGGCGCGGAGGAAGGATTCGGTGTTGCCCGCACAGTCCTGGAAGTTGAGCCACACCAGGGTTGGCTTTGGTTTGTTTTCGATCGCATCGGCGATCATCGCGGTCGCGCCTTTCGGCAATCCAAACATCACCGCCATCGCAGAGCAGAAGCCCATAAACTCGCGACGAGACACGCCGCGCGCCTCGAGCTCCCGCCTGAAGTCGTTTTCCGGTTTGTCCATCGGATCCTCCTCGCCGTTGCAGAGCAAAGGACGCGGCACTATTGCTATCAGCGGCCCAGTGAGCTGACTGTACCTTCGCCTCGCTCCGAAAAATAGGGTTCGCAGCTTCTTGAGAACCGTTTTCTCTAGGTCGCCCGCATTCGTCGTTTTGCGTCGATCATGCGCAATATTTGCGCCGATATTTGCGGGGCCAGACGCGCCCACGGTAGGATCCCTCCCATGTCGGCCCAGTCAGACGAGTATCGGTTCTTCGAAGTCGTCCAGGGCTATATCGAGCAGGCGGCCGCGCTGACCGGCCTTCCGTCTCATGTGAAGGCGATCCTCGCGGAACCGAAGAACGAGCTCATCGTGCATTTCCCAGTGCGCATGGACAACGGCGAAATGCGCGTGTTCAAGGGTTATCGGGTTCAGCACAACAACGTCATGGGGCCGTACAAGGGCGGAATGCGGTACCACGAGCAGGTGACGCTCAACGAGCTCAAAGCGCTCGCAACGCAGATGACCTGGAAATGCGCGTTGCTCGGCATTCCCTTTGGCGGGGGCAAAGGCGGGATCAAATTCAAGCCGCGCGAGCACTCGCTCGACGAGCTGCGGCGCATCACGCGGCGATTCACACACGCATTGGGCAGCAATATCGGGCCCGCGCACGACATCCCCGCGCCCGACATGGGGACCAACGCCCAGACGATGGTTTGGATGATGGACACCTACATCAACACCGGGCCCACCTATGAGAAGAACGACCAGCGCGCTGTAGTGACCGGAAAGACCGTCAATTCGGGTGGCTCGGAGGGCCGCGAGGCTGCGACCGGCCAGGGCGTGGTTCACTGCATCAAGGAATGGGCGCGGGAGAACCGCTTCGATCTCGAAGGCGCCACCGCCATCGTTCAGGGTTTCGGCAACGTGGGCTCGAACGCGGCCGTTCTACTAT
>Ga0316198_10000544_pt1 | contig 19989 bp, 17 predicted proteins | sample OudBieAanoxic_MG_FD_204935 | JGI IMG/M metagenome (GOLD analysis project Ga0316198, IMG submission 204935) | Coastal sediment microbial communities from Oude Bieten Haven, Netherlands - site A anoxic | ecosystem: Environmental > Aquatic > Marine > Coastal > Sediment | place: Netherlands...
GCACCGGCGGCGCGCAGCAGCTCGAGCAGCTTGAGACTCGGGCTCTCACGCAGGTCGCCCACGTCGGCTTTGTAGGCCATGCCCAGGAGCAGCACCCGTGCGCCGAGGCTGGCCTTGCCCCGTCCGTTGAGGGAGCGAGCGATGCGGGAAGCTGCGTAGTAGGGCATGTTCACATTGACCCGCCCGGCCAGCTCCACGAACTCGTTGTCCATGTCGAAGGCACGTGCGCGCCACGCCAGGTAGAAGGGGTCGATGGGGATGCAGTGACCGCCGAGACCCGGCCCGGGCCAGAAGGGCTTGAAGCCGAAGGGCTTGGTGGCAGCGGCCTCGATGGCCTCCCAGATGTCGATGCCCATGCGGTCGGCCAGCATGGCCAGCTCGTTGACCAGGGCGATATTGACCGCGCGGTACGTGTTCTCGATGATCTTCGACATCTCGGCCGACTCGGGCGTGGACACCGGATGGACCGTGTCGCAGATGCTGGCGTAGAGCGCTTCTGCCCGGCGCAAGCAGGCTGGCGTCAGGCCGCCGACCACCTTCGGGGTCTCGCGGATGCCCCAGCGGGTGTTGCCCGGATCGACTCGCTCAGGGCTGAAGGCCAGGAAGACGTCCTCGCCCACCGTCCGGCCGGCCGACGCCAGCATCGGCGCGAGGACATCGCGCGTGGTGCCCGGCCAGGTCGTGGACTCGAGCACGACCAGCGTGCTCGACCCGAGGTTGGCGATGGCTGTCTCGGTCGCTGCCAGCACGTAGCTCAGGTCCGGCTCGCGATACTCGCCCAGCGGAGTAGGCACACAGATGAGTTGAGCCCCGCACTCGGCCAGGCGGGCAGGGTCGTTCGTGGGCACGATGTGGCCCGAGCTGACCAACGGAGCGAGCTGCGCCGAGGGCACGTCCTCGATGTAGGAAACGCCGTCCCGGAGCCGGTCGATCTTCTCGTCGGCGACGTCGTAGCCGATCACGAGCAGCCCAGCCTCGGCGAAGGCGACTGCCAGCGGCAGGCCGACGTAGCCCAAGCCGATGATGCCGACGGTGTCGATGGCGTCCCTGTCCTCTGTCACGGCCTCCCGACTCTAGCATCGGCCGCGTCTGCCTCGCGGTGATGGCATCCTTGCGCCCATGCCCGGACTCATCCACATCGTCGGTGCGCGGCCGAACTTCATCAAGGCTGCCCCGGTCATCGCCGCGCTCGACGCCGCGGGCGCGCGGCAGCAGGTCATCCACACCGGCCAGCACTACGACCGGGCGATGTCGGAGATCTTCTTCGACGACCTGGGCCTGCCCGAGCCGGACCTCAACCTCGGCGTGGGCTCAGGTTCGCACGGCACGCAGACGGCGGCCTTGCTGGTGGCGCTGGAGCAAGCCTTCGTGGAGCAGGCGCCCGACCGCGTCGTGGTCTACGGCGACGTGAACTCGACGCTGGCGGCGTCCCTGACCTGCGCCAAGCTGCTCATCCCGGTGGCCCATGTAGAGGCGGGCCTGCGCTCGTTCGACGTGACCATGCCCGAGGAGATCAACCGCCGCGTGACCGACCTGCTCAGCGACCCGCTCTTCGTGACCGCGCCCGAGGGGGAGCAGAACCTCGCGCGCGAGGGCATCACCGGCGAGCGCGTGGTCTTCGTGGGCAACCCCATGATCGACACGCTCCTGGCCAACCTGGAGCGCTTCGATCCCGAGCCGGTGATGGCTGCGCTGGGGGTCGCGTCGCCCTACGCGGTGGCCACGCTGCATCGGCCGGCCAACGTGGACACGGCCGAGGCCGCATCGGTGCTGGTCGACGCTCTGCGCGCGGCCACGTCGCGAATGCCGCTGGTGCTGCCGCTCCATCCCCGGGGACGAGCAAGGCTGGATGCGGCGGGCCTGGGTGACGTGCCCGATCTGCTGGTCGTGGAGCCGCTGGGCTACATCGACTTCATCTCGCTGGTGCGCGGTGCGGCCGCCGTCATCACCGACTCGGGCGGCATCCAGGAGGAGACGACCGTCCTGGACGTGCCCTGCCTGACCTTGCGGCCGAACACCGAGCGCCCGATCACGCTCACCGCAGGCACCAATCGCCTCATCACGCCCGCGGGCCTGGGAGACGCGCTCGACGGCGCGCTGGCGGGAGCGCAGAAGCGCATCGGCGATGGTCCCCCCGGCTGGGACGGGCACGCCGGCGAGCGCATCGCCGCGGCGCTGCTCGCGCTGTGAGCGATCCGGCCGGCCCCGTGCGCGCGATCCTGCTGCCCTCCTACCAGTGGAACCCCTACCAGCGGCTGCTGGCGGCGACGCTGACCGAGCAGGCCGGGATCGAGGCCACCGCGGTCCGCGACTGGTCGAAGCGGGCACCCTTGCTCGGCACCTGGCTGCAGCAGGGACGCCCCGACGTGGTCCACGTCCATTGGATCCACGAGTTCCTCGGTGGCAGCAAGGGCACGCCCTCGGCCCGGACCGTGCGCTGGTTCGAGTGGCAGCTGCGGGCGCTGAAGTCGCTCGGCGTGCGCATCGTGTGGACGGTCCACAACCTCAGGAGCCACGAGGCGGAAGGCGGCGATCCCAACGACGCGGCGGCCCACCGGGCCATCATCGAAGGGGCGGACGCGATCATCTTCCACTGCGACTATGCGCGCGACGCTCTCGTCGAGCTCTACCGGCCCAGCGAGGCGGCCCGGGCCCGGATGCACGTGCTGCCGCACGGCTCGTACCTCCGCCAGTACGACGTCGAGGCCGACCAGGCCGCGGCCCGGCACAGCCTGGGCCTGCCCGAAGGCGGCACGGTCTTCGCCTTCGTCGGTTCCATCCGCGGATACAAGAACGTGGGCGAGCTGCTCGATGCCTTCATGAGCCTCGACGAGCTCCACCCCGACGACCGGCTGCTGATCAGCGGCAAACCGCTACCGAGGAAGCTGGGGCGGCAGCTGGAGAAGCTGGCCGCGCAGGATCGGCGCATCGTGCTCCAGCTGGACCGCCTGCCGGAGGACGAGTTGTCGCACACGCTGCGCGCGGCCGATGCGGTGGTGCTGCCCTTCCGCGATATCCTCACCAGCGGCAGCGCCATCCTCGCGCTGAGCCATGGCCGGCCGGTCATCGCCCCGGCCATGGGCTGCCTGCCGGGCACGCTGCCGGCCGACGCCACCTTCCTCTACGACCCGGATGCGGATGGCGCCCTGGCCGCAGCCATGCGCCAGGCGGCAGCGGCCGACCTCGCGGCCATGGGGAAGCGGGCGCGCGCCTACGCCGAGACCATCGACTGGGGACCGATCGCACAGCAGACGGCAGCGCTCTACCGCGGCTAGCGAGATCCGGCGCGGCCGGCCGACCGGTCGGCACCGGCTGTGAGTCACCCGTGGCGAAGGCGACCGCGTCGGACCGGAACCGCTCGAGGACCGTGCCATCGCCACGTCTTCGCAGTCATTGCAGGGCGCGGGGCGTGCGGGTGGCCTTCAGCTGCGGAGGTTGCCTCGCCGGCCGCCGCTCCGTGCCCTACGTGCAGGCCTGCCGCGTGCGGGGCCGGTTTCGGCCGGCGGTACTCGGTCGAAGCAGACCCGACGACCTCATGTCTGCAATGGCTGCGAAGATCTGGTGCTCGGGTCAGCCAGCGGCCTGTGTGGCCGCGATCTCCCGCAGGCGCCCGTGGACGTGCGCCACGTCGGCAGGCAGGGCCACGTCCGGCGGCACCCGCCCCTGGGAGGTGCGGAGGCCGGACTCGAAGAAGGTCTCGGCCTGCGCGGGACGGGGCAAGGCAAGCTCGTCCACGATGGCCCGTAGCCGCGCCCGATAGGCCTCGCCGGGCAGGTCGAAGTCGATGATGGGACAGCCCCGCGCTTCGACCAGCTCCAGCAGCACCCGGTTGTAGGCCAGCCAGACATCGAGCCACATGTCCACGGCGTCGCTGCCGTGACGGTGCTGCAGCGAACGGGCCACGACCGCGGGGTGGCGGAATGTGCCCACCATCTCGAGGATGGGGATGGCCTCGAGCCAGCCGTCGATGACCAGCAGCGTCCGCGGCTCCTTCCAGCCCCACAGCGGCAGGCCGGCACGAGCGGCCACGAACTCGTCGCGGCGCTGCTGCTGCCTGGCCGTCCAGTTGACCTCGGCCGGAGGCAGATGCCAGGCCCCGCCGCTGGTGATGAGCACGTCCTCGTGCAGCCTGATCAGCTCGCCCGGCTCGCGGTGGCCCTTGAGGTTGGAGACGCCGCCCTCGGTGCGCACCTCGCCCAGCTCCAGCCCGGCCGCCTCCAGGCTGCCGACCAGGGCCGAGGTCCCGCTGCGGTGCATGCCCAGCACGGTGATGACGCGGGCAGCCGGCGGCTCACCCACGCGACCCAGCAGGCTGCGCAGGCGTCTGCTCACGCCCGCGCCTCCGCGGCTGCGGCACCGGCGGCCGCGATGCGGCGAAGCTCGACGTAGACACGCTCGACCTCGGCCGGCAGGGGCTCATCCTCGGCCGCGCTGTGGCGCAGCGAGGCTTCGAAGAAGGGGTCATCGCCCGCGGGCACCTGCAGGCCCAGCTCCCCGATGAGCGTGAGCAGTCGCGCCCGGTAGGCCTCGGCCGGCAGGTCGAAGTCGATGATGGGGAAGTCGTGCGCGCGGTGGAGCTGCAGCAGGCGCAGGCTGTAGGCCAGCCACAGGTCCAGCCACGGCTCGAGCGGCTCCTTGCCGCTGCGCCGTTGGAGCGAGCGAGCTACCGCCAGCGGATGGCGCACCGTGGCCACCATCTCCAGGTCGGGGATGGCCTCCAGCCAGCCGTCGATGACCAGCAGCGTGCGCGGATCCTTGAAACCCCACACCGGGCGGCCCCGGCGCCGGCGGATGTAGCGATCTCGTCGCGCCCTGTGCTCGGGTCGCCAGGTCACCGAGGCGGGCGGGCGGTGCCAGTTGCCGCCGTTGGCCTTGAGCACGTCCTCGTGCAGCTTCATCAGGAAGCGGGACTCGCGGTTGCCCTTCTGGTTCCACTGCCCGCGTCCGCGCACGTCGCCGAGGAACAGGCCGGCCGATTCCAGGCTGCCCGCCAGCGAGCTGGTGCCGGCGCGGTGCATGCCCAGGACCGCGATGACACGCTGCCGACCGCGTGAGAGCACGAGATGGCGCGTCCGCCGCGGGGCGCGACCGATCGTGCGCCTGATGCGGGCGTCGAAGGTCGTGGGCTCAGGGTGCTTGGTCACGCGGCTTCGCAATCTAGCAAATCTGCGACGATACCGACCATGCCGCCGACAGGTCCCCTTCGCGCCGAGGCATATCCCGACGCGACGGTCGTACCCTTCACGCGGTTCACGCGCCAGAGCGGCCGGCCGGCACTGCGCATGGGCGTGTTCGACGCTCGCAGCCGGATCGTGCCGGCCAGCCTCCTGCGGCGCAGCTTCGGGAAGGTCGGTTTCGCGGCCGATCTCACGCCCGCCACCCAGGCTGCGGCACGGGAGGACGCACGCGAGGTCGTGTTCGGCGGGCGGCTGTCCCGCCACTTCGGGCACTTCCTGCTCGAGAGCCTGGCCAAGGCCTGGTACGCGGGGCAGCATCCCGAGCTGCCGATCGCCTGGGCCTGCCCGGCCGACCGCACCGACGCCGGCTACACGCCCTGGCAGGCGTCCGTCCTGGAGGTCCTGGGGCTCACCAACGAGCCCGTATTCGTCGACCACCCCACCCGCTTCGCCAGCGTGGTCGTGCCCGACTCCGGCTACCGCATCAAGGACTTCCTCGCGCCCCAGCATGCGGCCTTCCTGGCGGCTTTCCCGGCGCGACCGCGTGAGCCCGAACGTCGGGTCTGGCTCTCGCGCTCGCGCGTGGATCGGGGCGTGCTGCACGCGCCGCGGTTGGAGGCCGAGCTGGCCGCGGCCGGCTGGAGCGTCGTCCACCCCGAGACGCTATCGCTCGGAGACCAGCTGGAGCTGCTGGCGAGCGCAGGGCGCGTGGCCGGCGACGAGGGCTCAGCCTTCCACCTGCTGGCGCTGCTGGCGGACGTGGCCGGGCTTCGCGTCGACATCTTCTGCCGGCACCCGGACCGGACGGTGGAAGAGCAGAACGGCAACTACCTCACCATCGCCGAGGCGCGCTCGATCGACCAGCACATGCACGTCCTGCCGGAGGAAGTGCTGATCGCCTCCAAGTCGACGAAGGTGGTCAAGCTGGCCACCACGCTGGCCGGCTACCGCCAGATCCTGGGCCTGCCGGTACCCCGGCCAGGTCACGTAACAGGTGGCCCGGGCATCGTGCATGAGCTCGCTCAGCGGTCGGGGGCGGGGTCGTACCTGGAGCTGACCGCGGGTGAGCCGATCGGGCTCGACCTGCCGCTGCCGGCGCGGGTCATCGTCAGCGAGGCCTTCGGCTTCGACCCGCGGGGTCGCGCCGAGCACGGGCTCGAGCTCTACGAGATGCCGCCCCCGGACTACTTCGAGTACCTCGCGGGCGAGCGGTCGTTCGAGCTGGTGGTCGTGGCCGGCGACCTACAGGCCGAAGTGAGCACCTGGCTCGAGCGAGCCCGGCCACACGCGCCGGACGCGTCCTGGCTCATCGCGGCCGAACCCGACCAGGTGCCCAGCTCGTTGGGCACAGCACGTCGGGTCGTCGAGCACGAACGCGTGTGGACGCTGATCGAGCGCGCCTCCTAGCCTGCCGGGGCTACAGCGCCGGCTTTCAGCTCTGCTTGCCCGCTCCCTGGTCGCTCTCGTCGGACCTGGCGCTCGCGGCCACCGGCTCGGCCTCGGGCTCGGCCGCTGACCCGTTCCCGGTGGGCGCCTCGGCACGAGCGGCCGCGGCTCGCCTGGCCTTGCGCCGGGCGCGCTTCTCCTGGATCTGACGGCGCTTCTCGGCCTTGGCCTCCTCGACCTCGCCGGTCTTGCCCTGGATCATGTCGTCGAGGGTGCCCTCCTTGCGCGCCTGCTTGATCTCGTCCTGGCTGGCCACCCCGTGGAGCATGAGCTGCTTGGCCTTGCGCTTCTGCTTGGCGCGCTTGGCGGCGTCCTGCTCGTGCATGTCGGCGATCTCGTCGGGGTCGCCGTCAGCCACGATCTTGCCCTTCTCCAGCAGCACGGCGCGGTTGCAGAAGGCGGTGATCCAGCTCATGTCGTGGGTCACCATCACGACCGCCTTGGCTGTCTGCAGCACCTGCGCGATGCGCCGACGGGACTTCTCCTTGAAGGTGTTGTCGCCCGTCTGGAGGACCTCGTCGAGCAACAGGATGTCGGGATCCACGGAGGTGGCGATGGCGAAGCCGACGCGGGCCTTCATACCCGATGAGTAGGTCTTCATGGGCGCATCGATGAAGGCACCGATGTTGGCGAAGCGGATGACGCCCGGCGTGATCTCCGCCATCACGTGCTCGTCGATGCCCATGAGCGCCCCGGCCAGCGCGATGTTCTCGCGCCCGGTGAGCTCGTTGTCGAAGCCGGCGTTGAGGCTGAGCAGGGTGGATATATGGCCGCTGGTCTCGACCACGCCCTCGCTCGGCTTGAGGATGCCGGCCAGCGCCAGCAGCATCGTCGACTTGCCCGAGCCGTTGGCCCCGACGATGCCCACGGCCTCGCCGCGGCGGACGGTGAAATCCACGCCGCGCAGGGCCCAGAAGTGGCCCGCGTTGCGCCGCCGCGGGTCGAGGATGTTGGCGAAGGTCGTGCGCAGCTTCGTCCTCTTGGTGAAGTTGAGGTTGTAGCGGATGCCCAGGTTCTCGGCGCGGATGGCGACGTCGCCGAGCGGGACATCGACCTTGAGCCCGAAATCGGACCGGTCGGGCGCCTGATTCTCGGCCTCTGCGATAGCGGCGAGGGCGTCTTCGTCCATGCGCTCGTCGCGGGTCGAGTCGACGCGCTCTTCGACCGCCTCGGGTGCGTTGTTGCGCTCGTCCATGCTGCCGGCCATCAGAGCACCTTGGCGAAGGCGGGCTCGAGCCGCTTGAAGACGAGCACGCCGATGATGGTGAAGACGACGCCGATGGTGAAGATGATGGCCAGCACCTCGAAGTCGGGCGGCACCGCCTCCAGCCAGACGAGCTGCTCGCCGATGACTTGGCCGGTCTCGGGGTCGGTGACGTCCACGCTGGCCAGCCGGCCGTAGACGACCTTGCGGTACGACTCCAGCAGTAGCGAAACCGGGTTCATCGAGATGATCCCGAAGAGGATGCCCGTAGGCAATCCGAAACTGCGTTCGATGCCCTCGAGTCCCGACTGCAGGCGCGCACCGCGGCCGGCTACCTCCATGAAGGACCACAGGATGGGGCTGATCCAGAAGAGCAGGCGCATGAAGTGGCCGATGACGATGCCGATGTCACGGTAGAAGACGGTGACCGCGCTGAGGATGAAGGTCCAGCCGAGGACGAACACGTACTGCACGACGGCGATCAGCGGGATCCACGCCACCTGCCAGGTGACGTGGTCGTGATAGACGAAGAACCACACGAACAGCAGCACGGCCATGCCGAAGAGGAAGCTGACGATCTGGCTGAGCGTGAGCGTCACGGGCAGGATGATCTTGGGGAACAGGATCTGCTTGATCAGGTTCTCCTTGCCGGTGACCGCGCTGGTGGATGAGCCGACGGTGGCCGTGAACCACTTGAAGGGCACCATGGCGCTGAGGAGGAAGAGGGGGAAGTCCGGCGTCGAGCGCTGGAAGATGACCGTCATCACGAGTACGTAGATGAGCATCGTGATGAGCGGATCGAGCACCCACCAGACGTTGCCCAGCACGGTGTTGACGCCGCGCTTCTTGACGTCGGCGCGGACCATATAGAGGATCAACCGACGTCGTGTGACGACGTCGGTGAACGCGTTTCGGATGAGGGCGACCGGACCCGGCCGGTCGTTGCTGCTGCGGATTGCAGCAGGTGCCTCGCTGACGACTCCCATGGGCGGTGACAGGGTACCAGTCGTGCCGCGATTCCCCACGCGCGCGGCTGCCGGCCGCGAGGGGAACGAACCGGCTGGGGAAGCCGGCCCGCTGGGGCGGACGGCTGTCCGGCCCGGCCGATCACTGCGTGAGGGGAACGAACCGACCGCCCGCGACCGACTCCGTGGGCGGTTCGGGCGTCTGGCGACCGGAACAGCAGCGGATCAGGCCTGCCGGCCCTCCCGCGGCCATGCCCACGGTTCGTTCGTTCCCCTGGCGCAACCGCCGGCCGCTGCTCGGCCCCGCCCCGCACCGATAGAATCGAGATCGTGACCAACCCCTCGACCGCACCGGTGTTCGTCGTCGGTGGCCCGCGCTCCGGGACGACCCTGTTGTCGGCCATGCTGGCGGCGCATTCGGCCTTCGACTGCGGACCGGAGACCCACTTCCTCAGCCGCTGGTCGCGCATGGCCCACAGCGAGCGTGAGCGCATCCTCGACCCGGCCGACTGGCCCGAGCGTGCGACCGCCTATGTGTGCAGTCTCTCCCTGGGCAAGAAGCCGATCCATCCCATGTACGGCCTGGAGCGGGAGGAGATCCGGGCCTGGCTGGCCGTGCGCCCGCCGTCGCTGGCGTCGATGCTCGAGTCGCTCACGGCCCAGCGAGCGCTGCGCAGCGGGGCGCCTCGCTGGGTGGAGAAGACGCCGCGTCACCTGGAGGTGCCGGAGCTCATCACCGAGACCTGGCCGCGGGCGCGCATCGTGCGCATCGTGCGCGATCCCCGCGACGCGGCCGTCTCGCTGACCAAGGTGCCTTTCGGTACGCCGTCGCTGTTGACCAACCTCTCGGTGCTGGCGCGCATGAACGAGGCCGCGGCCGATTTCTACCGGGGATCGTCGCCGGCACTGACCGTGCGCTACGAGGACCTGGTGGCCACGCCCGAGCGCGAGCTGGAGCGCATCTGCGACTTCGTGGGCGTCGACTACGAGCCGGCCATGCTGGTCGACCGCAGCGGCTCCACGGGCGTGGCTGCCGAGCACGAGTGGTGGAAGGGCGACGCCACCGGACCGCTCGACCGCTCCCGCACCGGCCGCTGGATGGAGGAGATGCCACCCGAGGTGCAGCGTTACGCCGCCCTCAACCTGGGACCACTGCTGGAGGAGCACGGCTACGGTGAGGCAGAGCCTGCCAAGAAGGCGCTGGCCATCGTGCCCTCTGGCGATGCCATCAACGCTCGCTACGACGACATGCTGCTGGCCCTTGCCGCAGCCGGCGTGGCCATCCGCCGACCCATCCCGGCCACCATCGAGGAGCTGCATCTGCAGGAGCCGCTGGTCTTCTTCGGTGTCGTCGGCCAGCTCGACCCCGACCGCCAGCGCCCCACCGGATTACGGGTACTCGACATCGCCCGCCTGGGCCTGCTGCTGCTGACGCGCCGGCTGCAGGGCCGGCCGGTGGTGTGGGTCCGCCGGCTCTCGCTCATCCGGCGCCATCCCAGCGACGGTGGGGAGCGCTTCATCGCCCGCATGCTGCAGCTGCTGGCGGTCTCGGCCGAGGCCTCGGACCTGCCGGCGCTGGTGGGCGCCCACGGACGGAACGGCGCCGATAGCGGCACGCTGGCCGCGCCCGAACGTGTCGATGACTGACGCGCCCATCTTCGTCGTCGGCGTCGCTCGCTCGGGCACGACGCTCCTCTCGGCCATGCTCTCGGCCCATTCGCGATTGGACTGCGGCCCGGAATCGCGCTTCTTCGCCCGCTATCGCCATCTCGACGCGAGCGCCCACAAGCGCATCTTCGACCCGCTCACGTGGCCGCGTCCCGCCGTCGACTTCATCGCCTCGTTGCGCAACCAGGGCCATCCCATCACCGAGCTCTTCGATCTCACGCTGCCCCAGATCGGCACCTACCTGTCGGGGCGCCAGCCCTCGCTCGCGGCCATGCTCGAGTCGCTTACCGAGCTCCACGCCCAGCGCGCCGGCAAGCGCCGCTGGATCGAGAAGACGCCGCGGCACCTGCTCATGACCGATACGCTGCGCGAACTCTGGCCGGAGGCGTTCATCGTGCGCATCGTGCGTGACCCACGCGACGTGGCGCTGTCCCTGGCGCAGGTGCCCTTCGCCAAGGACTCGGTCGTGGGCAACCTCGTGCGGGTGGACGAGGATGACCGTGCGTCGCACGAGTACATCGAGGCGGACGAACGGGCGATGACGCTGCGCTACGAGGACCTCGTGACCCGGCCCGAGCACGAGCTGCGGCGCGTCTGCGCGTTCATCGGCGAGGCCTACGAGCCGGCGATGCTCGACTCACGTGCCACGGCCGGCACGGTCGCGGCCGAACACGAGTGGTGGAAGCAGTCCGTGTCCGGTCCCCTGAGCACGCAGAGCGTGGGCCGCTGGAAGCGCGAGATGTCGGCCGATGCGCAGCGCTTCGCGGGCCTCCACCTGGCCGGCTACCTGCGGCGGCACGGCTACGAGGGCGCGCGGGAGGCCCGACGCGAGGTCGCGCTGATGCCGGTGGGCTCAGCGGTGGGGCCCAACAACGAGGTGCTGCTGCTCGAGCTGGCCCGCCGGGACATGATCGTGCAGCGCCCCCTGCCCACGAGCACGGCGGCGCTCGACACGGCCCACGCCGAGGGCCGCCTGGCCTACCTCGGCACCCGCGGCCAGCTCGACCCCAGCCGTGGCCAGGACGCGCTCAGCCGGGTTCAGGCGGTGGTGGCCTCGGTCGTCGGCCTCCCGCTGCGCCGCCTGCAGGGCCGGCCCATCCTCTGGCTCCGCCGCAACACGCTCCGACCCAAGCACGTCGGTGATCCGGTGGAGCGGCTCATCGCGCCCCTGTTCCGCGTCTTTGCCCGGGAGGTGACGATCGACGAGCTGCCGGCCCTCGTCGACGAGGCCAAAGCCGCGCGTGGATAGGCTGCTCGACCAGGAAGACCTCTTCGCCTCCGCCGGGCGCTACGGCTACCTCCATCCGGGCTACGCCGAGTCGTTCGTGGAGGTCGGCGAGGTCCGGCACCTGCGGCGCAGCGGGAGCTGGCTGTTGACGCGCCCGATCGAGGGCAGCGACCGCCGCGACGCGCTGGTGGGCTATCCCCGCCTCATCTCGCGCGACTGGGTGGGCCTGGTGGAGGACCTCGCCGAGACGGTCGCCCTCTCCGATGTCGTCACCGTCAGCGCTGTGACCGACGCCCTGGCCAGCGTCGACGAGGAGGTGCTGCGGCCGGCCTTCGGCGACCTGGTCCGCATCGACGCCCAGCACTACATCGCCGACCTGCTCGCCTTCTGGCCGTCGCGCGACCACCGTCGGGCGACGCGCCGCGCACTGGAGCTGATGGACGTGGAGGTGGCGGACGCGCCGACGAACTTCGTCGAGCCCTGGGCTGCGGTCTCGCCCGGACCGTTGCCCGGAGCGGCGCTGGGCCTGTCCGACGTGGCCCTGGCCCGCCAGCTGGCCCTTCCCGGCTGCGTCGGCTTCAGCGTCCAGGCCGAGGACGGCCCGGTGGCCATGGCCGTCGTGTACGTGAGCGGTGACCACGCCTACCTCCATGCCCTCGCTGCGACCGAAGCCGGTGACGAGCTGGGTGCCCGCTACGCGCTGGTGCAGACGATGGTGGAGGACATGGCCGGGCGTGGTCTGCGCTTCCTCGATCTGGGGGCGGTGCGCGAGGACGCGGCCTTCATGGACGGCTGGACCGAGATCGTGCGACCGGCCTATCGCTGTGGCCGCGTCGTGGACCGCGTGGCCTACGCCGAGCTGGCAGCCGCGTGCGGTACCACCGACAGTGCCGTCTTCCCGTCCTACCGCGACCCCGCGGCTAGACTCGGGCCATGAGGATCCTCGTCACCGGTGGGGCCGGCTTCATCGGTTCGACCTTCGTCCGCCGCCGCCTGGCCGCGACCGGGGACAGCGTCGTCGTGGTCGACAAGCTGACCTACGCCGGCAACCCGGCCAACCTCGCGGGACTCGACGAGGACCCGGCACTGCGCGAGCGCTACCGCTTCCTACGCGCCGACATCGCCGACGAGCCGCTGATGAAGGAGCTGGCCGCGGAGAGCGACGCCATCGTCAACTTCGCCGCCGAGTCGCACGTGGACCGCTCGATCCTCGAGCCGACCGCCTTCCTGCACACCGGCGTCATGGGCGTCTACTCCCTGCTGGAGGCGGCCCGCGCCGCGTCGGAGCAGCGGGGCGGGGAGTGTCGCCTCCTGCAGGTCTCGACTGACGAGGTCTACGGGCCTGTGCCGGAGGGGCACTCGCTGGAGTCGGACCCCATGCGGCCGACCTCGCCCTACAGCGCGGCCAAGGCCGCCGGCGAGCATCTGGTGGCGGCCTATCACGAGACCCACGGGCTGGACACGGTCATCACCCGCGGGGCCAACACCTACGGGCCCAACCAGTATCCCGAGAAGCTCATCCCGCTCTTTGTGACCAACGCGCTCGATGACGAGCAGCTGCCGATGTACGGCGACGGCATGCAGCGGCGCGACTGGCTATTCGTGGCCGACCACGCCGACGGCATCGGGACGGCGCTCGACATGGGCCAGTCGGGCGCGGCCTACAACATCCCCGGCGACGGGATCGAGCGGCCCAACCGGGCCGTCACAGAGGCCATCCTCGAGCACCTGGGCAAGCCCTGGTCGCTGGTGCGCACGGTGCCCGACCGGCCGGGCCACGACCGACGCTACGCCCTCGACGGCTCGCGCCTGCGCGGGCTCGGCTGGGCGCCCCGGGTCTCGTTCGAGGATGGCATCAAGACGACCGTGGACTGGTATGCCGAGCACCGTGCGTGGTGGGAGCCGATCAAGTCCGGCGAGTGGAATGACTACTACCGGGCGCAGTACGCCTGGCGCCTGGAGCAGTCGACCGAGGCCTGACCGGCTCGCGGGCGCCTGCTGCTCGACCATGCCCTCGAGGCGCCACTCGGTGGGGACGGTCCGCATCCGGCCGTCTTCGGTGAAGCCCGTGTCCACGTAGGTGGCCTAGTACAGACGCTCGGAGCGGCCGTAGCGTTCCGTCTTGGCGGCGCCTCGGGGAGCCGCGCATCTTCGCAGCCATTGCACGATCCTGGCCCGAGCGATGCCCGACCCGTTCCTGGTCGACGGCCCCGCGCACGATTCCACGCCCCGGGGGGCACTGCTGGGCGGGTAGACCGTCGCCAACGAGGCGACGCGACGGCAGAGGGTCACGGATTCGCGTCTCGCCTGCAACGGCTGCGAAGAAGTGGCCGGCCCCGCGAGCACGCGTGAAAGCGTCGTGACGCGCTAGACTGCGGCGGCGCGGAGCAGCGTCGGGACCACCCCCGAGTGCGCCGCTGCGCCGACGCACCCCGACACGATCACAGCGGAGAACCGTCCTCGCATGACCTCGCCGACCGACCCGCAGAAGGAGTCCCTCCGCGACCGTCTCTCGAACCGCTTCTCAAGGGACGAGCGCGGCCGCTACCTCGATGCCGAAGCGCAGCACACGCGCAATGTGAGCTGGATGTTCTACGGCATCATCCTGATCATCGTCGTCATCATCGTGGGCGGCCTGCTCTTCGGCTTCTGGGAGTCCAACCTCAAGCCCGTGGCCAGCGTCTCCGGCAGCGACGTCTCGCGCGGTCAACTCGAGGACCGCGCCAAGCTGGTCCGGTTCCGCGCTGAGCGCGCGGCCGACCAGACCGCGGACGCCCTGGCCGCCGGCACCATCGACTCCGACCTGGCCAACCGCCGCTTCAGCACGGCCGACGCCCAGGGCCTCGCCACCGACGCCGAGATCCTGACCGAGCTCGTCGACCTGCTCTACAAGGAGCAGCTCGCGACCGAGGAGGGCGTCGCGCTCACCGAAGAGGAGTTGCAGGCGGCCGTCGAGGCCGACGGCACCTTCGATGCGGTGCGCCAGATCGAGGCCGTCATCGTCTCCACCGAGGAGCTGGACCAGGGCGTTCCCGCCACCGAGGAGAGCCTCGTCAGCGCCCGCGAGCGTGCTGCCGCAGCAGCCGAGGACCTCGCTGCCGGCGTCGACCCGGCCGAGGTGGCCGAGACCCACGGTCCGGCTCAGCACCAGTCGGCCTGGATCAGCTACGAGGATCTGGCCGACACCGAGTGGGCCGAGCTCGTCTTCGCGGCCGAGGAAGGCGCCGTCACCACGCCCGTGGAAGACGCCGTCGGCTACCAGCTGGTCTCGCTCGTGACGGGCATCCTCGATGAGCAGCCCGACCCCGGCTTCGTCGAGGCCGTCAACGACGAGGTGGGCGAGGAGATCCACCGCCGCGGCGTGGAGTTGGAGGCGCTTGCCGACAAGCTCGAGCAGCACATCACCGACGAGGCTCTCGCCATGGACTACGCGCAGGTGCGGCTGGGCGAGATCTTCATCGAGCGCAGCAGCGCCGGCAGCGACGACAGCGTCGGCGAGGCCCGAGCCAGCCACATCCTCTACCAGCCGGAGGCGCCCCTCGACGAGGAGGGCGAGCCGATCGACCTCGCCGACCTGTCGGCCGACGACCCCGCCTGGGAAGCAGCCGAGGCGGAGGCCCAGGCCGCGGCCGACGAACTGGCTGCCATCGAGGACATCGACGAGCGCATGGCTGCCTTCGCCGAGCGTGCGCAGGCCGAGAGCGACGGGCCCAGCGGGCCCGACGGCGGCGACCTCGGCTGGTTCGCGCGCGAGATGATGGTCGATCCGTTCAGCGATGCCATCTGGGAGAACATCGACCCAGCGCAGGGCGACATCCTGGACCCGGTGCGCACCCAGTTCGGCTGGCACGTCATCCTCTTCGACCAGTTCCGCTCCTCGCTCGACGTGCGCGTCAGCGAAGTCCAGGCCGTACTGGCCGAGGACGGCACCGAGTTCGCCGCGGTGGCACGCGAGTACTCCGACGGCCCCGAGGGGGCCGAGGGCGGTGAGATCGGCTGGCAGGTGGAGGAGTTCCTCGGCGACGAGGTCGTCGTCGCCCTCAGCGCCGTCGAGATCGGCGAGCCAACCGAGCCCGTCGACGGCGGCGACGGCTACCGCATCTACCAGAAGCTGGAGGAGGCCGACCGGCCGCTCGACGAGGAGGATGCCGCCGAAGTGCGGGCCAGCGCCTTCGGGGACTGGTACGACGAGCTCTACTTCGATGCGCTCGACGACGGCACCGTGTCCATCGACGAGTCCATCTATGAGTGATGCGGGTCGCGGCGCCTGCATCTGGTTCACCGGGCTCTCCGGCTCGGGCAAGTCGACCACGGCAGAGGCGCTGGTCCCGCTGCTGGAAGCGCGTAGCCGCACGGTCACGGTGCTCGACGGTGACGTCGTGCGCACGCACCTGACCAGGGGCCTCGGCTTCAGCAAGGAGGACCGCGACACCAACGTCAAGCGCGTGGGCTACGTGGCGGCCGAGATCGTGCGCCACGGCGGGCTCGTCGTGGCTGCGCTGGTGAGCCCCTACCGCGACACGCGCGCCGAGGTGCGCGAGATGGTGGGCGAGGGCTACATCGAGGTCTTCGTCGATACGCCCCTGGACGTGGTCGAGGCCCGCGACGTCAAGGGCTGGTACGCCAAGGCCCGCGCCGGCGAGGTCAAGGAGTTCACCGGCGTGTCCGACCCCTACGAGCCTCCGCTGGATCCGGAGCTGACCCTGCTCACCGCCGACACCACGCCAAAGGCCAACGCGCAGCTGGTCGTCGAGTACCTCGAGTCGCGCGGCATCCTGGCCTCGGCCTGAGCCCATTGTGACCCTGCTGACCGACCCTGCTCTCGCAGCGCTGCTTGCACGCGCCGAGCTGGACCCGGCCGAAGGCCTGCAGGTCATCGCCCTCGACCGGCTGGTGGCGCGGCCCTTCGATGCCGGCATGGCCCTCGTCGTCCTGCCGCCCACCGGTGCTCCGTTCGATGCCGGCGATCCGTACGCGACCCTGCCCGGCCGCCACGGCCACGGCACCGATCCGGTCTCGCTGCTGCACCGGCTCTATCCGCCGGCCCACCCGGTCCTGGGTGCCGAAACCGACACCACGGTGGCGGAGGTGACCGGCGATGCGCTTGCGTCCGGCCCGCACCTCCTGCCCGCGCTCGCGCCCGCGGCCAACCCCGCCTCCATGTTCGGCCTGCCCTGGCTGGTCCACCGGCTGCGCCAGCCCGACGGCTGCCCCTGGGATCGCGAGCAGGACCACCAGACGCTCAAGCCCTTCCTCATCGAGGAGGCCTACGAGGTGTATGACGCGCTCGACCTGGGCGCCGGGCCCGACCTTGCCGAGGAGCTGGGCGACCTGCTGCTGCAGGTCGTGCTCCACGCGCAGTACGCGGCCGAGGAGGGCGTCTTCGACATGAGCGACGTGCAGCGCGCGGTCACGACCAAGATCATCAGCCGCCACCCGCACGTCTTCGCCGACGTCGTGGCCGACACGCCCGACGAGGTCATCCGCAACTGGGAGCAGCTCAAGGCCGCCGAGCGAACGGCCAACGGCAAACCCGTCCGCGACCCGGAGATGCCCGACGCCTTCAAGGGCCTGAGCAAGTCGCTGCCCTCCCTGGCCTACGCCGACGAGATGCAGGCGCGCGCCGCCGCGCTGGGCTACGACTGGCCGGACCTGGAGGGCGTCATCGACAAGATCGCGGAGGAGGCCACGGAGCTGCTGGCAGCCACCGACGACGAACACCGTCGCGAGGAGTACGGCGACCTCTTGTTCGTGCTCGTCAACATGGGGCGCAAGCTCGGCATCGACCCCGAAGCCGCGCTACGGTCGGCCAGTCGCAAGTTCGCCGCCCGCTTCGCGCGCGTGGAGCGACTGGCCGAGGAACAGGGAGTGGAGCTCAAGGCACTGGGACTCGACGCGCTCGATGACCTGTGGCAGCTGGCCAAACGAGAAGAGACGATCGAGAGGGAGGGTCTATGAGCATCGGAGGAGGGGCGCGCTTCCGCGTCGACGGCCGCACGCCGGGCCAGATGCGCCCGGTCAACATCCAGATGGACGTGCAGAAGTGGGCCACCGCGTCGCTGATCTGGAAGCAGGGCGATACCCACGTGCTCTGTGCCGCCACGGTCGACGACCGCGTCCCGCCCTTCCTGCGCGGCAAGGGCAGCGGCTGGGTCACGGCCGAGTACGCCATGCTGCCGACCGCCACTTCCGAGCGCATGCAGCGCGAGTCGGTCAAGGGCAAGCTCGGCGGGCGCACCTACGAGATCCAGCGGCTGGTCGGCCGCTCGCTGCGGGGTGTGGTCGACACCTCCGTCATGGGCGAGCGCACCGTGACCGTCGACTGCGACGTCATCCAGGCCGACGGGGGCACCCGCTGCGCTTCCATCACCGGCGGCTACATCGCGCTCGTGCTGGCGTTGCGCAAGGCCGGGCTGGAGCGCGCCATCACCAACAAGATCGCTGCCATCAGCGTGGGCATCGTGGAGAGCCAGGGCCTGCTCGACCTCGAGTACCGCGAGGACTCCAGCGCGGAGGTCGACTTCAACGTCATCGGCACCGATGCGGGCACCTACGTGGAGCTGCAGGGCACGGCCGAGGGCAAGCCCTTCGACAAGGCCCAGATGGACGAGCTCCTGGGCCTCGCCGACGCCGGCCTGGCGACGCTCTTCGACATCCAGGAGAAGGTGCTCGCCGGCGAGGCGGCCAAGGCGGCCAAGGGCGACTGATGACGCGGCGCCTGCTGGTGGCCTCGCGCTCGCGCCACAAGGTGGCCGAGCTGCACGACCTGCTCGAGCTGGGCGACGATGTCGCGCTCGTCAGCCCCGACGAGGTCGGGGTGGAGGGTGAGCCGGTGGAGGACGCCGACTCGTTCGCCGGCAACGCCGAGATCAAGGTGCGCTACTACGCCGAGCGCTCCGGGCTGCCCACGCTGGCCGACGACTCGGGCCTGGAGGTCGACGCGCTCGACGGCGGTCCCGGGGTCTACACCAAGCGCTACGCCGGTCCGGATGCCACCGACGAGGACAACAACAGCAAGCTCCTCGACGCCCTCGAGGGGCTGCCCGCGCAGGAGCGTGGCGCGCGCTACCAGTGCGTGCTCGCCTTCCTCGATCCGGGCAGCGACGGCGAGCCCGTCTTCCGCGACGGCCGGTTCGAGGGACGCATCGCGACCGAGCGTCGCGGGGCCGGCGGCTTTGGCTACGACCCCATCTTCGAGCCGGAGGGCGAGTCGCCCGGCGGCCGCACGGTGGGCCAGATGAGCGCACAGGAGAAGCACGCGCTGTCGCATCGCGGCAAGGCCGCGCGCGCGATGGCGGCGTACCTGCGATGGGAGGGCTGGTAGATGTGGAGCGAGCCACGACCGCGGGTGGTCATCGCCGGTGAGGCGCTGATCGACCTCATCATCGGACAGGACGGTTCGGTCGAGCCGGCCGCCGGCGGCGGCCAGTACAACGCGGCGCGCGCGCTGGCGCGCCTCGGTGGCGACGTCGAGTTCATGGGCCGCATCAGCGACGACTGGTTCGGCAAGCTGCTGCGGGCCAGACTCGAGGAGGACGGCGTCGGCACCGCCCTCGTCGTTGACACCGAAGATCCGACCACGCTCGTGCTGGCCGAGATCGACGAGGCCGGCGTGGCCCACTACCACTGGTACATCGAGAACACGACCGTGCCCGGGCTGGAGCTGGTCGACGCGCGTCGTGCGCTCGAGCGACCACCCGACGCCCTCCACGTGGGCACGCTGGGACTGGCCATGGAACCGATCGCCGACTCGCTCGCAGCCGTGGTGGCGGCGGTGCCCGAGCAGACCTTCGTCATGGTCGACCCCAACTGCCGGCCCACGGCCACGCCCGACTTCGAGCGCTACCAGGCGCGCATGCGCCGCATCATCGAGCGCGCCGACGTGGTCAAGGGCAGCGATGAGGACTTCGCGTACCTGGCCCTGGCGGAGACCCCGGCGGCGACCGCGCGCCTCCTGCTCGAGCAGGGCGTCGGTGCCGTGCTGGTGACGCAGGGCAGCGACGTCGCCCGTGGCTTCTGTGCCGGGGGCGAGGTCTCGGTGCCGGTGCCGTCTGTCCACGTGGCGGACACGGTCGGCGCCGGCGATACCTTCGGCGGCGCTTTCCTGGCCTACTGGCTGGAGCACGGCTTCGGGCGAACCGAGCTTGCCGACCACGACCTGCTGGAGGAGGCAGTCGCCTTCGCGGTGCAGGCGGCTGCCATCAACTGCACGCGGGCCGGCGCCGAACCGCCCGACCGCGCGGAGATGGGGCTGGGCTAGGACCTGCGGGGGCACGCGAGGGAACGAACGTACCCCCATCG
>Ga0316198_10000546_pt1 | contig 19986 bp, 23 predicted proteins | sample OudBieAanoxic_MG_FD_204935 | JGI IMG/M metagenome (GOLD analysis project Ga0316198, IMG submission 204935) | Coastal sediment microbial communities from Oude Bieten Haven, Netherlands - site A anoxic | ecosystem: Environmental > Aquatic > Marine > Coastal > Sediment | place: Netherlands...
TTCGGTCCCGAAGTCGACGCCGATGACGTACTTGCCCACGATGGACTCCTCCTGCTGTCGGTTCGTGCTAGCCGGGCGCCTGGCCCGTGGATCCGCGGATGACCAGCTCGGGTTCGAGCATGGGGTGAAAGTCGCCGATGACCTCGTCGGGGCCGATGGCCAGGTCGACCGCCGCCAGGACCATGGCCTCCGTGGGCATGCGCACGGTGGTCAGGGCCGGCACGGTATAGGCGGCCTCGGGGATGTCGTCGAAGCCGGTGATGGACAAGCCGTCGGGTACGCGCAGGCCGTGAGCGTGGGCGCCGTGCAGCATGCCCATGGCCAGGACGTCGGTCGGCGCCACGATGGCCGTGGGCGGCTCGGGCAGCGCCATCAGTCGGTCCAGCGCCTCCGCCCCGCCCCGGTAGGTGTTGACCGCATCGATGCGGTACGACTCCGGTGTCTCCAGGCCGTGGCCGTGGACCGAGGCCACGAAGGCATCCTCGCGCTCGGTGATGTCGCCCAGGCGACCCCGGGGCCCGGCGAAGGCGATGCGCTCGTGACCGAGCCCGGCGAGGTGGTCGACCACGGCCATGACGCCGCTCCTGTTGTCCACGCTCACGGTGGGGATGCCCGATTCACGCGAGCCGTGCCACAGCGCCACCACCGGGATGCGGCAGTCCTGCAGCTCCTCGATGAGCGTGGGGCGGTCGCGCAGATCCCCCAGGAAGAGGAGTGCGTCACAGTGGCGCGCTTCCAGGATGCCCGTCAGCGCCTGGGCCTCATCAGCGCTCTCGTGGGCGTGGCCGAGAACGACGTTGTAGCCGCGCTTGTTGGCCTCCAGCGAGGCCGCCTCGATGGCGCCCGCGAAGAAGGGGTCGGTGATGTCGCGCACGATGACGCCGAGCAGCATGGTCGGGGCGCCGCGCAGGCCACGGGCCAGTGGGTTGGGCCGGTAGCCCAGCTCGTGCGCGGTAGCCAGCACGCGCTTGCGCGTGGCCTCCGCGATGGGCACGGCCGTGGGCGTGCCGCTGAGCACGCGCGAGACGGTCGACTGGGAGACCCCCGTGGCCTCGGCGATGTCGCGCATGGTGGGGGCGGAGGCGCCACGTCTGCTGCTCGAACGCGCCGCCGCGCCATCCGAAGGGGCGTCCTGTCGCGTGCTGCTCATGGGGCCTCCCTGCCTCGGCTGTGGCCATAGACTACACCGGATTGACGAGGTGCAATCGAGTGCATACACTCGTTTGCATTCCGCCGCGCGGGCCTGCCGCGGCATGGTCGAGGGACGAGGAGGACGATGCTTGCCACCGCGCCACTGGGGGCGGAGCCGCAGCCGATGACGGCCGAGCCGATCCTGGAGATGCGCTCGATCGACAAGCGTTTCCCGGGCGTGCATGCCCTCGACGACGTGTCCATGGACGTGCTGCCCGGCGAGGTACACGCGCTGGTCGGCGAGAACGGAGCGGGCAAGTCCACGCTCATGAAGATCCTCGCCGGCGTGTACATGCCCGACGGCGGCGAGATCGTCTACAAGGGCCAGCCCTACGCGCCGCATACGCCGGGCGATGCCCGTGACGCCGGCATCGTGACCATCTACCAGGAGCTCAACCTGGTGCCGGAGATGTCGGTCGCCGAGAACATGTACATGGGCATGGAGCTCCATCGAGGGCCCTTCCTCGACGGACGCACCATGCACAGGCGTTCGCGTGAGCTGCTCGCCACGCGGCTACATCTCGACATCGACCCGGGCACCTCGGTGGGCAAGCTGGGCGTGGGCCAGCAGCAGATGGTGGAGGTGGCCAAGGCGCTGCTCCACGAGGCCGACATCATCATCATGGATGAGCCCACAGCCTCGTTGAGCCTGCGCGAGATCGCCGACCTCTTCACCATCGTGCGTGAACTCAAGAGCCACGGAGTCTCGACCATCTTCATCAGCCATCACCTCGACGAGACCTTTGAGCTCTCCGACCGCACCACGGTCCTGCGAGACGGCCAGCTGGTGTCCACGCAGCCCACCGCCGAGCTGACCACGCCGTCGCTGATCCAATTGATGGTCGGCCGGGACCTGGCCGACCACGATCCCAAGAAGCCCGTCGAGATCGGTGACGAGATCCTGCGCGTAGAAGGGCTCACGCGCCACGGCGTATTCGAGGACGTCAGCTTCTCGGCGCGGGCCGGGGAGATCGTGGGCCTGGCCGGCCTCGTCGGCGCGGGCCGGACGGAGGTCGTGCGGGGCATCTTCGGAGCCGACCCGCTGGACCGGGGAAATGTCTACATCCGTGACGAGGAGGTCTCCATCAAGAGTCCTCGCGACGCCATCGACCACGGCATCGCCCTGCTCACCGAGGACCGCAAGAGCCAGGGCCTGGTGCTGCTCTTCGACGTCCGCGAGAACATCACGCTACCGGTGCTCGACCGGTTGACTCGGACCCAGCTGACCGACACCGCGCGGGAGCGGGAGATCGCTGCCGGGTTCATCGACCGGCTGGCCATCAAGGCCTCCAGCCAGGAGCAGCAGGCCATGAACCTCTCGGGTGGCACCCAGCAGAAGGTCGTGCTCAGCAAGTGGCTGGCGGCGGAGGCGCGGGTGATCATCTTCGATGAGCCCACACGCGGTATCGACGTCGGCGCCAAGGCCGAGATCTACGAGATCATGAACGAGCTCGCGGCGCAGGGCGACACCATCGTCATGGTCAGCTCGGAGCTGCCCGAGGTCATGGCCATGAGCGACCGCATCCTGGTCATGGCGGGAGGGCGCATCCGCGGCGAGCTCTCGCGCACCGAGGCCACGCAGGAGCGGATCATGCACTACGCGACCGCGTCGGACGGCAACGAGTACGCGGCAGGAGATCCTGTGCATGACTGAGGCGCCGACGGCCAAGGGCCGCGCCAATGCCCTCGTGCGCAGCGTCATTTCCGGCGCGGGCCCGGCGCTGGTGCTCATCGCCATGGCCGTGGGTCTGTGGATCATGTCCCCGGCCTTCCGCTCGCCCACCAGCCTCATGCTCATCGGCTTGGAGGCCGCGGCGCTCGGGCTGGTCGCGGCCGGTCAGACCTTCGTCATCCTCACCGGTGGCATCGACCTCTCGGTCGAGGCCATGGTCTCGTTCAGCGGCGTCATCGCCGCCATCCTCATCGCCGGTACCAACGTCAGCGGCGGGCAGATCGCAGGTGGCTTCCCGTCCTGGATCGCCATCCCCATCGCCTTGGGCCTGGGCCTCCTCATCGGCGCGGGCCAGGGCGTGCTCGTGACCGCCTTCCGCATGAACCCCCTCATCGTCACCCTTGGGGTCAGATCGATCCTCTTGGGATTCGCCCTGGTCCTGTCGCGGGGCTCGGGCATCTACATCAAGAAGGACGACCTGCTGGGGTTCATCACCGGTCGCTTCGAGGTCTTCGGAGTCAACATCCCCATCCCGCTGGTCATCACCATCGTCATCTACATCATCTGCTGGATCGTCCTCAAGAAGACCAAGTTCGGGCGCTATGTCTACGCCATCGGTGGCAACGAGACCGCCGCCCGTCTCTCCGGCGTCCGCACCCATCTGGTCAAGCTCTCGATCTATGGCATCTCGGGCTTCCTCGCGGCCATGGCCGGCATCCTGGTCATGGGTCGACTCGAGTCCGGCGCCTACCAGAACGGCACCAACCTCACGCTCATGTCGGTGGCCGCCGTGGTCATCGGCGGCACCGCGCTGACCGGCGGCATCGGTGGTATCTGGGGCACGCTCATCGGCGTCTTCATGATCCGCCTCGTTGACGCCGGCCTCGTGTACATGAGCTTCCCCTCCCAGGCCAAGGAGATCATGATCGGCGCAATCATCGTGCTGGCCGTGCTTATCGATACCGCGCGCCGCGGCCAGATCCCGTGGCTGACGCTGCGATTGAGGGGAGGTGACTCCGGGGATTAGGTAGGCCCTAGGGGGCGTGTGTCAAGACACACGAACGAGCCACTGGCCGGACTGGCCAGTGAGAAGGAAGCAGGAGGAGTGTCCATGCGGACCCACTTCAAGTACGCGGCCATCGCCACGGCCCTGGCCATCACCGCCAGCGGCGCAGCGGTCGCCGCACAGGACGAGGAGAGCAAGACCGTCGGCTTCGTGCCACCGGCGCTGACCAGCCCGTTCCACGTCTCCATGAGCGACGGAGCCGCCCAGGCCGGCGAAGCCAAGGGCTGGACGGTCGATGTCCAGGCACCGACGGCAGAGGGTGACTTCGCCGCCTTCGTGACGACCGTCGAGCAGTTGATCCAGAAGGGTGTCGACGGCCTCAGCATCAACCCCATCGGCACCGATTCCGCGGTCACCGCGGTCAAGTCTGCCAACGAGAATGGCGTGCCCATCATCGCCCACAACTTCATCACCCCGTTCTCAGAGGGTGAGGTCCTGAGTTACATCGGCTACGACCAGTGGGGCGGCGCCGAGAAGCTGGCGATGCACACCTGTGACCTGCTCGCGGGCAAGTACGGCACGACCGCGGCCGAGACCCCCGGCAAGGTCTACATCCTGCTGGGCATCGACTCGATCTTCAGCCACCGGCGCACAGGTGGCTTCAAGGCCGGTCTCGCGAAGGCCTGTCCCAACGTCGAGGTGGTAGGCGAGCAGACGGCTCTCTGGGTCCGCCAGGAAGGTCAGGCCGTGGCCTCGATCGCCTGGCAGCAGGATCCCGAGATCGACGTCTTCTACGGCAACAGCGACGAGATGGCCATCGGCGCCGCACTCGCCGGCGAGCAGCTGGGCAAGAAGATCAACGAGGACTTCTTCGCAGTCGGCATCGACGGCAACCCGCCCACCCTGGACCTGCTCGCCGACGGCAGTTTCAGCGCCACGCTTGGTGTCGACCCGGCCAACATGGGCAAGACCACCATGGACGTCCTGGAGAAGGTCTTCATGGGCGAGGAAGTGCCCCTGGTCACCTTGACCCCGTCGGTCGTGGTGACCCCGGACAACCTCGATGCCTACCTTGCCGGTGAGCTGTGGACCGAGCCCGTGGCCGGTTCACCTGAGTTGGACAACGGCGAGCCTACGGTCCCGGAGGAGTAGTCCGAATAGCACCTGTCTGGTGATCGCCTGGGGTCCATCGTCAGTGGATGATGCCGCGGGCCCCAGCGACCACCGGCAGCAGGAGGAGAGTGGATCGTAGTGGTCCACGCATAGAAGGAGGCCTCACAGGATGAACACTCGAGCACGCCGCTCCGTGGCATTGATCACGGCGCTGGCACTGGCGGTCCCGGCTGCGGTCGGCATGTCCGCGGCGGTCGCCGCGCAGGACGACGGCAAGTTCTGCACTGGCACCGACATCGTCTTCTTCCCCGGTGGCTCTGAGGGCGGCCCGTTCGCCACGGTCGTGTACAACGGCGCCAAGGCCGCTGAGGCCCTCTTCGGTCCCAGCGTGAACTACGTCTGGTCCGACTGGCTCCCAGAGAACATGATCAACCAGTTCGGCGAAGCCGTAGCCACCGGGCCCGACGGTATCGCCATCATGGGCCACCCCGGCGACGAAGCCTTCAAGCCGCTCGTCGACGACGCGGTCGCGCAGGGCATCGTGGTCACCGTCATGAACACCGAGCTCCAGGAGACGCAGGCCGCTCACGCACCGGTCGGCACCGGCTACGTCGGCGCTACGCTCTACAAGGCGGGGAACGACCTGGCGCTGGAAGCCATCAAGCGTGGCGGACTCGCGGCGGGCGACAAGGCCTTCGTGTGGGGCCTCGTTTCGCAGCCCGGTCGCGGCCAGCGGACGCAGGGCATCATCGACGGACTCGAAGAGTCCGGCCTCGAGGTCGTGTATCTCGAGATCGACGATGCCACCAACTCCGACCCGGCGCAGGGCATCGCGACCTTCACCGGCATGGTCTCGGCCAACCCGGATCTGAAGGCTGCCTTCTTCGACCACGGCGACCTGACGTTCACCGCACGTTCGTTCCAGGAGGCCGCGGGCCTCGGTCCCGATGACCTCTACGCCGCCGGGTTCGACCTCTCGGCGGGCGCCATCGACGGTGTCAAGTCGGGCTACCTCGACCTGGCCATCGACCAGCAGCAGTGGCTGCAGGGCTTCGAGGCCATCGCCCAGATCTGCCTGTCCCACAACTATGGCTTCAGCGGCCTGCACATCAACACCGGCGGTGGCTTCCTTGACGCCAGCAACGTCGGGGATATCGAGGCTCTCGTCGAGGCTCAGATCCGCTAGATGACCGCTCAACGCGCCGCCACCGGCGACGCGCCTGCTGGCGAGGGCCCCGGCCCTCGCCAGCGTTCTCTCCGTTGCCTAGAGATGAAGGGCGTCTACAAGTCTTTCGGCGGAGTGCAGGTACTCCAGGACGTCGACTTCCACCTTGACCGGGGCGAGGTGGTGGGATTGCTCGGGGACAACGGCGCGGGCAAGTCGACACTCATCAAGATCATCACCGGCTACCACCAGCCGGACCAGGGACGACTCCTGTTCGACGGTCAGGAGGTCCACGACCTGACCGTGCCACGGGCGCGCGAACTGGGTGTGGAGACCGTCTATCAGGAGCGCGCGCTCGCCGAGCTGCAGCCGCTCTGGCGAAACATCTTCGTGGGCCGCTACATCAGCAACCGCCTCGGCCTCATGGACGTCGGTCAGATGCGGCGCATCACCGAGAGGCTCATGTCCGAGGAGATGGGCTTCACCTCGGCCGTGCTCACACCCGACACCACGGTGACCGGCCTCTCCGGCGGCGAGCGTCAGGGTCTGGCCATCGTACGGGCGCTGCACTTCGAGGCCGAGATGATCATCCTCGACGAGCCGACCATGGGTCTCTCGCTCAAGGAGACCGAGAAGCTGCTCAAGTTCGTGGACGGCATCCGCGACAAGGGCAAGTCGGCCGTCTTCATCGACCACAACTTCTTCCATGTCTACTCGGTCGCCGACCGCATCGTCGTGCTTGACCGGGGCATGGTCGCGGCCGACTTTCCCAAGGAGCAGCACACGCTCAACGAGCTCATGGACATCATGCGCGAGATCGCCTCGACCGGACACTTCGAGCCCGACCGCAGCAAGGCTGCGGCCAGTGACGAGGCCGCGAACGTGATCCATGGAGTGGCCGAGTGACGGCCGCAGAGACGTCCGTGCCGCCTCCCAGCACGCGCGACCAGGCAACGCGCTCTGCCCTCTCGGACTTCATGCGCAAGTGGGCCAGCCAGGTCGGCATCACCGTCGCCTTCGTCTTGCTCTGGGTCCTGTTCATGATCATGGCGCCGAACACGTTCGGGACCGACCTCATCTACAAGTCCTTCGGGCAGACCATCCCGTACTTCGGCATCATCGCCATGATGCTCACGATGGTCATCGTGGCCGGGGACATCGACCTATCGTTCCCGTCCGTGATGGCCCTCGGCATGGTCGGCTTCGTGTGGGTCTGGGACGCCACTGACATCGTGCTCCTGGGCGTCATCGCCGCGATCGGCGTCGGTGCTGCGGCCGGCCTCTTCAACGGCCTCGTCATCACCATGATCGGCCTGCCTTCGCTGGTGGTCACCATCGGCACGCAGTTCCTGTTCCGAGGGCTAACCCTGGTGCTGGTCGCTGGCAGTTCTACCGTGCTGGCCGCGACTCGCGGCGACCCCGTGCGCGAGCTGCTGGTGGGCAAGCCCTTCGGCCTGCCCATGGAGTTCCTCTGGTTCGTAGGCATCACCGTCCTGGCCTGGGTGCTACTGAACCGGCACCGCCTTGGCGGCAACACCTACGTCATCGGTGACAACACCCAGACGGCGCGCCTGATGGGTATCCCCATCCGGCGCACCCGCATCATCCTGTTCGTGCTCACGGGCATGGCCGCCGCCCTGGCGGGCATGATGATGAGCCTGCAGGTGGTGAACTTCTATCCGAACCTGGGCTCCGGCCTGCTGCTGCCGGCGCTGGCCGCGGTCTTCGTGGGCGGCACCTCGGTCTTCGGCGGCCGAGGCTCGGTCTACGGCACCTTCATCGGTGCGCTGATGATCGGCGCCATCCCGGCGGGCATCGTGGCTTCGGGCCTGACCGACTTCTGGACGGGGGCCATCTACGGCGCCATCATCCTCATCGCCATCAGCATCCACGCAGTCCTGCAGCGTCGCTTCCAGCGCTAGGCGCAGAGCGCGCCATCGGGCGCTAGGCTCGTGCCATGACCGAGAACGCCGTGCCCGACCTCGCGGGCCTTTGTGCCGAGCTGGCGAGCGAGCTGGACGAGGTCACCAGCTTGAGCGAGGGCGGGGTCGTCGCCTACGCGCGCAGCGGGGTGGAGTTCGCACATGCGACCGGCTCCAGCCTGCGTGTGCGGCTCCCGGTGGACATCGCCGATGCTGCCCGCAACACGCCCGACACCGCGCTCGATCCCGACGACCGCGGCTGGCTGGTGTTCAGCCCCACCCGCGACGAGCGGCACGTGATCGATCGTGCCTCGGCCTGGTTCCGCATCGCCTGGAAGCACGCCCAGGACAACTAGCGTGGCTCGACCCGGTCCCGTGCTGCGCTAGCGGCACCGCGAGGGGCGTCCGGCCGGCAGGTCCAATCCTCGTGGAGGTCGAACTCGACGGGTTCACCGCGGAGAGGCAGCCGGCCGCGATGGCAGCGCGCAGCCGTGTCGGCGTCCCGTTGGAGCGAACGAGACGGACACCTGGCGGTCGCCCGCGACGCGTAGCGGTCCGAGCGTCCACCGCGGGCGGACGCGAGCGCCCGAGGGAGGCCCGAACGACCGGCCGCGGGGCCGTCCACGTCGAGATCGTTCGCCCCAAGCGGACGCCCCACCGGCATCGGAGGCAGCGGACGCCCCACCGGCACCGAGGCAGCGGACGCCCTGACGGCACCGGGCCGCCGACTCCGCGCAGGGTCCGCAGGAGCGCCGTCTTTCCGTCTTGATGGTGCCGGCCAGCGGCACCGGGCCGGCTAGTTGACGGCAGCGTCGCCGGCGGGTGCCAGCTCGTCGAGGCCGAACTTCTTCTCCAGCTGTTCCATGGGCTGGAAGCCGACCACGCCCTTGGGCTGCTCGCCCGGCTTGAAGTAGGCGATTGTGGGGATGCTCATGATCTGGTACATCTGCGAGAGCGCCGGGTTGGCGTCGACGTCGACCTTGGCCACGTCGACCACGCCCTCGTACTTCTCGGCGAGCTTCTCCATCTCGGGGGCGACGAGCTTGCAGGGCCCGCACCAGACTGCCCAGAAGTCGACGACGACGGGCTTCTCGTTCTTGAGCACGAGCTCCTCGAACGTCTGATCGGTGACTTCGATGATGGCCATGGATGGTTCCTTTCTCCGCTCTGGGCGGTCTCAATCTTCCCGCCTGAAGCGGACGTCCGTCAGGTTAGTCGGCGACGGACCTGATCAACTGGTAAGCCTCGAGGATCCGGGGATCAGTGAGGCGATAGAGAACTGTGTTGCCTTCCCGCCTTGACTCGACCAGTCCGGCCGCCCGCAGGACGGCCAGGTGCTGGCTCATGTTGGGCACCTGGCAGCTGGCCTCTCGCGAGAGGTCGCTGACGGAGCGCTCACCCTTGGAGAGGCACTCCAGCACGCACAGCCGTTTGGCGTCCGCCAGCGCACGGCTGATGGCCGCATAGCGCTGACGAGCGTCTTCGGTCGTGAGCTCGGCGCCGTCCGGCTGAACCGCGTCGGTCTCTGGTGCTGTCGTCATGCATCGCATCTTCTCACCGTTTGCGCAAGTACGCAAATAGCTGCGTGACGGACGCGTGACGCCCGGCGTCCCGTGCGGCCCGCGCCGGCGGCGTCCTGCCACGACGCTCAGGCCAGGTCGAGCTCGTGCAGGCGGTCGTCGTCGATGCCGGCGTGGTGTGCCAGCTCGTGGATGACGGTGACGCGGACCTCCTCCTCGAGCCGTGCCGGGTCGGGGAAGTCGGTCTCCAGTGGCAGCCGGAAGAGGGTGATCTTGTTGGGCAGGGCCACGTAGTCGGCGCCCCATTCGGTGGCCGGCACGCCCTCGTACAGCCCGTAGAGCCAGCCGTCGGCGTCGGCACCGGCCAGCCGTGCCTGTTCGGGAGTGGGTGAGTCCTCGATGACTACGGCCACGTCCTCGAGCAGCGCCGCGAACTGCGGGGGCAGGCCGTCGAGCGCGCGCTCGACCAGCACCTCGAAGGGCTCGTGCTGTCGAGGCGGCGGTGCGATGCGGCGTTGTCGGTGGCGTCGGGCCAGCTGGCCGCGGCGGCGCAGGGGCATGGCCAGAGGATGGCACGGGTCGGCCAGGCGGGCTGAACGTATGCTCTGGAGGTGACCGATCGAGTACCGGCCGGACCAGCCGGCTTCCGCCGCCCTACGCCCGCCGCCACGGGGCCCGAGCCCGAGTCGATGGTGGTGCAGCTCCAGGCTGGGGAGCGCATCCACTACCTCGACTGGACGGTCCCCGAGCCCCAGGGTCGACCCCTGCTGCTGGTCCATGGCCTGGGGCGGACGGCCTGGACCTGGCTGCCCGTCGCCCGCCGCCTGGCGCACGCCGGACACGCGATCGTGGCACCGGACCTGCGCGGCCACGGCGCCAGCGACGCCCCGCTCAGCGGCTACGAACTCGAGTCGCTGGCGCTCGATGTGCTCACGGTCGCCGCGGGTGCCGGCTGGGGCGAAGCCGTCGAGGGGCCCTCGTTCGTGATCGCGGGGCACGGCCTGGGTGCGATGGTCGCCGTCGAGGCGGCCCGCGTGCAGCCGCGGTCGGTGGCCGGGGTGGCCCTGCTCGACGGCGGCTGGGAGGAGATGGTGGAGGCCACGCGTCTGTTGCCTGACCAGCTGGTCGAAGCCATGGCCGATCCGCCCGAGGTCCTGGCCTCCATGGCCATCTATCTCGCCGACCGTCGCGACTTCGACCCTGCCAGCTGGGACGCGGACCAGGAGCGTGCCGCGCGCGCCCAGGTGGCCGAGCGTCACGCAGGCCACGTGCGGCCCGTGACCAAGGGTTCGGTCATCCGTCGATGCGTCACCAGCATGTACCGCTACCAGCCGCTCGAGGCGCTGGCGCAAGCAGCCTGCCGGGTGTCGGTGCTGGTGGCCAGCGCGGGCACGGCCGACGACGAGGACGAGCGTGAGCGCCGGCTGGCCATCGACGACGCGCAGCGCGCCCGCGCCGCAGCCGGCCTCGAGCCCATGACCGTCCACGTCTTCGACGGCGCCGGCCACGACCTCATGCGCTACCAGCCGGACGCGGTGGCGGCAGAGCTCGAGCGGCTGGGCCGGGTGTGAGGGGCCGCGCCTGCGGCGCAGGTCTACGGGGTTACCATTGGCGCCATGAGCATCGGACCGCTCGAGATCCTCATCGTCGTCCTCATCATCGTGCTCATCTGGCGTGGGCCCAAGATCCTGCCCCAGCTGGGCGAGGCCACGGGCAAGGCTGTCAGGAGCGTGCGTGAGACCATCGATCGCGACTCTGCCGAGGCCGACGGCAAGACCGATACCGCCGACTCGGGGGCCGACGACCGGACCTCCCCGCGCGACGAGTAAGGTGCCGTGACCGATAAGCGTATCGAGTCGGCGGTCCGCGACATCCTCTCGGGTGTCGGCGAGGATCCTGATCGCCCCGGCCTGGCAAACACCCCCGCTCGCGTGGAGCGCATGTACGCCGAGCTCACCGCCGGCTACGCGCTGCAGCCGTCCGAAGTGCTCAACGACGCCGTCTTCGAGGTCGACTACTCCGAGATGGTGGTGCTCAAGGACATCCCCTTCTACTCGCTCTGCGAGCACCACCTGCTGCCCTTCGCCGGTACGGCTGCCGTGGCCTACATCCCTGCCGGGCGCGTGATCGGGCTCTCCAAGATCCCCCGCGTGGTGGACATGTACGCGCACCGCGTGCAGATCCAGGAGCGCCTGACCCAACAGATCGCCGACTTCCTCATGGAGCACCTGGCGCCCAAGGGCGTGGGCGTGGTGGTGGAGGCGACCCACCTCTGCGCGAGCATGCGCGGCGTGCGCAAGCCGGGCATGGTCATGACCACCTCCGCCGTCCTGGGGCTCTTCCGGCGCAGCGACAAGACCCGCGCGGAGTTCTTCAGTCACCTCGAGCGCCCGTCGGCCGGGGCGCACTAGCACAGGCAGTAGCGGAGGTCTCGGTGAGGCACATCATGCCACCCCAGCGTCGGCGGCCGCTGCGGCCGGCAGTCGCGGTCATCGCCGTGGCCGCCATCCTCGTCCTCGGCGCCTGCGCGCCGGGCGCGGAGCCTACGCCGTCGCCGACCGCGTCTCCGACGCCGGTCGTCACGCTCCCACCGACTCCGACGCCCGAGCCCACGCCGTTGCCCACACCGGAGCCCGCGTTCACACCCGCGCCGACGCCGCCACCGACCCCGAGCCCGACGCCGGAACCGACACCCACACCCACACCCAGCCCGCCGCCCACGCCGGGCCCTACGCCGGAGCCGACCCGCGAGCCGACACCGAGCCCCCGGCCCGTGTACCCCACAGAGGTCCTCGGCTACCGGATCGACCCGGCAACCGGCCTGCCGGTCGTGCCCGTGGCGGCGGGAGGTCCGTGGTGGTGGGACGGCGAGCCCGTGCTGCCGCTCGATGCGGCGCTGCGTTTCACCTCCGACCCGCCGGTCTCGACCGCTGTCGACCCCGACCAGGGCCGCGTCTCGCTGCTGGCTCGGTTCGCTTCGCACGAGGAGGCACTGGCCGTCGGGACCGAGCTCGCCGAGGCTCTCGGCAACCCTGCCACCGAGGCGGCCTGGCTCGAAGCCGCGGACTACCCCGGCGGACTGGGCTTCGACTGGCTGGGCCCCGAAGCGGCCATCACTCCGTTCGTCGACGTCATCGACCGCTGGCTCGTGGTCAGCGAGCTGCTCTACCGGCCCGAGCTCGACCCCGGCGCGGCCGTCGAGATCGCCCCGCGCTACGGCTCGCCGCTGGCGCTCGCCCTCACCGATCTGGCCGAGGAGGTGATCGTGGAGGAGACGTCTTCCGCGGACAAGTACGTGGCCTTCGACCTCGTCTGCTTCGGCGACGACGAGGCGGCCTTGGTGACGCTGCAGCAGGACCTGGCCGACAACGCCCAGCTCTACGACATGCAGCCGGTCTGGCTGGAGCCGGGCATCACCGACGAGCAGCGCAAGGCCCGTCGCTCGCTTCGTCTCGTCGACACGCTGGCGGCCGAGGTCCTGGCCACGCTCCCCGACGATCTCGGTTTCCAGGAGCTGGCGCAGGCGCTGGGCGACGCCCAGGACTCCGGCTCGACCGCGGTAGAGGAGGCGTTCGAGGAACTGCGTGCCTACATCGCGGCGTGGGTCCTGGTCGGCCGGCCGGACCTCGAGCCGCTGGCCGAGTTCCTCGATGAGGACGTCATCGCTGCCTCCGCGGAGGGCTTCTCGCGGCGCGCCGCGCTGCAGGTGCGGGCAGGCCAGGAGACGCGGCCACCCAACATCGCCTCCGGACAGTTCGCGGCAGCACCGTTCGGGGCCCACTCCGAGCCGGTTCCCTGGATCATGGGCGAGGCGCGCACCTACGCCGGACTGGGTGACGGCGAGCTCACGCTCTCGCTGGGACTCTTCAACGGCGTCGCCGCCGGGCTCGGCGCCCTGACCGACCATCTCAGCGACAACGGCTGCGAGCGCATCCGTGCCAGCTTCGTCGACTACGGGCGGGGCGTGAACCTGCGCGCCGAGGCGGCCGACGAGGCCACCGACGAGGCCGTCGCCGAGCCCGAGCCCGAAGAGGCCGACACCTGAGCGCACCTGTCGATCCGGGTCCGGGCGCGCTACGATCGTGCCCATGACCGACCGACCGCTCAAGGTGCTCATCGCCAAGCCCGGCCTCGACGGCCACGACCGCGGGGCCAAGGTGCTCGCGCGCGGACTGCGCGACGAGGGCTTCGAGGTCGTCTACACGGGACTGCGCCAGACGCCCGAGATGGTGGCCAGCGCGGCCCTGCAGGAGGACGTCGACGTCGTCGGGCTCTCCATCCTCTCGGGCGCGCACCTCACGCTGTTGCCGCGCATCTGCGAGCTGTTGCGCGAGGAGGACATGGGCGACGTGCTCGTGACCGCCGGGGGCATCATTCCCGAGGAGGACATCCCGGCCCTGCGGGAGGCGGGCGTGGCCGCGGTCTTCGGGCCCGGCACGCCCATCGGCGAGATCGCCGACTTCATGCGCGAGCACGCGCAGTCGCGCGCCTGATGTCGGAGCCCGCGGGCAGCGGGAACGGAGGACGCCTCGCGCTGGAGGCTCGTGGTGGGTCTCGGCGCGCGCTCTCCCGCCTGCTGACCGCGATCGAGTCGCGCACGGCGGCGGCCGAGGAAGCCCTGCGCCAGCTCTATCCCGTGGCCGGCTCGGCCCACGTGGTCGGCGTGACCGGACCGCCCGGTGGCGGCAAGTCCACGCTCGTGGCGGCGCTGGTGGCGGTCGCGCGGGAGGCGGGGCGGCCGGTGGCGGTGCTGGCCATCGATCCCTCCAGCCCGGTTACCGGCGGAGCCATCCTGGGCGACCGCATCCGCATGCAGCAGTACGCCGGCGACCGCGACGTGTTCATCCGCTCCATGGCCTCGCGTGGCCACCTCGGCGGGCTGGCCGGCACGACCGCGGAGTCGGCGGCGGTGCTCGATGCCTGCGGCTTCGGCCTCGTCTTCATCGAGACCGTGGGCACCGGACAGAGCGAGGTCGAGGTGGCCTCCATCGCCGACAGCACGGTGGTCGTACAGGCGCCCGAGATGGGCGACGAGATCCAGGCCATGAAGGCCGGCCTGCTGGAAGTGGCCGACCTGGTCGTGGTCAATAAGGCCGACCGCCCCGGTGCCGAGCGGGCGGCGCTGCAGCTGCGCTCGATGCTCACGCTGGGCGACGAGGTCGACGGGCCCGGCGACCGGCCCCGGCCCAAACGCCCGCAGGTGCTGCTGGCCTCGGGGCTCACGGCCGACGGGGTGCCCGAGCTGCTGGCCGTCCTCGACCGGCTGCACGAGGCGCGCGCCGACGATCATGGGCCGCATGCCGCGCGGCTGGCCCGGGCGCGCGCCCAGGTCGAAGGCATCCTCGCCGACCGTACCCGCGATGCGCTGTGGTCGCCCCACCGACGTGCCGAGACCGACGCCCTGGTCGAGCGTGTCGCGGCCCACGAGCTCGACCCCTACGCCGCCGCCGACCGCCTGCTGGAGCAGCTGCGGCCGTAGCACCAAGTGCTACGATGTAGCACATGGGCAAGGTCGGGATCCGCGCACTGAAGCAGAACGCCTCCGCGGTGGTGGCGGAGGCGGCCGCCGGCGACATCGTGGTCATCACCGACCGCGGCCGGCCCGTGGCCATGCTCGTGCCCTACCAGGAGAACCGCATCCAGGCCCTCATCGATGCCGGCCGCGCCACGCCACCGAGGCGCTCGATCAAGGACCTGCCGCCACCTCCGCGCCGGAAGCCCGGGCAGCGGCCGCTGACGGAGGTGCTACGGGAGATGCGCGATGAGGAGCGCTACTGAGCGTGTACTACGTCGACACGTCGGCCGCCGCGAAGCTCGTCCTCAGGGAGCGTGGCTCTGCCGCGATGCTTCGCTGGGCGGAAGCGCATGACGGGGAGTACTGCTCGAGCGACATCCTGAGGGTCGAGCTGCTGCGTGCGGTCAGGCGTACGGCGCCCGAGTCCCAGGCGCGAGCGCGATCCGTCCTCGACACGCTGTTGCTGACAGCCCTGACGACCGAGACCTTCGAACGTGCTGCCTTGCTCGAGCCGGCGCAGCTGCGCAGCCTCGATGCCGTCCACCTCGCGGCTGCCCTCGATGTCGGTCCGGATCTCGACGGCATCGTGACCTACGACGGCCGGCTAGCCGAGGCGGCACAGGCACTCGGCGTGCCCGTGGTCAGCCCGCGCTGAGCCTCAGTCGCGCAGGGACCGCAGCCAGGTCCCGAGCATGGTCATGCCGTCCTCGGTAAGGATGGACTCGGGGTGGAACTGGATGCCCTCGACCGGGTGCTCCCGATGGCGCAGGCCCATGACCAGGCCGTCGGGGCTGGTGGCGGTCACCTCCAGCGCCTCGGGCATGGGATCGGCGGCCACCGCCAGGGAGTGGTAGCGGCCGGCGTCGATGGGCGTGGGCAAGCCCTCGAAGACGCCGTGGCCGCGGTGGTCCACGGCCGACTTCTTGCCGTGCACCGGTTCGACCGTGATGACCTCCCCGCCGTAGACCAGGCCGATGGACTGGTGGCCCAGGCACACGCCCAGGATGGGCACGTCCGGTCCGAAGCGACGGATGACGTCCATCGAGACGCCGGCGTTCTCGGGCCGCGAGGGTCCCGGGCTGATGACGATGCCGTCGGGTGCGCGGCGCTCGATCTCCTCCAGGTCGATCTCGTCGTTGCGCGCGACCTCCACGTCGGCGCCGAGCTCGCAGAGGTACTGGTAGAGGTTGTAGGTGAAGCTGTCGTAGTTGTCGACGAGCAGGATGCGCAGGCCGCCGCCCGGCCGCTCCGTCTGCGTCGTGGTCATCGCGCGGTCTCCTCGTCGCGGCCGTAGATGGCCTCTGCTTCCGCCAGCGCGCTGAGCACCGCGCCGGCCTTGGCCGCCACCTCCGCCGACTCGCGGGCCGGCACCGAGTCGGCCACGATGCCCGCGCCGGCGTGGACGAAGGCGGTGCCCTCCTTGAGCACCATCGAACGGATGGTGATGGCGGCTTCCACGTCGTCGGGCGCGAAGAAGCCGATGGCGCCGCCGTAGGCCCCGCGCTGCTCCTGCTCCAGCTCGGCGATGGCCTGCATGGCCCGCACCTTGGGCGCGCCGCTGAGAGTGCCGGCGGGGAATACCGAGCGCACCGCGTCGAAGGCGTCGCAGTCGGCACGCAGGTCGCCCTCGACCTCGGACACGATGTGCATCACGTGCGAGTAGCGCTCGATGGAGTGCAGGCCCGGCACGCGCACGCTGCCGGGCACCGCCACTCGGCCCACGTCGTTGCGGGCGAGGTCGACGAGCATGGCGTGCTCGGCCAGCTCCTTCTCGTCGGCCAGCAGGTCCGCCTCAAGGGCCTGGTCCTCGCCGGGATCGGCCGAACGGGGACGCGTGCCGGCGATGGGCCGGGTCGCCACCACGCCGTCGCGTACCCGCACCAGCAGCTCCGGCGAGGCGCCCAGGACCGAGCGCTGCGGGCCCAGGTCGATGGCGAAGAGGTGGGGCGAGGGGTTGATGCGGCGCAGCGAGCGGTAGACCTCCAGAGGCCCGACCGAGCAGGGCAGGCTGAAGCGGCGCGCCAGCACCGTCTGCAGCATCTCGCCGGCATGGATGTCCGCCACGAGGCTGGTCACGCCGGCCTCGTAGCGGGCGTCGGCCGCCGGCGGTGTATGCCGGGCTGCGGTGGCGGGGATGGGCACGGAGCCCTCGATGGAAGAGGGTCGGGCCAGCATCGCCAGGGCCTCGTCCAGCCGGTCCCGCGCGCCGTCGCCCTCGATGGTCGAGACCGTGGCGGTCTGGGCCAGGTGGTCGAAGACGACCAGGGCCTCGGGCAGGTGGAAGAGCGCCACGGGCAGGCCCACCGGATCGGGTTCGGGCACCGGCAGCACGGGCTCGAAGCGCGCGGCCGCCTCGTAGGAGAGGTAGCCCACGCCCGAAGCCAGCGAGACCGGCAGGTCGCCGTGATTCGGCGCATCCGGCAGCAGCCGGCGCAGCGCCTCCAGCGGGTCGGTCGCGGGGAAGCGGTCGATCTCGGCATAGTCGTGGGTGCGCACCACGGCCTGCTCACCCTCGAGCGAGATGATGCGGCCGCGCACGCCGACCATGGAGTAGCGCCCGTAGCGGGCGCCGCCCTCGACCGACTCGAGGATGAAGGCCAGCCGGTCCTGGGCGTGCAGACGCAGGGCGGCAGTCACGGGGCTGATGGTGTCGGCACTGATCTCGACGGCGGCCACGCCGGCGAGGCCGGGGCGAGGGAGTTGGCTGATCATGCGGGTCCTCGGGGTGTCTCGTGCTGGTGGAGATAGTCGATAGCTTCGAGGTATCCGCGCCAGCCGCGGCCCAGGATGCGGTGGCTCACCACCGGCTCGATGACCGAGACGTGGCGCCACGGCTCGCGTGCGAGGATGTCGCTGATGTGCACCTCCACGACCGGGCACTCGGCGCCCAGGAGCGCGTCGTGGAGGGCGTAGGCGTAGTGGGTGAGGGCGCCGGGATTGATGACGATGGCGTCGTAGTCGCGCTCCTCGATACGGTCGATGAGCGCACCCTCGTGGTTGGACTGGAAGGCCGTGATGCGGTGGCCCAGGCCGTCGGCGTGGATGGCCACCGCGTCCTCCACGTCGGACAGGGTGGTGGTGCCGTAGATCTCGGGCTGGCGCCGGCCGAGACGCCCGAGGTTGGGTCCGTTGAGCAGCAGGATCCTCATCCCGTCCCCTCCGCGTGGATGTGGGCGATGGCGGCGTCGAGCTCCGCCTCGCTGACGTCGTCGACGTCGATGACCCGGCCGATGTCGAGAGGCAGGATCCAGCGCTGCCGGCCCCGCGCCCGCTTCTTGTCGGTGCTGAGCGCGGCCTTCACGGCCGCCGGGTCGAAGTGCCTCCTGAGCTCGTAGCCGAGGTCGCCGACGACCTCGTCGATGCGCGCTGCCAGGCCCGGTGCGGCACCGCGGCCGGCGGCGATGTGGGCCACCGCGCGCAGGCCCAGCACGACGGCCTTGCCGTGCGCCAGGCGGTACCGGCTCTCGATCTCGAGGGCATGGCCCAGCGTGTGGCCCAGGTTGAGCGTGCGCCGCTCGCCGCGTTCGAAGGGGTCGCGCTCGACGACGTCGAGCTTGAGCTGCACCGAGCGGTCGATGAGCGCATAGCGAGCGCCCTCATCGCGTCGCAGTGCGGCGCGCCCGCGCGTTTCGACCAGGGCCCACAGGTCGGGGTCGCCGATGATGCCGCTCTTGAGCGACTCGGCCATGCCGTCGAGTCGCCGCGACCGCGGCAGGGTGCGCTGCGTGGCCACGTCGCCCACGATGGCTGCCGGCGGCCAGAAGGCGCCGGCAGCGTTCTTGGCGCCCGAGAGGTCGACGGCGACCTTGCCTCCGATGGCCGCATCGGTCATGCCCAGCCAGGTCGTGGGCAGGGCCACGAAATCCACGCCGCGCACGTACAGGGCCGCCGCGGTGCCGACCATGTCCGTGGCCACGCCGCCGCCGACGCCGACCCAGGCATCCCCGCGCTCGGCGCCCATGGCGCTGGCGGCCTCGAGCAGCCGGTCCACCGTGCGCAGTCGCTTCTGCCGCTCGCCCGAGGCGAAGAGGATGCGTCGTGCTGCAGGCAGCGCGGCCATCAGCTCCGGCAGGGCGGCCGCGGCGCGGCGATCGGCCGCCACCACCGGCGTGCCGCTGCTCGTCGCGGCCAGCACTGCCTCATAGGTCGAGGCGTCCAGCTCGTGGCCCAGTACGACCCGCGCCGTCGGCGGGCCCATGAGGTGGTCCCGTCGTACCTCGGCGTCGAAGAGGCGTCGAGCTGCCGGACGGCCCGCGGCGGCCGCGTCGATGACCGTCTGCACCACCACCTCGGCCGGGGCGGAGGCGTCGATGCGCACGTCGGCCGCGCGATAGAAGCGCTCGCGTCGCGCGCGCAGGGTCGCCATCCGATCGACGGCGTCACCGGCCAGCAGCGGGCGCGTCTCGTCGTGTGCGGCCAGGCGCGCCAGCAGCACCTCGTCGGGGGCGTCCAGCCAGGCCACGACGCCGGCCCGCCACAGGGCCCAGCGGTTGAGCGGGTCGATGACGGCGCCGCCGCCGGTGGCGATGACCGCGTCGTCCACCGCACAGGCCGACTCCACGGCCACGGCCTCGTGCGCGCGGAAGGAAGCCTCGCCACGGGTCTCGATGATCTCCGCCGGGTTCGCGCCGAGGCGGTCGGTGATGTCCTGGTCGAGATCGATCAGCGGGCGCCCCAGTCGCTCGGCCACCGCGGCCGCGACCGTGGACTTGCCCGAGCCGGAGAGCCCGACAAGGACGATGGCCTCAGGCACCGGACGCTCCTCCCAGCTCGGCCTCGAGAGCCGCCCGCATGGCCGAGACCGGTGCCGGGCGGCCCAGCCACAGCTCGAGGGAGTGCCAGGCCTGTCCCAGCAGGATGGCGGCACCGGCCTCGGCGCGGG
>Ga0316198_10000547_pt1 | contig 19983 bp, 18 predicted proteins | sample OudBieAanoxic_MG_FD_204935 | JGI IMG/M metagenome (GOLD analysis project Ga0316198, IMG submission 204935) | Coastal sediment microbial communities from Oude Bieten Haven, Netherlands - site A anoxic | ecosystem: Environmental > Aquatic > Marine > Coastal > Sediment | place: Netherlands...
TCGCTGACTGACAAGGGGCGCGGCGCCGTGATGATCCTGTGGTTGAATGAGGCTGATACCCAGGCTTTCTGGCAACGCCCGGGGACCGACGACACTGCGCCGGCGCGGATCTATCTGTCCACCACCCTCTACGGCAGTGACCTGGCCCAGGTTCCCGCCGGCGCCCGCGAGCAGCTGCGCTTCGTGCACCCCTATGAGATGCCGGGCAAGTTGAACAGGTTGTTGATGCGATCAACCGGCTGGCTGCGCGCCAGGCGGATTTATGCGCCAGAGGAAAAGCAGGTGCAGGCTAACGCTTATTTTGCGCTGAAGACCGCCGGAGGCGCACTGAAGGGAATCCAGGGTTATTTCGATCGTGAGTTCCTGCTCGAGGGCATCGAGCACATGGTGGACAATGCCAATTATACTTCTGTGTATCCGCGTATGAGTCTCGCACCCGAGCAGCGCTTTGTCTCCAAAGGCTGTTATATCGCCCGCCTGTCAGAGGATGGCAGCCTGGTCGCGGTCACCGACTGGCTTATCCCGGGATCGAACTAGCGTACCGTCCCAACTAAAGTTGCCAACCGATCGGGAATAAATCTACACTGCCGTAATCAGTTTTCCCGATCGGATTGTTTTATGGCATCGATTATCTACGATGCGCTGGCCGGCGCGGATATCAACAATTTATTGCGCGAGGCGGCAGAGATCGTCGCGGACACGCTGGCGGCGGATCATGTTCTGGTGCTGGAGCTCGGCGCCATCGACAGCCAATCGTGTTTTTGTGCGAGTATCGGCTGGAATCCGTCCACGGCGCTGCGGCTTGGCAGGCAACTGCTCGATCATTCAGGGCAGAGTGAAACCACCGATATGGAAGAAATCCCCAGCGCTGAAGCTCAGCGGCAGGAGGGGATGTACAGGCCCTCTGCGTCATTCCTGCGGGAGCACGGCCTGAGTGGCGGCCTGTTTGCCAGCGGACCCTGCGGTGAGGGCAGGCTGGCGCTGTTTGCCGGAGTTACGAATGCGGGTGCGCTGACCGGGGCCTCAGAAATGCGTTCCCTGCGTGCCATCCTGGCGGTGTTGAGTCTGGCTGTCAGACGGGCGAGCACGGAATTGGCGCATAGCGCCAACCTGCAGCAGGTGGTCCAGGCAAAACACGAGTGGGAGACCACGCTCGACGCCTTGCCGCAACTGGTGTGCCTGATCGATGAGCGCGGACGTGTGATAAGGGCCAACCGCACGCTGGAGCGGTGGCAGCTGGGCGCGGTCAGGTCGATCAAGGGGGCGAGCGTTCACGATATGCTGCATCCGGACTGCAGCAATTCCAGCTGCGACTGGGGGGCGCAGTGGGAACGCATCTGGCATCAGCTCAACGGCGCACAGTTCGCGGAATGTGCCCTTCATGATCTTCTGCCGGGATTCGAGCTGCACCTGTCGCTGTGCAAAGTCGACGCTTCGCGCTACGGGGACGACGCTGCTGAGCGGGGTTACGCATTCCTTCTGATCGAGGACATCAGTCAGCACAAGCGCCAGGAGCGTCTGCTGGTGGATTACAACCAGGAGCTGGAAAAGCAGTTGCAGGCACAGTCGGCGTTGCTGAAGTCGGCCAATAGCCGCCTGGAGGACGAGATCCGCGAACATCTGCAGGACAAGGTGATCCTGAAGGACTCGGAGAAACGTTATGCCTGCTTCGTCGAAAATACCCTGACGGGCATCTACGCCATAAAAAACAATCGGGTGGTCTTCTATAACAACCGTTTTGCAGAAATCTTCGGCTATGACGGTGATGACATTTACCGGCTCGAACTGCATGAACTGTTCCCTGCGGACAGGCAATGGTCAGAATCCGGTCAGATGGCTGCGGACAATGGCGCGGGCGAGGAGAATACCGTCGAGGGTACGACCCGGGCCAGGGAATCAATCTGGCTGAGAAGAAGTCTGAGTGTGATCGATTGTCTCAGTGAGCCCTTGATACTGGGCAGCGTCATTGATGTCACCGCGCAGAAAAACGCCGAAGACGGGCTGCGGCGCTCAGAGCGTGAACTCAGCGCGCTGTCGGAAAAACTGTTGCTGGCGCAAGAGGCGGAACGAAAACGGATCGCGCTGGAATTGCACGATGGTATCGGTCAATCACTCAGCGCCATTAAATTCGGTGTAGAAAGTGCTTTGCAGGCGTGTGGGGAAAACACGCCGCAACAGAACGGGGCCTATCTGCAGAGTGTCGTCGACAAGCTTCGGGACGCCATCAAGGAAGTGCGCAGTATCTCCATGGGGCTCAGGCCTTCCATGCTCGACGATCTGGGGCTGGTAGCGACCATTGGCTGGTTTTGTCGGGAATTCGAAGCTCTTTATCCGCCGGTCAGCATTAAAAAGCGGATCGAGCTGGAGGAGTTTGAGATCCCGGATGTGCTGAAGATCGTGGTTTTCAGGATTGTTCAGGAAGCCCTGAACAATATCGGAAAACACGCGGGGGCAAGTGCCGTGTCCGTTGAGCTGACAAGAAGCGGGGATACGCTGACGCTACGCATAGAGGACAATGGCCGGGGGATTCCGTCACAGGCTTTGCCGGTTGACAAGGGCCTGGGGCTGAGCAGCATGAAAGAGCGGGCAAAGCTCTCCTCCGGCAGCCTCAGTGTCGATACCACTGAAGGTTCAGGTACGGTCGTTCAGGTGGTATGGCCCCTGCGCTGAGCCGTTGTCAGCGGCGCATCAATGGCTGATCAGGCCATTGTCGATGGCATACATGGTCAATGCGGAAACGCCATGGAGATTGAGCTTTTTCATCAGGTTGGCGCGGTGTTTTTCCACAGTCTTGACGCTCACAGAGAGGCGCTCGGCAATGTTCCGGTTTTTGTTGCCTTCGGCAATGAGCTTCAGCACTTCGCGCTCGCGCAGCGTGAGCTGGTCCCACGAGCGTGTTGAGCGGGCTTTGCCCGGACGATCGAGAAAGCCGTTGATCACTTTGTCGCAGATGCCCGGGCTTAAATGGACATTGCCCTTTTGAACGTTTCTGATAGAGGTTAAAAGGTCGTTGCTCGAGTCATCCTTCAGGACATAGCCGTCAGCGCCTGCATCCAGCGTTGCGCGGACGTATTCTTCCGATTTGTGGACGGTTAGCGCAATGATTTTGATCTCCGGATTGCGCTGTTTTATGACGCGAATGGCTTCTGTGCCGTTGATGATCGGCATTGAAAGGTCGAGCACGACCAGCTCAGGCTGAAGTTGCCTGGCTTTTTCGATGGCGTCCTGGCCATTCTCCGCTTCTCCGATGACTTCGAGGTCGGGTGCGTTCGAAAGTAGCGCGCACAAGCCTTCACGAAGTATCGAATGATCATCCGCTACAAGAACTGTCTGTTTCTGCATAGCCAACCCCCTGGCTTGTGTTGTTGATTTTCATTGATCCGTTTTACATGCCGGAAAACATGTTAGGGGAAGTCCGTTGTGACCTAACGGCTTGTTTCCGCAGGATATTCGTGAGGCCTACAAGCGCTGTACTGGTTTTAATAGGTATGTCAGCTGAAATTCCTTCTTCACTTGCAAGCATGAGCATATACGATAACATCCCCGGGCTTGTATTGGTACTATTACCTATGTTGGGGTATTAAACGGCACGGGTATGGGTTGTTCACCTACCTGATTGTTTACTTATTATAAGGTTAGATAGGCTTGGGTGTTGTCACCCGGAAGGCCTGTTCACATGAAATACAATATCTTGCTTGTTGAGGACAATAGCGGTTTCAGACAGACGCTGGCCGATACACTGTGCGCGCACTTCGCGACGATGAACATCGCGGAAGCGGGCAGTGGTGAAGACGCGCTGGTCAAGGTGGATGAGTTCCACCCCGATATGATTTTCATGGACATCAATCTGCCGGGTGAAAACGGCCTGGAGGCGACCAGAAGAATAAAGAGCAGGCATAAAGACACCCTGATCGCCATGCTCACCAGCTACGACATACCGGAGTACCGCCAGCAGGCCTTTCGCAACGGGGCGGACCATTTTATTTCCAAGGCGGACGATTCCTGTCTGCGCGATATCATTGCCTGGGTTGAAAAGGCCGTGGCTGATAAAAAAACCTCAAGCGCAGATGATAGCAGCGCAAGCCGCCGGGAACGCTTGCGGCAGCGAAACAGCGGCACCAGGGACTGCCTGCCGGGTGCCGGGCTGGGTCTTGCCGCGTGCATGGCGCTGTAACAGTCCATATCCCTGGCATTGATCCCGCTTCAGCGGTATCGCTGTCAGCCGCAGGGCAGGCTCATTCCTCCGTTTCGCTCACATCGGGACTGCCTGAGTCCTGATGTCTCATGCCATGGAAATCAGAAAACGACACGTCTATTACCTGTTAGGCCTGACTTTTCTGGGTATGTTGTCGGTTGCCATCGCCTGGGAATTCGTTCTCGAGGACCTGGTGGTTCCGGTTTTCTACGCGGGTTATGAGACCGAGCCGCTTTTCGAGCGCTGGGAGTATGTGGTGACTTCGCTGGCTTTTGGTGTGGTCGCGTTGGTCATGCCGGGCTGGCTGGCGCTACGCGGTGTCGCCCAGAGCGAGCACGCCAAGCAGGCGCTGAACCGCGCGCACGCCGGGCTGGCGCTGCGGGTGGAGCAACGCACCGCCGAGCTGACGAAAGCCAACGCGCTGCTGGAACGCGTCCTGGAAGAGCGGCGGCAAAGCGAGGAAGCGCTGCGCCACTCAGAGCAGCAACTCAGGCTGTTGTCTTCTCAGCTGTTAACGGCACAGGAAAATGAAAGGCTGCGTGTTGCCCGGGATCTGCATGACAGTGTCAGCCAGTCGTTGAGTGCCATGAAGTTCAGGGTGGAACATATCCTGGACAAACTGGACCACGGCAGCAGGGAGGCGCCCGGCGATTTGAACGACGTGCTGCTTCCCCTGATTCAGGATGCCATAAAAGAGGTCCGCGATATTTACATGGGCCTGCGGCCGTCCATCCTGGATGATCTCGGCATCATCGCCACCATCAACTGGTATTGCCGGGAGTTTCAAAATGCCTACCCCGATATCCACATCGAGCACAGTATCGACATCGATGAGAGCGAGATTCCTGGTGAGCTGAAAATTGCGATGTTCAGGGTGTTGCAGGAGGCATTGGACAACGTGGCCAGGCACAGCCAGGCGGACCAGGTCGAGGTTTCCCTGCTGAAAAAGCACGACAGCGTGGAGTTTGCTATCCAGGACAACGGTGTTGGATTCCAGCTGGACGAGACGCTATCCGTCGATCAGTCCGATAAGGGCATGGGGCTCAGCAGTATGAAGGAGCGGATCGAACTCGTTGGCGGTCGTTTTGAGATCCACACCGGCAGCGGATCGGGCACCCTGGTACAGATGTCCTATACACTCAGGGGCGCGAGCGGCGCATAGGCGCTGCACCACCGCCAGCGTTTGTTGGCGGGCATGACACCGGTCCGGTTTCTCGGCGCCGGGGTTTCGATGGATCTGCCCGGCCCACCCAGACCGGACGGGTACCCCGCCAATCTTAAAATGACCCTGTCGCCGGCGAATTCGTAAAACACTGGTTTATGTCGACGATGATTTCGGCGAAAATACGGCGTTTCTGCTTTCAGCCCCACTCAATAGAGAGTTTCTTCTCCCTCTCGCGCGAGTTGGCGGACACAGCACAGATAGAATAACAGGATGCATGACATATGCTGTTGATGATCGATAATTACGATTCGTTCACCTATAACCTGGTGCAATACTTTGGTGAGCTCGGTGCCGAGGTGTGTGTCTATCGTAATGACCAGATCACGCTCGCTGAAATCGAGGGGCTGGCGCCGGAAAGGATCGTGGTTTCGCCCGGCCCGTGTACGCCGAAAGAAGCGGGTATTTCGGTTGAGGTCATCAGAACCTTTGCCGGTCGGGTGCCGATTCTGGGCGTGTGCCTGGGGCATCAGAGTATCGGCGAGGCATTCGGTGGCCGCATTGTCCACGCCGGTGAAATCATGCACGGCAAGACCTCGATGATTTATCATAAGGACGCAGGTGTTTTCAAAGGTCTGTCAAACCCGCTGCAGGCAACCCGCTACCACTCACTGGTGATAGAAAAAGACAGTCTGCCGGATTGCCTGGAAGTGACCGCATGGACGGGGGGGGCGGATGGCCGCATCGAGGAAATCATGGGTGTGCGTCATAAGACGTTTGCGGTCGAGGGGGTGCAGTTCCATCCGGAATCGATTCTGACGGAACAGGGTCACGCCATGTTGAGGAATTTTCTCGAAGGTTGAATCCGGCCGTAAACCTGGTAGGAACGGGGTACTCATAGAGGTAAGCAGAATGGAGATGCAGGCAGCGATACGCAGATTGACTGAACATCACGACTTGAGCGGTGATGAGATGGCTGATGTCATGCGTCTGATCATGACCGGTCAGGCGACGCCCGCGCAGATCGGCGGTTTCCTGATCGGTCTGCGCATGAAGGGTGAAACCGTGGACGAAATCGCGGCCGCCGCCGGCGTCATGCGCGAACTGGCGACACCCGTGCCCGTTGGCGGTGATCACCTGGTGGATACCTGCGGTACCGGTGGTGACGGTGCCTCCACCTTTAATATTTCCACTGCCAGCGCGCTGGTGACGGCTGCCGCCGGTGCCCGGGTCGCCAAGCACGGCAACCGCTCGGTGTCGTCGAGCAGTGGCAGTGCCGATGTGCTGGAAACCGCCGGCGTGAATCTCGACCTGGATGCCGATCAGGTCGCCCGCTGTGTGGAAACAATCGGAGTCGGTTTCCTGTTTGCGCCGAAACATCACAGCGCCATGAAGCACGCCATCGGGCCGCGCAAGGAAATGGGGGTGCGCACCCTGTTCAATCTGCTCGGCCCGCTGACCAATCCGGCCGCGGCACCCAACCAGGTACTGGGCGTGTTCAGTGCCGAGTGGCTGGAACCGCTGGCGCAGGTGCTGGGCAAGCTGGGCAGCGAGCATGTACTGGTGGTGCACGCCGATGACGGTCTGGACGAAATCAGTATCGCTTCGTCCACCCGGGTCGCCGAACTGAAAGCGGGCAGCGTACGCAGCTACCAGGTATCGCCCGACCAGTTCGGCATGAAGACCGGCAACGTCGCGGAACTGGCCGTTGAAAACGCCCAGCAAAGCCTGGCCATGATCAACCGGGTACTGGATGATACGCCCGGCCCGGCTCATGACATCGTCGCCCTCAATGCCGGCGCTGCCATCTACGCCGCCGGTATTGCCGATAGTCTGCAGGCCGGCGTCGAAGTGGCGCAGCAGGCCATTGCGTCGGGTGCGGCAAAACAGAAATTGAAAGACCTGATTGCATTCAGTAACAGCGTCTAGGTCCTGGTAGATGACCGATACCCCGGACATTCTGAAAAAAATCCTTGAGCGCAAAGCTGAGGAAATCGCTGAGCGTTCCGCGCGGGTATCGCTGCGTCAGTTACAGCAGCGTGCGCCGGCGGCCGACGTGCCGCGGGGCTTTTTCGATGCCTTGCAGACCAGGGTACAGGCCGGTCAGGCCGCGGTTATCGCCGAGATTAAGAAGGCATCGCCGAGCAAAGGCATCCTGCGGGAGAACTTTGAGCCTGCGGCGATCGCCAGAAGTTATGAGAACGGCGGCGCTGCCTGTTTGTCGGTATTGACCGACGTGGATTTCTTCCAGGGCGCGGATGACTACCTGCGGCAGGCACGTGCGGCCTGCGCGCTGCCGGTTATTCGCAAGGATTTTTTTGTCGATCCCTACCAGGTGTACGAAGCGCGTACGCTGGGCGCAGACTGTATTCTGTTAATTGTGGCGGCGCTGAGCGACGCCATGCTGGTGGAATTGTTACAGCTGGCATCGGATCTGCAGATGGATGCCCTGGTTGAAGTGCACGATGCCGAAGAGATGGCGCGTGCGCTGGCGACGCCGGCAGCCCTGATCGGGGTCAACAACCGCAACCTGAGAACTTTTTCGACAACGCTGGATACCACGCTCGATCTTCTGTCCGGTTTTCCGCGTGACCGCTTACTGGTCACCGAAAGCGGGATTCACAGCCGCGATGACGTGCAACGGATGCGTAGCCAGGGTGTGCACGCATTTCTGGTCGGCGAAGCGTTCATGAAAGCCGGTGATCCCGGCGAAAAACTGGCGGAACTGTTTGACTGACGTCCCTGAGCTGCAGGAGCGCTGCTACTGCTAGCGGGCGCCGAACACGACCATTGTTTTGCCCCGGGCGGTGATCAGGCCCTGCTCTTCCAGCGACTTCAGCACCCGTCCCACCATCTCGCGTGAACAGCCCACGATACGGCCAATTTCCTGACGGGTGATTTTGATCTGCATGCCGTCGGGGTGGGTCATGGCATCGGGTTGTTTGCACAGATCCAGCAGGGTGCGCGCGACGCGGCCGGTCACATCGAGGAAGGCCAGGTCGCTGACCTTGCGGCTGGTGTTGCGCAGGCGCGTGGCCATTTGTCCGGCAAGTGCGAACAGGATACCGGTATCTTCTTCCGCCAGCTGGCGGTAGCGGTTGTAACTGATTTCGGCCAGTTCACACTGGGTCTTGGTACGGATCCAGGCGCTGCGGTTGCTATCTTCGCCGAACAGCCCCATTTCACCGAAGAAATCACCCGGATTGAGGTAGGCCAGGACGATTTCGTGGCCGTCCTCATCTTCGATTAATACCGTAACCGAGCCCTCGACAATGTAGTAAAGGACGTCCGAATGATCGCCAGCGTAGATAATGACACTCTTGGCCGGGTAGCGCCGCCGGTGGCAGTGTTCCAGAAACTGGTCAATCGACGTATCGCCGACCGGTAATGTTGGAGCGGGTATTGTATTTGGCATCATCTGACTGTACCTTCGCGGGCCGTTGTTACTAATGTATCGTTTAATTGACGGGATTCATTAGTGTATGCAAACAATGGGCCAGCGCTGTTTGTGACGGCGTCCGCAGATTGCTAAGCGTGGGAGTGTGTGATGAAGGCTCGGATTAAATGGGTCCAGGATGCCACCTTTCTCGGCGAGTCGGGGAGTGGCCATGCGGTCGTCATGGATGGCCCGCCGGATTACGGTGGCCGTAACCTTGGCGTTCGTCCCATGGAGATGTTGTTGCTGGGTCTCGGTGGCTGTGCGTCCTTTGATGTGGTGCTGATTCTCAACAGGTCCCGCCAGGCCATTAGCGATTGTGTGGCGGAAATTGAGGCCGAGCGGGCTGCCCAGGACCCGAAAGTATTCACCGCCATTCACGTACATTTCATCGTCACCGGCAAGGCGCTCAGTGAAAAACGTGTGGCGCGTGCTGTTGAGCTTTCGGCGGAAAAATACTGCTCTGCGTCGATCATGCTGGGCAAGACCGCCACCATCACCCACGATTACGAGATTCGCGAAGCCTGATCACGAACTCAGCAACTCACTCACTTGTTTGGCGTCGGCGGGCAGGCCCCTTCAACAGCACTGAAAAGCGCAATACCCGCAGGTCGCTCGAGCGCGAGATCATGGGGATATTTTGCGTGCGCAAGTTGCCCGGGCGATAAACGACCATATTGCAAGTATCCCCGGAATGTCCGACACTTCGGGCATGAAAAGCCGCAGCTACAGCCCTATGGACCACCTCATCATGAATCTGGATCAGGCGGTGAGGACACTGGCGGGCAGACCGCGGGTGACCGAGCGGCCTGATCCCGCCGAAGACTGCGACGAGACCGAGCTCAGCGAGTCGGAAAAACGCAAATCGGTGCGGCTGATGCGTGTGAACCACGCCGGTGAAGTAGCGGCCCAGGCGCTTTATCAGGGGCAGGCGCTGACCGCCAGGCTGGACGAGGTGCGTGACCGCATGGAGCGTGCCGCCGATGAAGAAAATGATCATCTGGAGTGGTGTGAGCGGCGTGTCAAAGCACTCGACGGACGTTTGAGTTATCTGAATCCCCTGTGGTACCTGGGTTCATTTGCGATTGGCGCCACCGCAGGTGTCGCCGGTGACAAGTGGAGTCTGGGATTCGTGGTGGAAACGGAAAAACAGGTGATAAGCCACATTGATGACCACCTGAAGCGGATATCGCAGAACGATAACAAAAGCCGCGCCATTCTCGAGCAGATGAAAATTGACGAAGCACACCACGGAGCCACGGCGAAGCAGGCCGGCGGTGCCGAGCTTCCGGCGCCGGTCAGGCAGCTGATGAAGCTGACCTCCAGGGTGATGACAGGCACCGCGTACTGGGTCTGACGAGGTTGTGGATTCCTGCCGCGTACGACACGTGCCCCTGCAAACATTTGAGTCCCTGAATGCCATGAACTCGCCCTGTAATCAGAGAATCTGCGAGGACTTCTATGTCAGTTCGTCGCTTTGAAGACCACCAGCCGGCTATCCATACCGGCGTTTACATCGACGAGCAGGCTCTGGTTGTCGGAGAGGTCAGTATCGGCAAAGACAGTTCTGTCTGGCCGATGAGCGTGGTACGCGGGGATGTGAACAGTATCGAAATCGGTGAGCGTACCAATATCCAGGACGGTTCCGTGTTGCACGTTACCCACGACAGTGAATATGCGGAGGGCGGCAACCCGCTGGTTATCGGCAGCGATGTGACGGTCGGGCATAAGGTCATCCTGCACGCCTGTCAGGTGGAGGACGGCTGTCTGATCGGCATGGGTGCCATTGTGCTGGACGGCGCCGTGGTCAGGACGGGCAGTATGGTCGGCGCCGGTGCACTGGTGCCGCCGGGCAAGGTGCTCGAAAGCGGTTATCTTTATCTGGGTTCGCCGGTGAAACAGGTGCGCGAACTCAGCGACAGGGAAAAGCGTTTTCTGAAATATTCAGCCGCACACTATGTACGGCTGAAGAATCGTCACCTGGGTTCAGCGTATTAACGCTTCATGGAATCGAAAAACTGGTCGTTGGTCTTGACACCCTTGAGCCGGTCGAGCAGGAATTCCATCGCTGCCAGGTCCTCCATGGGGTGTAACAGTTTGCGCAGGATCCACACTTTCTGCAGTTCATCCTGTTTGGTCAGTAATTCTTCACGACGGGTGCCGGAACGGTTGATGTTGATCGACGGGTAGACGCGTTTTTCGGCAATTTTGCGGTCCAGGTGTATTTCCATGTTACCGGTGCCTTTGAATTCCTCATAGATCACATCGTCCATACGCGAGCCGGTTTCCACCAGTGCGGTGGCGATGATGGTCAGTGAACCGCCCTCTTCGATGTTGCGTGCGGCGCCAAAGAATCGCTTGGGCCGGTGCAGCGCGTTGGCGTCCACACCGCCGGTCAGTACCTTGCCGGAGGATGGAATCACGGTGTTATAGGCGCGGGCAAGACGGGTAATGGAGTCAAGCAGGATAACCACGTCGCGTTTGTGTTCAACCAGTCGCTTGGCTTTCTCGATAACCATCTCAGCGACCTGGACGTGACGGCTGGCCGGTTCGTCGAATGTCGATGAAACCACCTCACCACGCACCGAGCGGTCCATTTCGGTGACTTCCTCCGGACGTTCGTCAATCAGCAGGACGATTAAATAGCATTCCGGATGATTGCTGGTAATCGACTGCGCCACATTCTGCAGCAGCATGGTTTTACCGGCTTTCGGCGGTGACACGATCAAGCCGCGCTGGCCCTTGCCGATGGGCGCGGCAAGGTCAATGACCCGGGCGGTAATGTCTTCCGTACTGCCGTTGCCCAGTTCCAGCTTGAGGCGTTCGTTGGGGTGCAAGGGCGTGAGGTTCTCGAACAGTACCTTGCCCTTTGCATTTTCCGGTTTGTCGTAGTTGATTTCGTTGACTTTGAGCAGGGCGAAATAGCGTTCACCTTCCTTGGGTGGCCGGATTTTGCCGGCTACCGTGTCGCCGGTACGCAGGCCGAAACGTCGTATCTGGCTGGGCGATACATAGATATCGTCGGGGCCGGCGAGGTAGGAGCTGTCCGCCGAGCGCAGAAAGCCGAACCCGTCCTGAAGGATTTCCAGAACGCCGTCCCCGAAAATGTCCTCCCCGCTCTTGGCGTGAGACTTCAGTATGGAAAATATGACATCCTGCTTGCGGGAACGGGTACCTTCGATACCCATTCCCTGGGCAATTTTAATCAGTTCGGATGCAGGTTTTTGTTTCAGTTCAGTCAGGTTCATAAGCTTTTATAATCATTCAGGTTGGCAGGAGCAGCACCACTGGAAGGCTGGCAGCAGCGCGTATCGGTACGCCGCTATTGCAGCGGCGTGGACGGACTTGGCTGACCTTTGGTCTGGATTGAATCCTCCGGGTCGAACAATGCCGGTTACGGGGTCTGTGTCAAAGATTTGTGTCAATGAATGCTGTCAGCTGGGACTTGGACAGGGCGCCGACTTTGGTGGCTTCAACATTGCCGTCTTTGAAAAGCATCAGCGTGGGAATACCCCGGATACCGTACTTGGGCGGCGTCTGCGGATTTTCGTCGATATTCAGCTTGGCCACTTTGACCTTGCCATGATACTCGGTGGCAATCTCGGTCAGGATGGGAGCGATCATCTTGCAGGGGCCGCACCACTCGGCCCAGTAGTCCACCAGCACGGGTTCAGCGGAATCAAGAACTTCATTTTGAAAAGAGTCATCGGTTAAATAAACGATAGTATCGCTCACACTATGGGCCTCCTGACCACCAACATTTTTAGCATTTGATTAAAAATAAACGGGAGTTTTGAATTTGAAACGTGGGCCTTGTCAGACGGAGCCGCAGTTCTGCATACCCATCTGCATTGCAGCGGCCGTAATTTCAGCCCAAAAAGACACAGATTGCAAGCCCAAACCTGAGAATAAACGCAATAAATTCGTTATGCTTCACACCTATGACACAAGAACATATGACGAATATTGCTTTCAGCGGCTTTGATCTTCCCGAAAGTCTGGTCCAAGGTATTGATGAGGCCGGGTTTTTTGCCTGTACGCCGATACAGGAAAAAACTTTGCCGTTAACCTTGCAGGGGCAGGACGTGGCGGGTCAGGCACAGACGGGTACAGGTAAAACCGCCGCTTTCTTGATTGCGACGTTTAATTATCTGTTACGAAATCCTGCCGATGAGGCACGTAAGCCGCAACAGGTGAGGGCGTTGATACTGGCGCCAACCCGTGAACTGGCGATACAGATTCATCGGGATGCGGCGAAACTCGGACAGTATACCGGCCTGCGTCTCGGTCTGGCCTACGGCGGGACCGATTACGACGGTCAGCGTAAACAACTGGCCAGGGGTGTCGATGTGCTGATCGGAACCCCCGGACGCATTATCGATTACTTCAAGCAACATGTATTTGATCTGCGTAAGGCGCAGGTGGTGGTGCTCGACGAGGCCGACCGGATGTTCGATCTCGGTTTCATCAAGGATGTGCGCTTCCTGTTACGCCGCTGCCCGCCGCCGCAGCAGCGTCTGGGGTTGCTGTTTTCGGCCACCATGTCGTTACGGGTCAACGAACTGGCCTATGAGCATATGAACAGCCCGCAGCGGGTGCAGGTTGAATCTGAGCAGGTCACCGCCCAGCACGTGCGTCAGGTGCTGTATCACACCTCCAACGAGGACAAGATTCCGCTGTTGCTGGGGTTGATGGGGCGGATGGATGCCCACCGCAGTATTGTGTTCGTCAATACCAAGCGGGACTCAGAAAAGGTGTGGGCATACCTGGAAGGCAACGGACACAAGTCGGCAATACTGTCAGGTGATGTGCCGCAGAAAAAACGTCAGTCATTGTTGAAACAGTTTCAGGAGGGACAGCTGGATATTCTGGTGGCCACCGATGTGGCCGCGCGAGGTCTGCATATTCCCGATGTCAGTCACGTGTTCAACTACGACCTGCCCCAGGATGCGGAGGATTATGTGCACCGTATCGGGCGTACCGCGCGCCTGGGTGCTGACGGTGACGCGATCAGTTTTGCCTGTGAGCGCTTTGTGTATTCTTTACCCGATATTGAGGCTTTCATCGGTGAAGCCATTCCAGTGCAGCATATCGAGGCCGATATGATGATCGAGCCAGCGCCACCGGTAGCGAGGCCTCGCAGGAACGTTTCTAAAAAACAACGGCCTGGAGGCCGTGGACGCCCGCGGGCTGGTGCTAGACGGTAACAATCCGGCTGCAGAGGGTTGTCACGCGGGTCGTGCTGTCGAATATGGCTTGAAATCACAACCATTCGATAAAATAATGCCTTAGCTCCAGGGGTTTAAGTTCTTTGTCAATCGGCCGTGGTTACTGACTCAGGGATATGGTGAATTCATAGAGCGATGGTTAGCCTTGCCATTTCACAATCTGCGCTACTGGGCTGGTTCCGTGAGCAACGGATCGGTCAGCTCAGCAAGCTGGTCAATGTGCTGCTGATAATCTGGCTGGCGTGGCTGTCAGCGAAGCTGACCTGGTTGCTGGTCCCCGAGCCGGCGCAAACAGAACAGGCGGTAACGGCTGTACCCGCGCCAGTCACACGCCAGCCATCGCGTATCGACGAACAGCAGATTGCCAGCTGGCACCTGTTCGGGGTTGCCGGAGAGGAAAAAGCCGTGGAGAAAAAGGTGCTTGATGCACCGGAAACGCGTCTCAAGTTAACGCTGCGCGGTGTTTTTGCCAGTGAAGATAGCTCGGGTGGACGTGCTATTGTGGGTGACCCCAAGGGTAAGGAAGAAAATTATGCCGTCGGTGACCCGTTGCCGGGCGGGGCCAAGTTGTCCGAGATCTATCCCGACCGCATCATACTGGAACGCAACGGACGCTTTGAAACCCTGCGTTTGCCAAAGGAGCGCACGCAACCGCAAGCGGCTGACACGGGCAATCGCAATGCGCTGCCGGCAGGGGCCGGCCGTGCTTCCGGCAAGGCGGCGGCGTTTCAGAAATACAGGAAGGAAATCAAGCGCAATCCGGCGTCATTCATGAATTATGTCAATGCCTCGCCTCACCGCGAAGATGGCAAATTTGTCGGCTTCAAATTACGGCCGGGCAGACAGCCGGAGGCTTTTAACGAACTGGGTCTGCAGTCCGGCGATGTCGTCACCGCCATCAACGGTGTGCAAATTGATTCGCCCTCCAGTGGTATGAAGGCCATGCGCGCGCTCGGTAACGGCGATAGCGTTAATGTGACGTTGTTGAGGGCCGGACAGGAAACCTCCCTGAGTCTGTCGTTGCCCTAATACAGGAGTAGAGCTTAAGTGGAATCCCGCATCACTGAACGTAAGCACTGGCTGCGCGGGTTATGCATGCTGTGCCTGGTCTGGGTGGGCCCGCTGGTCGCGCAAACCATCACCCTGAATCTGAAAGACGCGGATATCAATGCCCTGATCGGCACTGTTGCCGAAGTGACGGGTAAGAATTTTATTGTCGATCCGCGGGTAAAAGGCAAGGTAACGGTGATTTCGTCGCGTGCAATGGACAGCGACGAGGTTTACCAGGTGTTTCTGTCGATTTTGAAAGTGCACGGTTTTGCCGCCGTCCCAAGCGGAGCGGTGATCAAGGTTTTACCGGATGTCAGCGCCAAGCAGGATTCTATTCCCAGTGTCGGTGATGATGCACCCGGGCGCGGTGATGAAATGGTGACCCGGGTGGTGCAGGTCGACAATGTCGCGGCGGCTCAACTGGTCCCCATTCTCCGGCCGCTGGTGCCCCAGCAGGGACACCTGGCGGCCTACCCGGCAACCAATGTGCTGATTATGTCCGATCGTGCGGAAAACGTGTCGCGCCTGGTGAATATTATTCGCCGTATCGACAAGGTCAGTGACAGCGAGATCGAAGTGATCCGTCTCGAGTACGCATCCGCGGCAGAAGTCGTGCGTATCCTCAATGCCATCAGCCGCGGTAAGCAGGGCAAGGGCAAAGGTGCGCCCGGCGCCGCCGAGACACTGGTGGCCGATGAGCGAACCAACAGTGTGCTGCTGGGTGGCGACCGTGCCGAACGACTGCGCCTGCGTGCCATTATCTCTCATCTGGATACGCCGCTGGAGCGCGGTGGCAACACCAAAGTCATTTATCTCAAATACGCCAAGGCGATAGACCTGGTCGAGGTATTGACCGGCGTGGGTGAATCACAGGCCGAGGATATCAAGGGTAAAACCAAGGCGGCGGCGACCGGCAGGGACAAGCAACTGGATATCCAGGCGGATGAAGCCACCAATTCCCTGGTGATTACCGCGCCGCCGGCCTTGATGCGCTCGCTTGAAATCGTGATCCGGCAGCTCGATATCCGGCGCTCCCAGGTGCTGGTGGATGCCGTCATCGCCGAAATCGGTGAGGGCCGGGCGCGTGAGCTCGGGGTTCAGTGGGCGGTATTCGATCTCTCGGGAACGACCGCCCCGCTCGGTGGAACCAATTTCACCAACACCGGTACCAGTCTTATCGATATCGCCAACGGGCTTATTGCCGGCTCGATACCTGCGGTAACACCGGGTATGTCTTTCGGGGTGGGCAGGCTGGGCAATGACGGCGTGAATTTTGCCGCTGTAGTCAACGCCCTGGCTGGCGACTCTGATGTGAATATTCTGTCCACGCCCTCGCTGGTGACGCTGGACAATGAGGAAGCCGAAATTATCGTCGGCCAGAACGTGCCATTCGTGACAGGTTCTTTCACCAGTACCGGTGCAGCCCAGGGATCGGTCAATCCTTTTCAGACCGTGCAGCGTGAAGATGTGGGCATCACACTCAAGGTCAAACCGCAAATCAACGAAGGTAATTCCATTGTCATGGAAATTACCCAGGAAGTTTCGACTATCTCTGATGACGCCCAGGCGGTCGATATCATTACCAATAAACGTAATATCAAAACCAATGTGCTGGTCGATGATAACCATGTCGTGGTACTGGGTGGCCTGATCGAAGACCAGGTACGCGAGAGCGAGCAGAAGGTACCCCTGTTGGGCGACATTCCCTACCTGGGCGCATTATTCCGTTCAAAAAGTGTCGACCGCCGTAAAGTCAATCTGATGGTCTTCCTGCACCCGGTGATTTTGCGGGATAACGCCACGGCGGACAGTTACACGGCCGATAAATACAACTATATCCGTGCCCTGCAGCTTGAGAAGGATTCCGAGGGTGTGCCCTTGATGTCAGGCAAGGGAGCACCGCATTTGTTGGACATGAAAGAAGTGCTGGAGTTGCCGCCCCCGTTTGAGCAGACGCCGGCGGCTCAGGACAGCGGACGTACGACAGGTTTCGACGAAGATGATTGATGGCGAAACGCAGGCTGTGAGCGAGGTAACGCTTGTGGAACCCACAGGCCCGCGCTATCGACGCCCTTCCTTTATGTTCGCCAAACGCCATGGTTTGCTGGTGTCGGAATTTCGCGAGGACTGTGCCGACGTGGTGCTAAGCCCGGCCGCCGACCCCGGGGCGCTGGTCGAGCTGCGGCGCTTCGTGGCGTGCCCGCTGAATCTGCGTCAGGTCGATGAGGGCGAGTTTGATGCGTTGCTGGCTTCCACCTATGAGCAGGGTTCCAACGAAGCCATGCAGATGATGGAGGGGCTGGGTGATGACCTGGACCTGTTCCAGGTGGCGCAGGCGCTGCCGGAAACCGAAGATCTGCTGGAAAGCGAGGATGATGCCCCCATTATCCGCCTGATAAACGCCCTGCTTACCGAGGCGGTCAAGGAGAATGCCTCGGATATTCATATTGAGCCCTTCGAAAACCGGCTGGTGGTGCGCTTTCGTGTCGATGGTGTATTGCGCGAAATTCTGGAACCGAAGCGCGTACTGGCACCGTTGCTGGTGTCGCGTATCAAGGTGATGGCCAAGCTGGATATTGCGGAGAAACGGCTGCCACAGGACGGGCGGATATCCCTGCGTATTGCCGGGCGTGCTGTCGATGTGCGTGTGTCAACGCTGCCATCGGGTCACGGAGAGCGCGTGGTATTGCGTTTGCTGGACAAGCAGGCCGGGCGACTGGACCTGGAACATCTGGGGATGGCCACGGAAAGTCGCACGGCTATCGATGAAATGATCCAGAAACCGCACGGCATCATTCTGGTGACCGGGCCTACCGGTTCGGGAAAAACCACCACCCTGTATGCCGCGCTGGAACGGCTCAATAACAAGCGCCGTAACATAATGACAGTCGAGGACCCGATCGAGTACTACCTCGACGGTATTGGTCAGACCCAGGTGAATACCAAGGTCGAAATGAGTTTTGCGCGCGGCCTGCGCGCTATTCTGCGCCAGGACCCGGATGTGGTGATGGTGGGTGAAATTCGTGACCTGGAAACAGCGGAGATTGCGGTGCAATCCAGTCTGACCGGCCACCTGGTGTTTTCCACGCTGCATACCAACAGCGCAGTGGGAGCGGTGACCCGCTTACGCGATATGGGGGTAGAGCCGTTCCTGCTGTCCTCCAGTATCATCGGTGTGCTGGCGCAGCGACTGGTACGCGTGTTATGTGGTAACTGCAAGGAACCCTACACGGCCTCGGTGGCTGATTGTATCGCGCTGGGTGTCGACCCGGGTAATCCACCGGCCTTGTATCGTGCGGTTGGCTGCGCTGAATGCAACCATCTTGGTTATAGAGGGCGCACCGGTATTTACGAACTGATTGAACTCGATGACGAGATGCGTTCGAGGATTCACGACGGCGACAGTGAACAGAAACTGGAAGCCTATGCGCGTCAGCATTCACCGGGTATGCGTCAGGACGGCTGGCGGCGAGTACTGGCGGGTGAGACGACAGTTGAAGAAGTGTTGCGGGTCACCCAGGAAGGTTAGTGACAAGTGGGTGCCTTTGAATATGTCGCGCTGGATACCGGTGGTAAGGAAAAGAAAGGTGTGCTGGAAGGCGACACCGCGCGTCAGGTGCGTCAGCAGCTGCGCGACAAGGGCTGGATGCCGCTCGACGTTCAGGAATCCAGCGAACGCGAAAGCAGCAGTACCCGCAGGCAGCAGCGCAAGGTAAAAATCCGTCGTGGTGTCAGTGCGACTGACCTTGCCCTGATCACCCGCCAGCTGGCCACCCTGGTTCGTGCCGGCCTGCCGCTCGAAGAGACCCTGCAGGCGGCTGCACAGCAGACCGAAAAATCACGCCTGAAAAGTATGTTGCTGGCGGTACGTTCGCGGGTGATGGAGGGCCATACCCTGGCAACCGGGCTGGGTGATTTCAGCCACGTGTTTCCCGAGCTGTACCGTACAACGGTATCGGCGGGTGAGCAGTCGGGTCACCTGGATGTGGTACTGGAACGTCTTGCCGATTACACCGAAAGCCGCCAGCAGATGCAGTCCAAAATTCAGCTGGCGCTGTTTTATCCAGCTTTGCTGACACTGGTTGCCATCGGTGTCGTTATCGGCTTGATGACCTATGTTGTGCCGCAGGTTGTGCAGGTGTTCGAAAATATCGGTCAGGAGTTGCCCTGGCTGACTAAAACGCTGATTGCTATGAGCGATTTCCTGCGCAATTACGGGTTTTTGATGTTGCTGAGCATAGGCGTGGCCGCTGCCGGCATAACCTGGCTACTGCGTAAAGAAGGCCCACGGCGCCGTTACCATAAGTTTCTGCTGCGTGTGCCGTTACTCGGACGCCTGGAACGCGGCATTAATGCGGGACGTTTTGCGCGTACTTTCAGTATTGTCACCGCCAGTGGCGTACCGGTGCTCGACGGACTGCGTATTGCCTCTGAGGTAATGTCGAATGTTCCGATGCGCGAGTCCGTCGAGGAGGCGACACGCAAGGTCCGTGAAGGTGCCAGTATCCATGCGGCGCTGGAAAACAGTGGTTATTTCCCGCCCATGATGGTGCATCTGATTGCCAGTGGTGAAGCCAGCGGCAAACTTGAAGAAATGCTGGAGCGTGCGGCGGTCAACCAGGAGCGTGAGATCGAAACCCTGATTTCCGCGGTCATGGGCCTGTTTGAGCCGGTGTTGATTCTGGTGATGGGGGCGGTGGTGCTGATTATTGTGTTGGCTATCCTGTTGCCGATCTTCAATCTCAATCAGCTGGTCGGGTGATTCCCCGGTATTCTTTGGTCTCCAGTTCCCGGTCAGTTTATACGGCATGAGGATGTTAGCCGACATCCGCTTGCGGGACCGTCGGCCGCACGAGCCCAGGGACGGGCGAAGGTAGAGCAATGCAGGAGCAATTGCCGGGAGACGCGGCCG
>Ga0316198_10000548_pt1 | contig 19969 bp, 13 predicted proteins | sample OudBieAanoxic_MG_FD_204935 | JGI IMG/M metagenome (GOLD analysis project Ga0316198, IMG submission 204935) | Coastal sediment microbial communities from Oude Bieten Haven, Netherlands - site A anoxic | ecosystem: Environmental > Aquatic > Marine > Coastal > Sediment | place: Netherlands...
AAAGTATTCTCGCACGATGTAGTCAAAGGCCTTTTTATGGTAATGATCGGCCGACGCGACGACGCCGTCGAAGTCGTACATGACGACCAATTTATCAGGGGCTTTCAAGGTGGCCAGTACCTCGTCGGGCGTGACGTTGGCCAGTCCTTTGGTTGCATACAACTCACGTAGTTTGGGATTATTTTGCACCATCGGGTGTTCAGGGTGCAGCGCGTTATTCATGACGTCTATGAAAGCGTCCATGGCCGGTGTTCCCATCAGGTTCTCAACCCAGTCAATGGCGGCGGTGTTTAGTGGTTCCTTTTCTTTCAAAGTGGCTAAAAGCAGCTCGGGATTGGTGACCGTCGCACCGTAATGCGCGAGCAGTTGGCCGACAACGAGGTGCTGGACTTGGGGGTCCATGGGCGAGAGAAAATCCTGCGGGAAATGGTGGGCACCGTTCTTTTCCAGCTTTACTTCGACGCCGCCGAGCCTGAAGGGCACCGGTGGCTTGCCATCTTCCAGGCCGGATAGGATCTTTAAGGTGAATTGTCCGTGCTGCCTGGCGGTATAGCGATAGGCGACGCCACGGTAATGCCGCACGCCGAAACGAATCTCCTTGGTGTCGCCGGATAAATTTGGATCGAGGCTTAGCACGGGTCCTTCCACCAAACCACCCTCTTTGAGGTTGTTTTCGATGGTGCCATTCATGACCGCCCGGTGGTCGCCAAAGACCGCGTCACCTACGGTGTTGGAGACATCAGCGGTCATGGCCATGGTGCCGAGCTGTTCGGCCAGCTCGGTCAGTCCTACCTGGCTGGCCAATTTACCATAGACAACCGCGCTCAAGGTGGAGCCATGGGTCGTGCGCGGTTCGTAATACTCCAGGTTGTCGCGAAGGCTCGGGGCCTCGTAACCGAGTCGAGCAAACACTTCGGTGACGCCTTGTTGACCCAGGACGTGCCACATCATCAACACGTCGGCCTGTTTGTCGACCTTTATCTCATTGACGCCGTTGACACCCCAGCGCTTCTTGAGCTCGGGGCCGATCTCGGGGTCATTGATCAGGCGGTCGAGACGTCGGGCCTTTTTAAAGCCGAATTCCCTGTTGAGTGCGGCGATGTCGACTTCGGTGAGGTCGAAGTAGCCGGCGTGCTCTTCGATTATGCCGTCTTCGTTAATGTTGACATACATCTTGTTCGAGATATGCTCCCACTTGGTGACCGTGGCGTCGTCGATGCCCATATCCTTGCGCAGGGCGGCCAGCGCGGACGGATCGCTTTTTTCCATGACCTTCATCATATCGAGCAGCTTGTGCATGTACCAGGCGATCATGACGTTGGTGTAAGCGTTGTCGTTGACGCCGTGTTCCTTGTTGGTGCCCATGTGGTCATGGAACTCATTGGGACCGACGATGTCGGTGAAGTGATAGCGTGCGTCTTGTCCGAGCTCGACCTTGTCACGGATGAGCAGACCGACGCTCAGCAAGGTCTCTCCAACAGCGTAGCTTTGGCTGGTAGCGGTAAACCAGGCCGGGTCGGCGGTTGCCTCATACATGGCCAGGATGTTGTAAGCGATGGCCAGGTTGGCGTGGTATTGCTTGTAGCTGATGTCGGGTTTGACGATAGAACCGGATTTATGCCAGGCGGGCGTGCCTTCGCCGGATCTGCCGAGCAACCCCATGCCCTGGTGGGGGAAGAGGGCGGCCTTGCCGGAATTGCCCTCGGGATAGATCGGCAGTTTCTTGGCGTTTTTGCGAGCCGCGCCCAGACTGGCGACGCGGAAAAGCGACAAGGTCTTGGCCACCTTCGGCATCTTTTGCCGATAGAAGGACATGGTGTAAAGCTCGTCCCAGAAAACCTTGCCACGATAGTAGTAATGACCGAAACGGGCCAGTTGGCCCACAATGATGTTGTAAGTGACGTTCAGATCGGTATACCCGCTGCCCATAAGGAAGGTGTTAAAGTCAAGTATGGTCTGAGCCAAAGCGGCCTCGGGGTCGTTGAGGTTTTCCTTGATGACGACATCCCGATGCTCCTCCCACCACCTGTTCCAGGTTTGGGTATGCGCGCGCCGCTGGGCGTCAAACGACAGCTCGACGTCCACATCGTGCGCGGTATGCATGAGGCGATTAAGATGATCCTTGGGGTTTTTGAAATGCTCCGAGGTGGCGATGGCAACGGTTTTTTCCACGCTGACGGTATGCTCTTTTTTCACAGGCAGCGAGCCTTTCTGGAAAATTGAGTAGAAACCGTTTTCGCTGGCCTTGTCGACGTGATGCTGACTGCCAATGATCGGTTTGCCTTCGCCGTCGCGCACGGCGACGTGCTGGCTCATGGCGATGGCGATATCCGATTTGGTAGCCTTCATGACCAGGGTCTGGTTTTCGATATTGCTGCCGGTATTGCCTGCTTCGACGAATTCGAGTTGACGCGGGGCTGATTCGGCAAGGTATTTGTCGATGCCGTCGTTTTGGCCCGATTCGAGGCCGGCCCGGTAATAGAGCTTGCCAGTGTAATGGGGCACGACCTTCGTTTGAACCGCTCCCAGATTCGGCTGGGTGCGATTCGCCAAGACTGTGGTGATAAAATCGGCGCTGGCGTCGGTCTCGGTATCGGTCACCCGCAACGCGGTGACGAACTCACCGTTATGGATATCGGTGATGCGGTAGGCCTCGGAAGTGTCGACCTTTTCGAAATGAAAGCGCGGGTTGTCCGGGTCAATGTAGGTCTTGCCGTCGAAGCTGAAACCTGTATGCCAAAGGTTGCCCAAATTGACCGATTCCTCGATGGCGACCGGGAAGTTCTTGCCGTCGGCGCTGATTTGCTTTTCGGTGGTGTTATAGACCCAGGCGAAGGTGGCGGGGTAGGCCGACCCTTCGCGGGAGCCTACGACCTGGTCGCCGTCTTGCAGCGGCTCTTTGGCGATCAAGGTGCCGATCCAGCTGGGCAGACGCGTATGGAAATAACCATTGCTCGGGCCAAAAGTGGCGCGCAGGTTTTCGAGTGCCGGGTCGAAATCCGCATACGAGAAGGGGGTCGGTGTGGTCGGATCAATGTGCGGCACCAGGTAACCGGTGTCCATGATTTTTACGGCCTGGGAGATCTTGGTCTGTTTGGGGACGCGAATGTCCTTCGGGGCACCGCTCATGCTTTGGCTCCTTTTGCTTTAATCCTGTTGTGCGCTGTTTGCAAAACCAATCGTTTTTATTCTCATGTTGTAGAGGGGCTGATCGATTATCGGATATGCGTGTAAGCCGAAACCTCCCAGTTTTCGGAAATTTTATGTGTAACGTATGGCCACAGGGATCTTACCACCAGGCACTCTCTTTCAAGAACCTTCAAACGATGTTCATTAACTTTTTCTTTTTTCCTCTCTTTTTGGGCAGCTAAGTCAAATTCTTTTTCGCTCATCACAATAACGGCGGCTGTTTTTCTGCTGTTGGTTTCTATCTGTCCAATTAAAGCTGCGTAAAGGCCATCGAAAATCAGCACCTTTTTACCTTTCATTTCCAGCGTGATTTCCTCGACCGGCCGGGAGCCATCTTCGTTGATAATGATTACGGGAACCGTTACAGGTTTTTCGTGCTCAAAACAGAATATCACCTCTTCAATCAGGGCCTTGTTCATTTCTACCACGCCCACGTTTTTCTCGTAATCTTTAGCCCGCATCTCCTCTCGAATAGAAGGTGGTGTTGTGTAGGCATTGTCAAACGACCATGCAACTGTTGAAATCCCCTGTTTGTTCAGTGTTTCTCCCACTAGGTAGGCGACCTCGCTTTTTCCCGTGCCTGATTCTCCTCCTGCAGCAAAGATGATTTTTTCGTTTGTCCTAAGCGCCTGGCGTATAATCGGCACAAGTTCATCGGCTGCATTTTCGTGCCCTTCAGTAATTCTCAGCTTATCCAGGGAGATGGGAGCGGTCACCCATCTAACCGATTCTTTTTGAGTCATGTTTTCATTTTGGTTTATTGAATTGTTACCCATTATAGCTTCTCCTCATAGATATATAATTCGTCTTATCTTTTCCCATAGTATCCGATGGCCAATTTTCCCAAATTGCGATATACCACACCTGCTATGTGTATGTTCCATGCGCGGTGAAACGAATCGGATTTCTATTGCAAAACTTTATCCTTTGCACTCGATTGGATGATTAAGCCTTTCTTAAAGGCATCGTAAAGGGCGGTCAATGTTTCAATGCGACGCACAATTTCCTGGCCCAGATCGGTGTGTCTGATCCTAATACGACGGCTCCGGCTTTCGATCGTTTCTGTGATACAGGCGATGTCGTAAATATCGGGATCGGTATCCTGCTTTGTCATTTGGTTCTCATGGGTGGCCAGCAGCATGCCCCATGAATTGTAGACCAGTGTGTAGCCGGCGATCCCCGTCTTTATCTGGTAGGCCGGTGAAAAACCGCCGTCGATGACGATCAATTTACCCCCGGCTTTCAATGGACTTTCGTTTTTTTTGACGATCACCGGTACATGTCCGTTGATCACATGTCCCTTTTCCGGATCCAGATCGAATCGTTCCAAGATTCCTCGCACCGTGGCTTCGTCATTGCGTAAGGTGTAGTAGATGTTTCGCGGTTCTTTATGCACGGATGATGCTTCGATGAAATAGCGCTCAAAGGTGGCCATCTTCGCTTTACCGAAAAGCGGAGAGCAAGGTCCGCACCACAAATACCACATTGCGTCCAACCCTTCCTGCTTTTTCATTGGGTTGTCGGTGGTGAAAAATCCCACTTGCGCCAACCGCTGCAACTCTTCCATCAACGATTTTCCGCTATACTCCTTTTGATGGAGTTTCAGCGTTTTGAAGCTGCCATCCTCATCCATGGGGATACACCCATGGTAGAGCAGGTTGCCATTGAATGTTTTGAACATGGCGCCTTTGTCAAAAAGAAAGCGAGCATGTTGTTGCAGTTTCTCACTGTGCAGAAATGCCAATATAAGGCGCTCGACGACTTTTTTCTCGGACGCTGTCAGGGTATACGGGTCCTGGGGATCGACGGTGGGAAACCGGTTGTCGCACAATGAATACACATCTTGATCGATCGTCACGGTACCCTGATGGAAGTCAATATTTTCGAGCAATAAACGATCGGCAAGACCGTATTCCGGCCGACGCAGGATAATCTGGGCTTCCAGCTTGAACTGGATGACGCTGATCGCCTTGTGCATGCGGGCCATTAGCAGGCGTTCACCTTCTGAATCCTTCGACAGTTGGAATCCCTGCGGTAGGAAATACTCACATGGATCATCTCCATAAGTCTCGATGGCGAAGGATGCCAACGGCAGAAGGCTTACCGCATAACTATTTTCCAGTGTTTCCATATTGTTATGACGCAACGAAATCCGAATTACGTTGGCCATACAGGCCTCGCTACCACCCGCCGCCCCCATCCAGAGGATGTCGTGATTGCCCCATTGAACATCGACACGGTGATAGGTCATCAGACGATCCAGAATGAGATGGGCACCAGGGCCGCGGTCGTAAATGTCACCCACCACGTGGAGGTGAGCGATGGCCAAGGCTTGGATACTTTTGGCTATAGTGGTAATCAGCGCTTTGGCACGACCAGTTGCGATGATCGCATCGATCAGGCCTCGATAGTAGTCAGTTTTATCCGTATGCCGCTCCTGTTCATAGAGCAGTTCCTCCACTAGCGCTTCGAATCGCCCCTTGATCAACTGCCGAACGCGGATGCGGGGGTATTTCGATGAGATCGAGCGTAACACTCGGATCAATCGTAAAAGGGTGTCTCGATACCATTGCTTTTGCTCATCCGCAGCGGGGACCATGATCCCCAGCATCCTTTCCGGTGAGTAAATCATGGCACCCAGGTTCACTTGCTCGGCATCGGACAAGGAGTCGCCAAAGATTTCGGAAATCCGACGTTTGATGGACCCGGAGGCGTGGCTGAGGACCTGGCAAAACGCGTCGTATTCGCCGTGAATATCCGATATAAAATGCTCTGTTCCCTTTGGAAGTTCGAGACGGGCCTTTAAGTTGATAATGGCCTCGGCGACCGCCTCCGAGGAGGGGTATTCGTGGGCCAACAGGTTCAGATAGCGAGATTCAACGGATCTCAAATCCATTATTGGCACCTTTTTAAATCCGGTTTGCGCTGCCGAGCACATTTATATTTTTGTTTTTGACCATTTCGATGAGCTCACCCCTGGCCGCTCCCATATATTTACGGGGGTCGAACTCGGCTGGTTTCTCGGCGAAGACTTGGCGGATCATGGCGGTCATGGCAAGACGGCCATCACTGTCGATATTGATTTTGCACACCGCTGATTGTGCAGCTCGGCGAAGTTGTTCTGCGGGTATCCCTACGGCACTCTCAAGATTGCCACCAAATTGATTTATCGTGGCGACATGCTTAGGCGATACGGAAGATGCGCCGTGCAACACTATCGGATAACCCGGAAGACGACTTTCAACCTCCTCCAGAATATCAAAACGTAAGGTTGGTGGCTTCTCGCCGGGCCTTAACTTGAATTTATGGGCACCGTGGGAGGTCCCGATGGATATGGCCAGGCTATCCGCACCGGTTTTCTTTACAAATTCCTCAACTTCTTCAGGTTTAGTGTAATGGGATACCTCGGAGGAGACTTCGTCTTCCACACCGGCCAGGACCCCCAACTCACCTTCGACGGTCACACCTCTATCATGGGCGTAGTCCACTACCGTTTTGGTAAGCCGTATATTCTCATCAAAAGGGTGATGAGATCCATCCAGCATCACGGAGGAGAATCCGCTGTCGATACAGGCTTTGGCCAACTCGAAGCTGTTGCCATGGTCCAGGTGCAAGGCTATGGGGATGTTGCTGCCCATTTCTCTGGCCATAGCAACCGCTCCGTTGACCATATGGGGAAGCAAAGACGGGTTGGCGTACTTGCGGGCACTCCCGGAGACTTGCAGAATCACCGGTGAGTTGGATTCCACACACCCGGTTATAATGGCCTGAAGCTGCTCCATGTTGTTAAAATTGTAGGCTGGAACCGCGTAACCGCCAGCTATGGCCTTTTGGAACATCTCGCGCGTGTTCACTAATCCAAGTACTGGGTATGGGGTTGGCTTTTTCATAGAATTTCCTCTTTTGTGTATGATCATCCCTTTACGGGCATCCAACATCACGTCCATTTTTTACAGGCTCGCGAATGGAGTCTGTGTAAGAATTCAAACTTCAGACAATGAAACTTGGTTCAATAACTTGTTAACCTGGGCCAAGGATCCCACCGAGGTGCCGCTTTGATTGGCGGTTGCCGCGCCGCAGGCGATTCCCCGGCACAATGCCTCGGGCAAGTCATTGCCCTGGCTGAGTCCCCAGACCAGGCCCGCCACCATGGAGTCTCCCGCGCCAATGGGGTTGCGCTCCACAATTTCGGGGCTGGCCGCCAACCATGCCCGCTGCCCATTGACCAGCAGCGCGCCCTGCTTTCCCAGCGAGATAATGACATTCCTTGCGCCCATGGATAGGATCGCATTTCCCGCCGCGGCAATCTCAGTGGGCGTGTTGATGGGCAACCCGGTTAACTCCTGAGCTTCCTCGGCGTTGGGTTTGATGAGAAACGGATTTGCCTGACAGGCCAGGCGCAAGGCCTCGTCGCTGGTATCCAGGAAGACCCGGGCCCCTGCCGACTGGAGCGTGGCTATCATATCGGCATAGACGGACGGGGGCACTCCCGGAGGCAAACTGCCGGCCAGTACCCAACCGTCATCAGGTCTGGCCAGTTCCCGTACTCTCTGCATCAATTTGGCCAGATCATCGTCTGAGATGGTCGGACCCGGTTCGTTTACCTTGACATAGTGGCTGTGATCGGCGTTGACGATGCAGACATTGGTGCGGGTTTCACCTTGGACCCAGACAAAATCGGTTTGAATGCCCAAAGACAGCAATTCCTCATTGAGCAGTTCGCCGGTTTTACCTGCGGCAAAACCCAGGGCCACACTGGATGTGCCCAGGGATTGAAGCATGCGGGCCACATTGAAGCCTTTGCCGCCACAGTCCACTCGCCATTGGCTGGCCCTTAGGACCGTATCAAAGATGATCTTATCAACCTGCAACTCGCGATCAACCGCGGGATTGAGTGTAACAGTGTAAATCATGGTTAAGCCCTCCAGTATTTTTCAAAGAGCGCCGCTTCCGCATCGGCGGTCCACATATCACCGGGATCCAGTTTCTCGGCGATCTCCGGTAGCTTCTCTTTGAGTTCATTGAGTCCCATCAAGGGCAGGTCATGAATCTGGGGAAAGATTATGATCTTGCCGGAGTAGCGACCTTCGATCATGGCTTGGATTCCTTCCTTGGCCGCCCGCATGCCGCCGATGGCCCCCACGCTGCACCCCGGGGACAAATTCCCTTGCTCGGCCAGTTCCATGACCTGCTGCTGGTCATTCATAGTCAACCCGGAAGTACCCGTGTATTGGGTATTGTTGAGGTAGACCGTGCTCAAATTCAAAGGTGCCAGGGTCCCGTTGGGAACACCGGCAAAAAAGACCAGCATGCCATCGGGGTTCATTACCGTCGCGGCCTCGGCCATCACATCGGCAATGGGCACGCTGACCACCACGTCATCGGCCCCTTGTTGGTCGGAAGCTTCCATAACGAAATCATGCAGGGATTGGTTCTGGGTTTGGGGGTTGTAGGTCAACAGCTCGCAGCCGTTGATCTCCGCAAGGGGGGCCAAACGGTCCTGGAGTGTCTTGAGGCGCTCGTCGCTCACTTCCGTGGCGATAATCCGGCGGGGGCCATCGGGCTGTTGAATGGCCCGCTGAACATGCATCATCCCCATGGGGCCGCCGGCGCCCACGAAAACGGTCGTTCCCTTGGAACGCAGATCACAGCGGTTGCGCGCTTCTCCATAAGAGGCGGCGATGTCCGGACCCTGACCGCCCAGAAAGGCGATGTAGTCGTAGTGCAGCCGGCCCACATCCGCATCCACCAGGCCGTCCAGGGCAGTTTGGCCCACTAGGTTAAGGGTGCCCCGCCGGGAAATGTGCTTGGCCACGGCACCTACCGTTGCCGCCGAACGCGGATCGAGCATGACAATGTCGTCAAAACCGTTGCCGTCGGTCAATTCATCTACCAGGGCCTGATAGCCGTTGGGACCAATCCCATTGCGCAAGATTTTCTTGGCCGAGGTTTGCGCCACCAGTTTTTCCACCGAGGCCGGCACATCGGTCATCACAATGGTGGCCGGGGCGTCCAGACCAGAGGAGAAAAGATATTCCCGATCATCTCCCGGCCGGCCCATGATCCATATGATACCATCGGTTTTGGGACCCAGGCGGCGGCGTTGGGTGTAAGCGGCCAACACGCAACCCCAGGGCTCCAGCAGCGACGCTTCAGCATAACCCATGCTCTCGCTGACGGGCAGCAAACAGGGACCCTCGTCGGTGTCGAGTACCTCCGGCCCGATCAAGTGATACTGGATCAGCCCCCCGGGGATGGTATAACCGTAGGCCGTGCTTTTGCCCTGTTGATAGATATCGGGCTGCACGGCCAGTCGCTGGCCGGGTTGATACTGGTCCTTTAGATTTTCTCCCACTTCGATGACCGTCAGGCTTGCTTCGTGTCCCAGCCGGGTGGGCTCCTGAGACAGATCGCGATTGTAGAGTTTCGGGTGGCTGCCGCCCATACGGATGATTTTCACATCGGAAAAGCAGAGTCCCACGCTGTCGATGCGAACCAGCATCTGGTCGGCATTGGGTTTGGGGATGGGAAGAAGTTCGGGTTGATCATCCCGGCCGATATTCTCTTCGCCAGCACCATACACATTCCAGGCCCAGGCTTTTCTCGGAAAGGCGAAATCGGCCGCACGGTATCGGTTGTATTGGGTTGTCATGATTGCCTCCTGAAAGTATTAATTTTAATGAATTGGTATTTGTGATGGTTTTTTTTTGAAATCACTATTGGATGCTACAATAGATCGTCGTTGTTTTTATACAGCTCCATAACGGCTTCCGAACTTCCCAACTGTAACGCTTTAATCGCTTTTCCTTGTAATTTGCTATAGCTCACCGCGCGGATCATATTTTTCACCGACGCCACATCGGCTGGACTGACGGACAGTTCGGTCACACCCAACCCGACCAGCAGTGTAGCCATATTGGGATTCGCAGCCGCATTGCCGCACACACCCACCCACTTGCCATGCGCCTGCGCGGCTTTTACCGTCATTTCGATCATTTTCACCAATGCAGGATGGTAACTGTCCGCCTCGTTGCAAAGATCAGGATGCAGGCGATCGATGGCCATGGTGTATTGCGTTAAGTCGTTTGAGCCGATGGAAAAGAAATCCACTTCTTTGGCCAAATCCTCCGCAACCATCACCGCGGATGGCACCTCAATCATGATACCAAGCGGCAGCCGGGGAGCGTCTACCTGCAGGCGAACACGCTCGGCAATATCGCGCGCCTTGTTCCACTCCGATATTCTACCGATCATGGGGAACATAATGTGCAGCCCGGTGGCTCCGGTGGTCTCTTTTTGCCAGATCGCTGTCCGGTAAATGGCTTCCAATTGACGCCTGAACATCTCTTCATATTTGAACGAAAGGCGAATTCCCCGAATCCCCAAAAAAGGATTGTTCTCGTGCGGGATATGCAGCCAGGAAACAGGCTTGTCTCCACCAATGTCCGCCGTACGCACGATCAACTGGCGACTGCCAAGTTCCTTAACGATCGCTTTTAAACTTTCACATTGCGCTTCAACGGTTGGTTCCGCAGTAGAAGATTCAAAAAGAAACTCTGTCCTCAACAAGCCCACACCTTCGCCACCATTTTCCAAAACAAGTTTGGCGTCTTCCGGTTTGGCGATATTGCAGACGACATCGATGTGCCGACCATCCAGCGTTTCAGCGGCCTTATGTTTTTGTTCACCTTCCGCTTTGCGAATCTGTTCCCACTGCTCGATCCATTGCATTCCATTTTTCTGTGTTGCTTCATCCGGACCAACGTAAATGGAAGATGCCTGCGGATCGACAATAATCAATTCACCGTCCTCAATGTTCTTCAGCGCCCCCTCACCCAATCCAACCACTGCCGGAATCCCCAGTGCTCGGGCAAGGATCGCCATATGACTGTTGGGGCCGCCAAGCTCCGTACAGATGCCGCGCACCTTCAGACCATACAATCCGGCTGTTTGAGAAGGTGTTAGATCTTTTGTCATCAAAATGAAATCGGTTTGCGGATAATCGACAGCTGAAACAGCCGGCACCATCAACGCCAATACCCGATCACGCACATCAATGAGGTCTGCAATCCTTGCTCGCAGGCGCTCGTTGTCAACTGTTTTCAGCGACTCGACCTGCTTTTCAATCGCTTGATGAAACGACCAGGCGGCACTCTTGCCATTTGCAATGAACTTTTCACTGTCGGTCAATACCAGTTCATCCTGCAACAATTGCTTTTGAGCTTGCAAAATGGCGGCTTCATTGGGCGCCCTGCTTTGCAGGTTGGCTTTCAGTTCATCCAGTTGCCGGGCAGCCTCGGTCAGGGCAGTGCTAAAACGGTTGGCTTCCGCTTTGGGGTCTTGTGCATTTTCCTCAAATTTAATCTTTCCCGCCTGCAACTGAAATGCAGGTGCCATGGTAATACCCGGTGATGCAGCCGAACCACTTAGGGTCAACCGGCACTGAACATCGGGCATCGCGGATAAAACGGTCAGCGGATGATAAGAGGCGCTATCCTGCTCCTCCTCTTTGTCTAGCCCCTGGCGAATCATTTCTGCCAGAACGTCAACGGCCTGTTCTGCCTCAGGCCCTTTTGCGGAAATTGTCAGAACATCGCCGTGATTCGCGCCCATGGACAAAAGTGATGCCATGGACTTGGCAATTGCCGTCCGCTGATCGTTGCGAATGCGGATATCCGTTTCTGAATATGTGGCGGCCTGTTCTGCAATCAAGCTGGCGGGACGGGCATGCATCCCCTCGACATCAACGACCTGTGCCTGTGCGACAACTGAATAATCTTCCTGTTTTATCGGCGCAGTCTGCTCCTTTGCGTTGAGCGCCTGCAAAATGTCGTGTTTATTGGTTGTGGTTGCCAGTTGTTCGGCGACGGCCTCATCCATGACCACATTGGTTAAACGCTGAAGCAGGTTCAAATGATCCTTGCCTTTGGCGGCAATCCCGACGATCAACCGAGCCACATCCCCCTTTTCATTCCAGACGACACCTTGCGGTGCCTGCACAATAATAACACCGGTTTGAATCACCTGGTGCTTGGCTTCATTGACACCGTGTGGGATTGCGACGCCATTGATCAGATAGGTGCTGACTTTTTCTTCACGCGTCAGCAATGCATCCGAGTAGTCTCCACTGACGAGACCTAAAGTGGACAAGTTTTGAGAAATCAGTTTGAGTACATCATCTTTCGTCGTTACTTGAGCATTTAAAAATATTTGTTCTGGACTGACCGTTAACGTATCTTCCTCTGCAGCTTGATTATTTTGATTTGCTGGTGCCTGAACAACCTCCTCGGGTATTTCAGGTTTCTGGGTGATCCTGGCGACCAGGTCATCATAGAAGCTAGCGTCCATAAAGTTGTCGATGCTCAAATGCTGTGCGTTTGGCAATTTAGCCCGAGCGCGATCGGTCAATTCATTTTGGGTGATAACGATGTCCGCATCTTTCAGATCATTTATGGCTGCGTTGGTAACCTCAATAGTTAAGCCGGCATCATTCACTTTGCCGCGCAATACCGTTGCGCCCATGGCCGAAGAACCCATGCCGGCATCGCAAGCCACAACAATGGATCGAACACTTCCCGCCGCGGCGGAGACCGGCTGGATAGGAGGCGCCTGGCCTTTTGCTGCGGCCTTACTGGAGGCCACGGCAGTTTTGGCGGATTCCAGGTCATCACTTTCGGAAGCGTCCTTGCGAAGGATGACCGATCCAATCAGAAACGACGTGACGGCGGAGACCGCAATGGAACCCAAGGTCAAGACAATACCCATCCCTTTTGTGGACATCAGGGTCAACGCAAACACGGAACCTGGAGAGGGCGGGCCGGCAAGGGCGTTGCCGGTGGCCATATTAAAACCAACACCCACCATACCGCCGCAGATCACGGCAATCACCAATCTCGGCTTCATTAAAATGTAGGGGAAATAAATCTCATGGATACCACCGAAAAAATGAATGATGGTCGCACCATAGGCTGACTTTTGAGCCGTGCCTTTACCCGCAATCATATATGCCAAAAGAACCCCTAGACCGGGACCTGGATTGGTTTCTATGAGGTAATAAATGGAAGCACCGACTTTGGCGGCCTGATCCGCGCCTAACGGTGTGAAGACACCATGGTTGATGGCATTGTTTAAAAACAGGATCTTTGCAGGTTCTACGATGATGGACACAAGCGGCAATAGAGACTTGTCCACAATCCAGCCCACACCTGCTGCCAACGCCTGTGTAACGGTAGAAACCACCGGGCCGATGACCACATAGGCAATTAAGGCGACCAACATGGCGATGATGCCGAGGGAGAAATTGTTGACCAGCATTTCAAACCCTGGCTTGATTTTACCGTGAACCTGCTGGTCAAATTTCGTAATTGCCAAACCGCCTAATGGACCTGCAATCATGGCACCCAGGAACATCGGAATATCACTGCCGACAATGACCCCCATCGTCGTAACGGCGCCTGCCACGGCACCACGGTCGCCACCGACCATCTTGCCACCGGTATACCCAATCAACAGCGGCAACAAGTAGGTAATCATGGGCCCCACCAGTGAGGCCAACTTTTCATTGGGCAACCAACCGGTGGGGATAAACAACGCGGTAATCAACCCCCAAGCGATAAATGCACCAATGTTGGGCATTACCATGCCACTTAAGAACCTTCCGAATGACTGAACGCCTATCTTTAAAGCATTGCCGGACATAATCACACCTCTTGATTAAATGGTCGTTAAATTATCCATTTTCAAATCCCAGGCGATAGAAGCGCCAATGGTGGGGGGATCACCCCCACCACCAGGAAGCCGCCAGATTTTTAATTGATTTTTCATTCCCGGAGTTCCTTTCTCATAGGTTTGTGTACAAGTAGATTCTAAATCGCTAATTAATATGTAATCGATTACAATTAGTGTGTCAACAAATTTTTTAAAAAATTTGTGGTTGGCTTCAAACATATATAAATAATTAAAATTTAATATATTTTGTTATCTTTGTGATGAAATAAAAACAAAAAAATTTTGAAAACATTTTCATAAGTTTTAATTGTATACGGTCCTTTTTCGCAGGAATAGCAGTGATACACTTATGATTTCAGCCGGACATATCTGGGTTGTGATATTAAGAAAAAAGGTATTGATCCACCAACAGACATCCCAATTACAGGCCAGTAGTCGATATATAAACATCTTAATACATTTGTTATTATAATATATTTTTCCGTTGGATGGATACTATGCCGCTGACAGAGTGGTGAATAGTCAGAACAGATCAGCGTTGCAAAGGCTGATTTGAATTGACAAGGTTTATGAAATCGTTTACATATAAGTCTGCTTGTATTTGATGAAACGTTGTGTCAACCAGGAGATTGATCGGATTATGGTTAAAATTAAAGATGTTGCCGATGCCGCAGGTGTGTCGACTGCAACCGTGTCACGGGTTTTGGCCAACAAACCCCACGTGCGACAAGAAGTCAAAGCTCGCGTCTTGGAAGTGGTAAAAGCGCTGAATTACCGTCCCAACCGCGTTGCCCGAAGTCTTCGGTCCCGTCAATCAACGATTATCGGGCTGATTGTTTCCGATATTGAAAATCCATTCTTTCAACAGGTCGGTCGGGCTGTTGAAGATGCGGCGCACGAGCAAGGCTACAGCGTGATGCTATGCAATAATGATGAAGATCCGGAAAAAGAAAAGCGGTATTTGCACCTGATACGGGATGAAAACCTTGCCGGTATTATTTTATCTCCAACCCGTCAAACCGCCGATGATTTTTCAGCAACATCTGAGATGAATATCCCCATGGTGGTTATTGACCGACGGGTGAGCAACGGGGAAGTTGATAATGTAATGATTGATAATGTGCAGGCAGCCCGCACCATCACAGCCCATCTGATCGAGCATGGCTTTGGCCGCATCGGCGCTATTTTCGGCATGGGCAGCACCACCGGCCGGGAGCGGCGAGAGGGCTTTGTTCAGGCGCTGAAGGCCCATGATCTTCAGCCATCCACCGAGTTGATCAAGTATGCCAACCCCAGGGAAGAGGACGGCTTCAACACGACCCTGAAACTGTTACAACTACCCGCCCCCCCCGAGGCAATCCTGACCAGCAATAGTCTTTTGGCGGCTGGGACACTGCGTGCACTTCGGGAAAGCAAAAAAGCAATTCCAGAGGAAGTCGCCTTTGCCAGTTTTGACGAAACCACCTGGGCCAAGCTGGTGATTCCTTCTCTTACGGTCATCGAGCAGCCTACACATGAAATCGGCCGCACTGCCACAGAGTTGCTACTGAAACGGATCCAGGATCCGACACGTTCCTATCGGGAGGTAATTCTCAAAGCAAAATTAATTACTCGCCAATCCTGCGGATGTCATGGCTCCTGACCACACTTTAATTGATATTATTTTGGATCGGGTCTTTATCGAAAGTAGGATTAGATAATCAATGTCAAAGAGAGCGTTCAGGAAGCCAGGCAAGTTCGGTCTGGCTATCCCATAAAAATGGACCTCACCGGAGCTTGGTATAGCTTGCCATAGGTTGCCGATTCGTTGGACAGAAGGCAAATTTTAAAACAACACTACATATGGGGGTGGCCGAATGTCCAGTCCATTGCAGATTACATTGAGAAAAAGAATCTATCACAGAAATGTGGCGACCTGAGATATATTGAGATCATCATGACTCTGCAAAAACATGCAAAAACCAGTGATGAGTTGGAGTTCTCAACGGTGCTCTAAACTGAAACTAACAACCATTAAACTATCTATTCAAAGTCAATAAGCAGGAAATGAACCGGGGTTTGGTTTTTCACCAGATCCATATAATTCATGCATTAGATTAAAACCAACAAATGGTCCATAGCTTGCTGGCAAATAGTCTGAGTCAGAGGCTATTGCAATCCAAAAATCAAGAGTTGATGGTAAAAAAATGAAAGATAGCCTATTCTGAACTCCCAGTTGCCAACGGCGACTAATTTTATTCGACCTTGCTAATTCAAGGCCAATATCAATATCGATGCCTGCTGATTTTTTTTAAGGAATTTGTTGGCATATTCGAGCCTTGAGTGTGAACTGCCTGGAATAGGTTGGGATGGAATTATACGTGCCATATTGGATTCACCTTTCCCGCCAACCAAAACAGCAGCATTCCCAAAATCACCGTTCCGCCCAAGGACCGTTTCCACCATGCAAAGGCAAAGGTCGGCAGGGCCACCCACAACTCCGGCCGCAAAAGGTCAAGATGCCTGGGTTCCCCATCGAGGATTAATGCCGGCAGCAGCAGGGCACTGAGAATGGCTGCCGGTATCAGCTCCAGCCATTGGATAAACCATTCCGGGAGAGATCGCCGGGAGAGATAGTGCAGCGGCAGCCAGCGGGGCAGGTAGGTCACCAAGCCCATCCCCAGAAGGAGCAATAGATAATCAGCCATTGTCGGGACTACGCTTCATCACTTTCCGTTGGATGATTACCCCCACTGTGGCGGCCGCAATGGAAGCGATAACGATATAGCTGTTGCCCGGAATCATCAGGGCCAGGATCACAGCAGTTAAGCCGGCGATGACGGCAGTTAACAGGTGAATCAGCTTCCTGATTTGGTAGATCAACAGGCAGATGAACATGGCGACGAGGGCATAATCGATGCCCAACGCCCCTTCTGGGATGAAGCGACCGCCGATACCGCCTGCAACGGTACTGACGAACCAGGTCAGGTTGGCTGCGTGATTGACCACCAGAGCCCGGGGCAGGGTCCAGGTACCGTCATTGAACCTGGGCAGATTGACGGCAAAGCTCTCATCCGTTACCCCGTATGCATACAGCGCAAGCAGCCCCCGGTGAGCAGCTCGCAGATAGACCGCAAGGGCCGAACTCATCAGCAGATGGCGTAAATTCACCACAAAGGTTGTGGTGACGATAGCCGGCGCTGAGGCACCGGCAGCCAGCATCGAAACAGCAATGAACTGGGAACTGCCGGCAAAGACTAGGATGGACATCATACCGATCTGCAGAGGGGTGAGCCCCGCCTTCTGGGCCAGAACCCCGAATGCCATGCCGATGGGTAGGTAACCCAGGCAGATGGGCCATCCAGCGTTCAACCCCTCTTTAAGGATTGTTGATCTGGCAACAATTGAAGTAGGCGTCATATTTCAATATCTCGATCGGACACTAACAGGACGATTAATCAAGCCAAATCCATGTTTCCTACAAAGCCTGTTCTCGACACTATCCAAAAACCTGAAGCTAAATTCTGGGACTGATTGTCAGATCAATTCCGGCATAACCGTGGCCGGCTATTTAATTGAAGGATTAATAGAAACATGATTGTCGTGTCAATCAGAGATCTTTTTCATGGTTTCGGTGATAAAACAGGCCGCCCCCAATGCGATTAAGGCAGATAAAAAGTATAACAGGAAGGCCTTGGAATACGCCTCAGTGGAGTACCCTGATGCTATTTTTCCTTGGGCTTCCAAGATCGCTCCCAATAGTGGAGGTGCCACAGCTCCGCCCAGAAAGGGAAAGAAATTCACCAGCCCCACCGAAGTGCCGGCGATCTCTACCGGGAAAAGTTCCTTGGCCGTCGTGAAGGCTACAACTACTACGGAGCTGTTGAAAATCCCCAAAGAAAAGCATAGCAGGTAAAGTGCGGGCTGGTTCATTGCACCGGGAAAGAAGGCCAGAGGGATGGTGAGGCACAGAGTAACGATCGAGGCAAGAACGATGACTTTCTTACGAGAGCGAAACACCTTGTCCGACAGCCAGCTGGAAAAAGGACTTCCGATTATCATGCCCAAGGCCAGCATTCCAAGTATGTTGCCAGCCTCAGCCTTACTGAGGCCATATACGTGCATCAGAAAAGGGCCACCCCATAATCCACCGAAGCTGAAAAAGATGCTGAACGAAAAGAAAAGCCAGGCGGCGAGCAACCAGAACGGCCCAGAGGAAAGTACCATCTTCATGCCCTGCACCAGTCCGATGGCCTCGGCTTTTATCGGGTTGTTCCGATCCGGCTGGTTGACTGCCGCAAGCCCCATTTCTTGGGGTGTATTGCGTACCAGGAACCAGATAGCCGCTGCCACGAAAAGGGTAGCAACACCGATGGCCGTAAAGCTTCCCCGCCAACCTATTTTTTCACTCAGCCAGGCCAGAGGCCGGGATGCAGCGTACGCCCCCAGCCCTCCCACAGCCATCAGGATGCCGGCCATACGGGCAAACTCTTCCGTTTTAAACCAACTGGTCATCACTTTCATGGTTGGAACAAAAAGCATGGCCACACCCAACCCCACCATTATACGGGCCAGAATGGCCATTCCCGTGGACTCAACCATACCTAGAAAAATGGAAGCCGTACCTGCAAGCGCAAAGAAAACGGTGATGGTCTTGCGCGGTCCCCACGAGTCGGAAAGCAGGCCTGAAGGAAGCTGCATCAAGGCATACGGATAAAAATAAGCCGCTGCTAAAAAACCCAGCAAAGCCCCTCCGGTTTGAAGGTCGGCCTGCATGTCCAGGGCCACCACTGCAGGGCAGAGCCGGTGAAAATAAACCAACAGATAACCAACGGCCAGAAGACAAAAAACGACCCAACGGTAACCGGGAGGTTTTTCGCGAGTCTGAGACTGGTGCATGAATTACCTCCTAATTGAGGAACCGGTGTGCGACAGCTTAACAAGATCATATCGCATTTAATCCTGCCAATGTCCAAGACCTTCACAGCTGTCCGACAATCAATCCAATCATAATGGATATCACCGTCCAGACCAGTGCCTTTAGAGAAATCGGTGATTTTTCATTCACCATTTGAAATGCAGTCACCGTCGAGTATTTTTCTTTAGTGACCCGAGGGGATGCTTCCGGCCGGAAAAGCATAATTAACTCGGTACGCAATGTAACTGCCATGATCGCCTCCTTTGAATCTTTGCCAAAACGGTACCGTCGATGATTCTCAATTCTTGCTTTGTAATGCAGAAAAATGATCACGCCTTGTATTTAAACGTATGACTATCACCTACTATTTGCAAATAATTTCTGTATTACGATAAAATATATTAAATAATTTGCAATATGTATCGTAAATTGCTATTTTTAACCAAAACGTTCTAATATGAAAAGATCAAATGCAAAGGTTTTGCAAATGTTCAAACTCGACGACTACGATCGGAAGATTATCGTTGCTCTGCAAACCAACGGAAGGCTTTCCAATATTGATGTTGCCGAGCGGGTCAATTTGTCCCACTCAACCTGCTCAAGGCGGATTGCACGGCTTGAACAAGAGGGTATCATCGTAGGTTATCGTGCGCTCACGAACCGGCAGAAACTCGGACTTTCCGTTCGTGCTTTCTGTGGTGTGATTCGTGAGGCAGACGTGGGCTGGAAAGAACTCGCACACAATCTTGCCAAAATAGAGGGTGTCGTAAGCGTATTTGCCGTGTCCGGTGATGTTGACTTAATACTTGAAATTGTTGCTCGGGACATGCAGCATTACTCACAGGTTGTTCTCCAGGACGTGTTCAATGCCAAAGGCGTCAGTGCTACCCGCAGTTCCTTTGTACTTGAGGAAGTGAAATCGATTTATTGAGACCATATTTGTGCATCCTATAAATTGAGAGTAATGAGGACTTTTGCCAACAATCTTCAGCCCAGGCAAAATCAAAACTACCACATAATGATTTCAGTATTCTTCGGTTTGGCCCCAAATGGCGGATCGGGGCGGACCAATATAATGTAGTTTGCCGGATTGATGGTCAATCAGAGATAGTCCGCAAGAAGTATACCTAATCATACAGAGCTTTGGGCTGTAAG
>Ga0316198_10000549_pt1 | contig 19952 bp, 13 predicted proteins | sample OudBieAanoxic_MG_FD_204935 | JGI IMG/M metagenome (GOLD analysis project Ga0316198, IMG submission 204935) | Coastal sediment microbial communities from Oude Bieten Haven, Netherlands - site A anoxic | ecosystem: Environmental > Aquatic > Marine > Coastal > Sediment | place: Netherlands...
AGGTTGTTTATCCATAAGGCAATCAAAATTCCGATAACAACCAGAATGATTTCACCAATTGCATATAATAAATATTTTTTGATTTTGTTTTCGGTCACTAATTGTTGGCGAATTTTTCTGAAGAATTTTATCATTGCTTAGTGATAGGCTATAATATGTACTGAGGGATAGTTTATGATTTAATTAGATTGGAATTCAAAGAAAATCTGCGAATTATATTCTAACTGTTTAAAAATACGAAATTTCAGTTTAGTGCTAAAGAATCAATATACCTGTTTGAAAGTTTCTGTGGCATAATTGATCTGCCAAGGAATAGGTTCAGTTGATATAATGATCACAAAAAAAAAGTATCTTTAAAGAGTATCGCCAAAAGTAATTTAGGGAAACACTATTTTGTTTTGATCATTTTTACCGAAAACCATCCAAGTATTATTATGATTACTGACATAATAGCCCACAGCCAGTTTTTATTTTTGAATAATGGTTCGGATACCAGAACTTCTTTTTGATCAATGAACTGCTCTTTTCCAAAATTTAAGGCAGTTAGGTTGTCCGGAATTTTTGAGGTAAAGCGTTGAATATCGTAGTTTGGCTTATTTGCTTTTTTGTTCCCATAGGCTAAGAAATAGGTTGCGGGTTCTGTAAACCTGACAACTAATTCATGAACGTAACCCTTTGCTGTTAGCTTTTGAATTGTTAAAGGAGTATTGTCCTGATTGTAGATACTGATTTTTAGTTTTTGAAGTACTGTACTTTCAAATACAAATTCATTGTTCTCAAAGGAATTAAGTGTCCCTGATGTCAATTGCCTATATTTATATTTCCAACCCTGTTCTGTTTTTACACTATCAGATATGTAGGATATGGTAATTGGTCGGTAATAGTCGAATGTGTTTTTAACGTCAATTTTAATAGAACAAAGAGGAAGGGGTGCTTTTAAATCAATTTCAACAAGCGTAAGTTTCTGTTTTTTATCTTCAATGCTTTCTACTTTTTCAATAGGGTATGTATTAAAACTACCATTGGTAACCTTATTGAATTCAATTTTTGCAAAAGACAAGTCTGGTTTTTCTTTACTTTTTATGAGAACTTTAAAATATCGGTACTTGGTCTCCGGAAAAGTAACCTTGGTAAATTGATAATTTGTTTCAGGGTTTTTGATGGAAAGTATCCGATAATCATCAACAATAGTAAACCATTCCTGCTGATTTTGACTTCCTTCCAGTGACAGCATCCAATCGAAATTATCCTGTTTAAAATTCAGCATTAACTGATTTACAGATTCTTCCGTAGGTACTTCCATGGTAAAATAGTACCCTTTTTCATTGTTAGTGGTATTTAATAGTTTGAAATTTACTTCAGTTCTAACTGCCTTTTCCGTTTTGAGTTGCAGTATATAGGAAGCTTCAATAGTATCATTGGACTCCGTTAGCCCGAATATTCGAATATCAGATAAATCCCAGGCTACCTTTCCAAAAACCTCTTCAGGCAAAACTATTTTGTGCCATTGGTCTGTAATTCCCGATAATTTCCTCTTATAAGAGTATTTATTAATCTGTGCAAAGGAATATGAACAAATCAATAGTAGTAAACAGGCACTGATTTTGGTTTTCAATTTAATCGGAGATTTTGAATTTATTGTATAAAAATGATGTAATCAAAAGCAATATTCCTAATGAAAGAAAAACAACGGTTTTTGAAATGGTGTCCAGATGAGAGATGTCATAAAAGAAAAGTTTCATCAAAGTGAGCGAAAATAACCCTATTGCGCCTAATCGCAAGTACTTTCTATTTTTCCAGATGCCTAAAGCAATCAACAATAAGGAATAAATACCCCAAAGTATGCTAATCCCAAGTTTATAGGATTCGGAAGATCCGGAAAGATCCATTAAGTTTATTAATTCACTTGTTACTATCCATATAATCGATATATGAAATAACAACTCAAATACAATTTTATAATCTACTTTCATAAATTTTTGTCTAATATATGTATAGCAAGATATCAGCGTTATTGCAACAAAAACAAATGAAAGATATCTAATTCCAATATTAACAGCCCCAATCTGATAATAGGCCGATAAGGATTGTTCCAAATAGCTTTCACGTAACTCGCTGAGTACATATAATCCTTGTGTCAAAAAAATTGAAATAGCGAATGTACTTAAGGCAAGATTAATTAATCCCAACTGTCTGTTTTTGAACATTTTGATATTCACAAAGGAAAGCACCGATAAAAACAGCAGAGAATAATTGATGATCCAAATTGTTTTGAAGTTTCTGAGATCATAGTTATAGAATTCTTCATACTCATTCATCGTTAATTTGGAGTTCGCAAAAAGCTGATCAAAATAATTTCCAATTTCCAGTCTAAAGGCAAAGTAAATTGTGCTCAGAAGTACGGCAGGAATCAGAAAAGAAACTAACTGCTGTAATTCTTTCTTGATAATTAAGGAGGAGACATATTTTTTGTTAGAATTTAAAATAGTAATATAACTGAATGCAGCAATGAATAGTAGTGAACTCAGAAAGTTGACATTGAGAAGCGGGGTCATTTTTGTGCCGCCCGGGCCAAAAGCATTTAAATTATATTCAACAGACCAGTCCTGAAAAATGCTAATAACAGCCAAAAGCATTAATGGGTATGAGATGTTTTCATAAACCGGAATTTGTTTTGTTCTTCCAATCCAAAATAATAGGGCGGCTTCACCAACCCATAGCAGGGTTACCCAATTTCCGTCTAACTGAACGGGAATAGCAATAGTGATAAAAACCAAAACCAATCCTGAAATAAGATAGAACAGGTTTTTATCATTTAACTTTTGTTTGTAAATAATGGTGCTGACCCCAAAATGCAAAATACCATTGCAAATCGTAAATACGCCTAAAACCTTTGAACCCATTTCATGCCCGCTCAGAATGCTGTAACCTATTCCGAAAAAAATAAATGAATTGGCAAGAAGAAGCAGGATATCGGGGATTTCAAATTTTTCTTTTTTGATTAATTTAAACGCTAGAAAGGTGATATAGAAAACAGAAAAGAACAAAAAGAGAAAACTTAAAGCCAGTCCAAAGTGTTCTGAAACTTCGTAGCCTGATGCGTACCATGAACCAAAAATGATCCAGGTGAGCACGAAGGATGAGAAATAAAGTGCTTTCCAGTATTTTCTGAATGCCAGGACAAGGATTCCACTATTTATTATTAACATATAGCTGAAAAGGACTGCAATATTTCCCGAATCATCGCCCAATAGAAAAGGAACTGCATATGCACCAACCAAACCTATATGTGCAATAATTTGTTTGTTATATTTTAAGGCAGCAATAATTATAAATACCGTAAACAATACCATTAACAGGAACGCAACTGTTTGGGGAAACAGATCATAAATACTGTAGGCAACATAGGTCATAAAATAAAATATTGCCATTGCCCCACTCACTAATACAGCGCTAAAATTGGCATATTTTACCTTTAATTTCATCCCTATACCTAAAAGCCCCAACCCAACAAGATATCCTAATACCACACGGGTTAACGGACTTATTAAGTCGTTTTCTATAGAATACTTGGCGCCAATTCCTACCCCAATAACAAGGATGGCAATACCTATTTTATTAATTAGGTTTTCACCAATAAATTTTTCCCAGTTAAAAGTTACTTTTGGTTGTTTACTTTTAGTTGGAGGATTAAATGAAACAGGCTTTTTTTCCAAATCTGTCATTTTCTCTACAGCCGACGTTGCGTTACTTACTGGTTGAGGTTTTTGGATTGTTGAGGTTTTTTTAATTTTAGGAATTGCGATCCACAGTATTATATAAGCCAAAAATCCAATACCAAAAAAGAAGGAAAATAGTAACCAAAGAAAACGTATCAAAATTCTGTTGAGCCCAAGATATTTGGCGATTCCTGAACAAACACCTCCTAAAATTCTATGATTGACATCTCTATACAATTTTTTGGGTGCCGTACCGGGCTGGGATGCGGTCACAGGCTCGGATGCATTACCGGACTGGTACGAGGGTTTATCCTCAATTGTTTCTTTTTTTTCTAAAGGTTGTTTTATTACTGGTTGCTTTTGCAGGTTTAATTCTGCCTGTTTTAGCTGGTTTATTTCTGCCTTCAGTGCATTTACTTCTGCTAAAAAAATATCCTGCCTTTTTAGAAGTGTTTCGAGCTTATTAAAAAGATTATTTAAATTATCCTGGTTTTCGGTCATTTGGCTATAATAATTGGGATGAATTTATCCTTTAATGGAACGCAGAGGCATGTATTAGATTGTATAGTCCGTTAATTTATCATTATTTATATTTTATTCAATGATTTTGATGAAATGAAGTAGTTTATTTCTAATTCTTCTGCAATAACCTTTTATGACTCAATTTTTTTATATGCTATGCCCTCAGCCGCTGTATCGATTCATTGGCAGTAATTTAAGGGCTGAAATTTATTCCCAATTTGCTCATTTATCAGAACTTGCCTTTGCCAGGGAATAATTATTAAAGTCAGGGGAGGATTGGTAATTAGTTACAGCTATTTTTAGAGCATTACTTTTTTACCAGCACCAGGCATTGTTTTCCAAAAATGCCGGCGACACCAGCCGCCAAACCTCCAACAATACCTGTGACCAATATTAGAAGGTAAGGACTACCACCCAAGGGTAATAGTATCGCTATTTTTTTGGCCAGTATAAAGTCGTTGCCGTTAGCCAGTAAAAATGAGTAACCGGCCCAAAATATAAAGACAGCCAAAAATGGGGTAAAGAAAACAGCTGCGCGTTTTAAGGAAAATACTACTGCGGTTATAAATGCAGCCAACATTGCAGACCACCAAGGCAGAAAAAACGAAAAGATTATAGCTAAAACAAGTGTGGCTATAAAATTGAGGATCTTGATTTTCATTTAATTTGAAATTAAGGTTTGTGTGTCGATTACAGCTTCGGTTTTAATGTCGGATTGCAAAAAGTTTAAACTGTGGTAGTTGCCTGCTGCCCAATCGTCTATAAAATTATCGTAATATATACTGCCCGGATTACCGGATTGACCTCCGGGGTAAATTCCTAGAGCAGTTGGTGGTGAGCTCATCTCCACAATCATTCGCCAGGAAGGACCATGATTTTTACTGGTTGCATTCACAATGTTTCCGCCTCCCCCAATTGGCAGGTTAAACCTTGAAAATGCAGGTAAAGCCTGCAGCAAATGACCAACATAGGTGCTCTTATAGGCATTCCAGTTGTAATCTCCGTTTTCAGCTTTCCACTCCATTAACGATTTTGCTGTTTTTTTGAAACTGATTAAAAAAAGGTCTTTAGCGATTTCAGTTTCAGGTGTTTCCACTATGTCCATAAATTCATCGTTGCCTTTGGTTTTCAGTAAGTGAATAGTTTGGTAGCTGAATGGTTTTTCCAGGGCAACATTATCTACATCGTATTCATCCCAAACCAGATCATAGAGTATGTACCACCAAGTAATCCAAATACTTGGTCCCAGCTCGTCTATATTATTGTTAAAGTCCCATGATTTTATTTCGTTGAATATGTTTAACTCTTCTTCGGTAAGGGTAGAGGTATCCATAGTTTCAAAAATAGTGGGTAGGAGTTCCGCTGCCTTAAGGTTATAATTATTATTGTGTAAATCCTTAAAATCCTGAATATTGAAAGTCTCCTTAGAATTGAAAAAGTTATTGATTACACGGTTTCTGTAGGTCTCGAAACCATCGTTAAATACATAGAACGGATAGGATTCATCTACGGGATGCTGATTTGCTGAGCTCACAAAGCCACGCTTCGGATTTTTGGTGTGGGCATTAAAGGGTTGGGGGATAAAACTTTGCCAGTCGTTCTTTGGATTGCTGCCATCCATTAGAAATTTGCCTTGCCCTTTCCATTTATTGGGCAGTTTTCCCTGAACCCAAATAGCGATATCACCTTCTGTTGAGGCAAAGACAAAGTTTTGTGCCGGAGCCGTATAATGTTTGAGGGCATTAACATAATCATCATAATTCCTTCCTTTGTTAAGCTCTAAAAATGTCCTTTGATTGTTGCCCCCAATATGGCCCGACCATTTCATGGCATAGCCGGTAAGTTTATTATCACCCATAAAGTTTTTATCGTAAGCCACAGGGCCATGATGGGTATAACATACAGAATCAATATAAGCGGCTTTACCTTTTATTTTAATTTCTTCAACTCTAAAACTCACAGTTTTCCAATCATCACCATATCTGTATTGTTTACTTGTTTCATCTTTAAATTCAATTTTGTACCAATCCAATACATCTCTGGTAGCGTTGGTTTCTCCCCATGAAATGTGATTGTTAAATCCTGAAATTATGCCCAGAGCTCCGGGCAATGTGGCACCAAAAGCATTATGAGTTGGGGTACTTAATTGCATCACAAACCAAATAGAAGGGAGGTTTAGCCCTAAATGCGGGTCGTTTGCCAAAATAGGATTTCCCGAATAAGATTTTTGACCAGAAATTGCCCAGTTATTACTGCCATTATCTGGATTTGGCTTGTCTAAGGTTTTTCGAATAGAGTCGAGTGGTAATTCACTTTCCGGTGTTTCAGTTATAGGCACATCAATAAAACTCCAATCGGTTTCCTTAGGAATAATAGGGTCTATGACATCAAAAAAATCCGGATACAATAAATCAAAGCGTTCTTTCCCAAACATGCGCAGAGCATTGGTGTATTCTAAATCAGAATCTCCTCCGGCCAAATCCTTGGTCATGTACATCAATAACAAAGCAGTTTTTTTTATCGTCCAGGGTTCTGGTTGATAATCGAGTAGTTTGTACTCCACAGGAAAGTCTTTAGGCTGTAATTGATTGATGTAACTATTTACACCTTCTGCATACGCCTCTAAAAAAGCTGTAGTTTCAGGGTCTTCACTAATCTTTGCAATAGCTTGGTCGGCGCCAAATCCCATTCCACGTCTACGCTGCTGACGGTCGTAGTTTAAAGCAGATTCGCCAATAAATTCAGATAAACGACCCGCAGCCGCATACGTCTGGAATTCCATTTGCCAAAGTCGGTGCTTAGCCGTAATATAACCCTGGGCCCTGTATAAATCATTTTCATTCTGAGCAAAGACGTGTGGAATTAACTGTGCATCGTAATGAACGGTAACCTTGTCCTTGAGTCCATCAATGGGAACAGTTCCCGTAGTGCTTTCATCAGTTTCGTTTTGCCATACACCGGTATAGGGATTTAAAAATTTTCCGATGGGAGGAATGGAACCTAACTTGTTATTCAGGCCATAAAAAACAGATGCGGTAAGAAGAAGAGAAAGTGTAAACTTTAGATATTTCATTAGCTGAATTAATTAGGGTTATTAAAATACTAAATAAATGTGAATGCCAGCAGTAAATATTGTTTAGTATCATTTATTAAAATTGGTTTGGTATTTCCATGGTATTCAATTTAAAAAAAAAGTTAGTTCTCTTTTCAACTTGTAACCATCGGTCCGGATATAGCACATACCTCTGAGTATTTTTAATAGTTCTAAAAAAGTGAATTAGTGCTTCAGCTTCAAAGAATATTAAGATGCCCTGATGTCATTTTAAATGAGCCAATTTTCGCAAAATAAATTACCTATAGGAGTTCAGAATGGGTCATAGTTATTTTCTATTAGAAACCAATTTAAATGAGTAAACATTTTGGTACTTTTACTATTACAAGAAAGAAAATAAAAATTCGATCATATTATGGATAATAACAAAAGTCAAACTACATCAACTAGTGGCACAAGCCACAATGAAAACGGGGAAAGCAAATGCCCGTTTTTGAACGGAGAATTACATCAGGCAGCCGGTGGCGGAACAACAAACCGTGACTGGTGGCCCAATCAGTTGAATCTGAACATCCTTCGTCAGCACTCCTCCCTATCTGATCCTATGGATGATGATTTTAATTATGCCGAAGAGTTTAAATCGCTTGATTTGGAAGCGGTTAAAAAAGATCTTTATGCTCTAATGACTGATAGCCAGGATTGGTGGCCAGCAGACTACGGTCATTATGGACCATTCTTTATCCGTATGGCATGGCATGCTGCAGGTACGTACCGCATCGCTGATGGCCGTGGAGGTGGTGGTACCGGAGCACAGCGTTTTGCCCCTCTGAACAGCTGGCCGGACAACGCCAACTTAGATAAGGCAAGACTACTTCTTTGGCCCGTTAAACAGAAATATGGCAAGAAACTCTCATGGGCAGATTTGTTGATCCTGGCCGGAAACTGTGCCCACGAATCTATGGGATTGAAGATGTTTGGTTTTGGTGGAGGTCGCGAAGACATTTGGCAACCAGAAGAAGATATTTACTGGGGTTCTGAAGCAGAATGGCTGGGAAACAAAAAAAGGTATGATAAAGATGGAGAATTGGAAAACCCTTTAGGTGCAGCTCATATGGGATTGATCTACGTTAACCCCGAAGGCCCTAATGCTAATCCGGACCCTGTTGCTGCTGCCCATGACATTCGTGAAACTTTCGGTCGTATGGCGATGAACGATTATGAGACAGTTGCGCTTATTGCGGGCGGACATACCTTTGGTAAAACACATGGTGCGGCTAGTGATGCTGAGTATGTGGGGGCGGAACCAGCAGCTGCCGGCATCGAAATGCAAGGTCTTGGATGGAAGAACAACTTTGGTACAGGAAAAGGATCTGATACCATTACAAGTGGTTTAGAAGGTGCCTGGACTGATACACCCATAAAATGGAGCAACAAATATTTTGAAAACTTATTTGGTTACGAGTGGGAGTTGACTAAAAGCCCTGCCGGTGCTCATCAATGGAAACCAAAAGACAATGCCGGTGCAGGTACTGTGCCCGATGCGCATGACCCTGAAAAGAAGCATGCTCCGTTTATGTTGACAACTGACCTTTCTTTGCGCATGGATCCTGCATACGAGAAAATCTCCAGACATTTTTATGAAAATCCCGATGAATTTGCTGATGCCTATTCACGTGCCTGGTTTAAACTGACGCACCGTGACATGGGACCGATTCAGCGTTATTTGGGCCCGGAAGTGCCTAAGGAAGAATTAATTTGGCAAGATCCAATACCTGCAGCGGATTACGAATTGATCAGCGATAAAGATGTTGCTGACTTAAAAGCGAATATTTTAGCATCAGGATTATCAATTTCTGAATTGGTATCTGTGGCCTGGGCATCCGCATCTACCTTCCGTGGATCGGACAAACGTGGTGGTGCTAACGGTGCGCGCATTCGACTTGCACCACAGAAAGATTGGAAAGTGAACAATCCTAAACAATTGGAGAATGTATTGGATACCCTTGGACGTATTCAAAAAGAGTTCAACGATGCCCAGTCCGGAAACAAAAAAGTATCCATCGCAGACCTGATTGTTTTAGGTGGATGTGTCGCTGTTGAAAAGGCCGCTAAAAATGCTGGCCATGATATAACCGTACCTTTTACTCCAGGCCGTAACGATGCCGATGAGGCACAAACCGATGCTGAATCGTTTGAAGTTCTTGAGCCGGTAGCGGATGGTTTCCGTAATTACACAAAGGGCAAATTTTCGGTTAGTGCCGAAGAACTTTTAGTAGACAAAGCACAGTTGATGACCCTGACCGCACCAGAGATGACAGTTCTTGTTGGAGGTATGCGTGTGCTGAATACAAATTTTGATCAGTCTAGTCATGGTGTCTTCACCAATCGTTCTGAGACTCTTAGCAACGATTTCTTTGTAAACCTGCTAGATATGGGTGCAACATGGAAGGCTATAGGGGAATCCGATGACGTTTTTGAAGGTCGTGATCGTTCAACAGGTGAAGTTAAGTGGACTGGCACTCGTGTAGATCTCATCTTTGGTTCTAACTCAGAGCTTCGTGCCCTCGCTGAAGTTTATGGATGTAAGGACGCTCAAAAGAAGTTTGTCAAGGATTTTGTAGCTGCATGGAATAAGGTGATGAATCTTGATCGCTTTGACCTAACCTGATTTCAGGGTCGTCTGACAGGCCATAAGGTCTAAAATAGTTATATGAAGTATTAAAAGGTGGTCCGATAATGGGCCACCTTTTTTATTCACTTTATGCGTAATACCTTAGAATTGAGTGTGATGTTTTACGGCGAATTGCTCCGGGATATCTTCTCCAGATTCTCCTAAATTTTCTCTGAGGTCAATTTCAATTCCTCTTGCAATCGTGGAAATAGGAACGTCATTGGCGGTTCCTTCAAAAGGATTTTCTCCGGTTCTGCCTATTCTTTCCATAGTATGAAAAATCCATGCTACAATGACATAAAAAGGAACTGTAAACCAAACAAATAGTTTTCCTATAAGTGGACTTTTAGTAATAAGTTCACTGCCAATTTCAGCAAATTGTGGTACCAGGGCCAGGGGTAGTAACAAGATAAAAAGCCACATAAAAAAATGATTTAGTGTTGCGAATTGCCTTGGATAAGGAAAGTTTTTAATTCGTTCACTTTTGCCTTGTAGTGTAAAAAATTCTTGTATTACTCCTTCCAGTTCTAAAAAAGAAAATTCCCAAATTACCCCTTTTTCTTTGAGTTGTCTTAAATGATGAGATTGCAGGTACAACAATGCCGTCTGTTTATTACTCTTACCCCTTATATATTCATAATCACTTTCAGAGATATAGGGTTTTAGGTCCACATCTAAAGTAGAATCATGTTCGGGTGGACGAGTATCCCATTCTTTGTTTGTTCTATGCAGAACAGACGTTTCCCAGGGTTTAGATGCTCTCATAGCATAGCGTAAAGCGGTCATCCAGGCTATGTGCCTATAGGTGAGTGCTTTAATTTCTTTTTGAAGTTCTGAATCTTCTACTGCTGTTTGAGTGTATTCATTGTTGACCATATCTTGAACAAACACCCCAAATGTCCTTGAAGTATTTACAATTCCTCCCCAAATTTTTCTTGCTTCCCAGATCCTGCCATAGGCTGCATTATTTTGAAAACCAATAACAAACGCAACTGCTGTGCCAATTAAAGCTAAAGGAGTCCATGGAATTTTTAACCAATCTAAATCCAAAAAATAATAAGCGGCGACCCAGGAAATTATAATAACCAAAAATAAAAATGTTTCGAAACGGGTCCACAAGGCCATTTCAAAGGCGGTGTAGTTTTTTTTTATATGCATGATTCAAATTTTTAAATAATTACTTTAATTAACAACAAGATTATTTATTTCAGCATTCCTGAGGAGTAAAACCCGTTTATTGTCTTTATCTAATTGGGCAATACGTTCTGTAATTCCATTGTCTTTGTCGGAGACACAATTGGATTGCCCGAAAGGAAATAGAATTGCAATTACTAAACCTAAGACTTTGCTTTTTTTATCAAAATAGTTGATTTAATAGTTGAGTGCTTCTTTAATTCTACTTTTTTATCCTTTTTCCGATTCCTTTATCAATTTTTTAATCAAAGAAATTTGTCCTAGATGATAGTAACTATGTTCAATTATTCCTTCAATATTTCTTCTATAGTTTCCATATTTCTCTTCCACGAAAATTGATTCTAATTTTTCATCTGACATGAGCTCCACGTGATACGCAAATTTTTCTGCATTAGCCCATAATTCACCCAGAAGGCTATCCCAATCTTCTTTTGTTTTAATCTGAGGGAGATCAAAACTATATTTATCACGAATTTCAAGCGACCCTCCTTCGAAAACATTCAAGACTCCTGCTAGATAATAATTGATATGGTAGGCTAGTGCAGCAATAGTATTTAACGACCCAATTTTTTTCGTTGCCTGCTGCCAGGTCACGTTTGATAATTGATCCTTAAAATTTGTATTGGCAATCCATTTACCTTTTAAAAGGACTTCTTTGAACCGATTTGCAAGTTGATTTGAATTTTCCACGTATTTATGAGTTAATTGAAGATTTTATTTAGCACCACTAATGGTAATGTCCATGATTTCATTATGCATGCCCGCCTAAGTTGGCTTGGGTTTGAACGCTACCCCTGATTCATTTTAGAAAATCAGTACTGACTAAGCGAAACTAAGGTCTTCGCCTTTAAAACCCAGTTAAGTTTTGTTTAAGAGATTTTTTCAATTTAACACTGACCTTAAATTTATAAATTAATTTAGTCTAAGTTCTAATTCGCTATTTTTCATATACATTTTTACTCACCGGCTTTCCGAAATACTTTTTTCGTAACCAAAATGAGACTCGAACCAATAGGATGAGTGCAGGTACTTCTACCAACGGACCGATGACTCCTGCAAATGCTTGTCCTGAATTCAATCCGAAAACTGCGATAGCAACTGCAATGGCCAATTCAAAGTTGTTTCCTGCAGCGGTAAATGCTACAGAAGCAGTTTTGTCATATTCGGCTCCCATTGCTCTGGTTAAAAAGAAACCAATTATAAACATTAAGCCAAAATACACTAGTAAAGGCACTGCGATAATCATAACGTCCATTGGTATTTCAACTATCAATTCGCCTTTAAGGGAGAACATTATTACGATGGTAAATAGCAATGCTATTAATGTCAAAGGTGAAATAAAAGGAATAAATTTTTGGGTGTACCATTCTTCGCCTTTGAGTTTTACTAAAATAAGCCGACTCAAAATTCCCATCACAAAGGGAATTCCCAAATATATTGCAACACTTTCGGCAATTGTTACAATTGAAATGTCAACAATAGCACCTTCAAAGCCGAAAAAGGGTGGAAGAATCGTAATAAAAATCCAAGCGTAAAAACTATACGCAAATACTTGAAAAATACTGTTTAATGCCACCAATCCTGCACCATATTCGCTACTGCCTTCTGCAAGGTCATTCCAAACAAGCACCATGGCAATACAACGAGCCAAACCGATTAAAATTAAACCGACCATATATTCCGGATAATCCCGTAAAAATGTAATCGCCAAAAAGAACATTAAAACCGGGCCAATAATCCAGTTTAGAATAAGGGATATTGACAGAATTTTTGTGTTGCGAAAAACTTTTGGTAACAACGCATAGTTCACTTTGGCCAATGGCGGATACATCATTAAAATCAATCCTATTGCAATAGGTATATTGGTTGTACCACTACTAAATGAATTAATGATATCGGGAAATGATGGTATAAAATAACCAATCCCAACACCTAACAACATGGCAATAAAAATCCAAAGTGTAAGATAACTATCGAGAAAGCTTAGTTTTTTAGTGGCTGCCATAATAAGAATTGATCTGAGCGAATATATAGAAAATTTTTGTTGTGCTTTGTGTACCTCCCAAGTTGTATTTTCTGTATGCAGCAAATGTTGATTATTTGAGCCGTAGATGACTTACAGGCTAATTTTGAAAAGCCCATAGCCTGTATATATTGGGGTTATCCATTTATTTTTGTTCAACAATTATTTGGCCCTGAACCCAATCTGGTAAGTAGAAATCCATTCCTGTCTTTTTTTCGATATCTACTAATTTGTTTCTTAGTTCTATTGTTCGTAACCCAATCTTTTGTCTTAAGTCATCAGTAACTGATAAAGTTGGTTGAACAGGGGGGGTTAAAAATCCATATCCGGGTTCTGTTCGATTAGATATTACAGCCTTTTGCCAGTCATCAATCATTGCAAACTCATATGGAGACATCTGTCCTGAACTAATTGCCTGAATTAATCTTGGCCTGATATATTGGTAAAGCGTATCTTTTTTGGAATAGTCCTGAGAAATAGAATTGTGGTGACTAATAATCGTGGACATCCAGTAATTATTTCCTATCAGCTTTTCTCCCGGATAACCTTCACTTTCCAGCATCTTAATGAGCTTAGTCATCTGAATTTCACTATGCGGGGCAAATTTCTTTGTAGCATATCTTTCCTGTGCTTTATCGCCTATTTGAAATAAAGCCCCAAGGGCTTTACTTTGATCTTTTTTGAACATAGAATGGACATTATCTCTGGTGGCTTGATCAATTCTGGTTAAATATATAATATGAAGACTATCATACTTTTTTTCAATATTCTTCCACTCGGAATAGTCTAGAACAGAAGTCAGGAGGCTATTCTTCTTTATTTCTTTTAATTCCCATCCGGCGGTAATTCCTTTTTTTAAAAAGCGCAGACCTTTTTGTTTTTCGTTTAAATATAAAGCAAGTTGTGTAGCAACCTGATAATCCCTTAAAAAAATAAATTCATGAGTGCTAATCACTTTCTCGTATCTACTTAATGCTTTACCATATTTTTCATCACCAATAGAATTTTCAGCTTCAATAACCTGCTTATGATAGTTAAGATAGTCACCGTCTTCATCATTTTCAACACCATTTAAAGTAAAAAGCGGGAAAAAATATATGAGAAATGATAGATGATTAAATTTCATCGTAATAAATTAGGTACTATTCTATGTAGTTTTAATCAATTCGTTAGTTTGTAAAATTTATTTCCTTCAACTACCAGTGTTGTCAACTCAACAGTATGGCCGTCGGGGTCTGTTGTATATATTGAGTGAAAATAATAATGGTCCTGGATATTAAAATCTAGTTTCAATTTCTCATAACGCTTTTTTGCTTTTTCAAAATTCTCCTTTGTAACATTAAAAGCAAAATGGTCAATTTTGATATTTTTTGATTTTAAATCAAGCTCTTTATCAGATATATTTGCAGGAAACAGGGCAATTCCCGATTTATTCGCCAACATAAAAATAGGAGTGTCTCCCCACTCAGGCATTTGATATTTTTTAAGTCCCAATACTTTTTCGTACCAATCCGAAGAAACTTTCAGATCCTTTACACGTATTGCCACATGATCTAAAAATTCGATATCAAATTTGTCTTCAGAATTGTTCATTTTTTAAATTATATACAATGATAAGTAGTATTAGCTGTGCATTGCATGCGGTTCAATTTACTTTGTACATATTATAATTTCTGGGCCATTCGGTTGATTGACCAGGTCTAATAAATATATTAAAAAATAACTCCGGTCTAATCACGTGTTTCCATCCCCTACATAAGTTATTATACCGTCTTTTACTACAATGGCCTCGGCAAAATGTAGCTTCTCGCTGGCATGGTAATAATATCCCTACCGCTATAAACTATAACAGTATGGATAACTTCCTTTTTTTATCACCCTTACAGGATATGAGTATGATGATTCCGAAAATTAGGGTTAGTGTTTTTAATGATTTCAAATCCTTTATTTTAAAATTGCCAAACTTTAATGTATGATTAGTTGCCTGATTTAGCTGCTAACTTAACAAATAAAAAACGATTAGAATATCTGTGCGGATTTTACTAGCAGACACAAACTAGCAATTAATTATATTTGTGACGTTATGACAAATTAAGTTTAATCACATGAAAAAAGGTGCAAAAAAAGCATTGAAATTTCTAACAGGACTGCTTATCCTAATCGTGATAACAGGAGTAGGAGGTTGGTTTTATTTAAACTCAAAATTTATAAATTTTGAAGACGACTTTACTGAAAATTTAAACCTTAAGGAAATTACAATCGACGGATTTGTCTTTTTAGACCGCAATGGAAATGAAAAGCTTGATATTTATGAGGACAACAGAAATGCCTCTGATGAACGTGTGGCAGACCTTTTAGAGAAAATGACCATTGAAGAGAAGATACATCTGCTTAAAGGGTCTGGATTAGGATCAGCATTGGGTATGACCGAACCGGAAAAGGGTATCCCTGGTGCAGCCGGTGTCATCGTACCAACACCGAGATTGGGAATTCCGACTATTTATTTGTCTGATGGACCTGCAGGCTTGAGAATAGAACCTACCCGGAAAAATGATGATAAAAAATATTTTGCCACGGCCTTTCCAATAGCCACATTATTAGCCTCTACCTGGAATACGGATTTGGTGGAATCTGTTGGACATGCCATGGGTGAGGAGGCATTACAATATGGTGTAGATGTTATCCTGGGTCCAGGTGCCAATATCCAAAGGCACCCCTTTAATGGTAGAAATTTTGAATATTATTCTGAAGATCCATTGCTTACCGGTTTCATAGGTGCTGCGATGGTTAACGGAATAGAGTCTAACGGGGTTGGTGCCTCTGTAAAACATTTTGTAGCCAACAATCAAGAGACAAACCGAAATAACAATGACGTCATTGTGTCAGATCGTGCAATGCGTGAAATTTATTTAAAGGGTTTTGAGATTATAATAAAACAATCACAGCCTTGGACTATTATGTCCTCATATAATAAAGTAAATGGCACTTACACTTCAGAGAGCAAGGAATTGCTAACGGATATTCTGAGAGGCGAATGGGGTTTTCAAGGTGTAGTGATGACGGATTGGTTTGGTGGAGTTGATGCACCTGCTCAAATAAAGGCTGGGAACGACTTGCTCGAACCAGGCACAAAATTACAATGGAATGCTCTTTTAGAGGCGCATGAGAATGGAGAGTTGTCCAATACGGAAATTGACATCTCTGTTCGCCGAATTCTTAAGTTGATTGTTGAATCCAGAAAAATGGAAGACCATAAATATAGCAATGAACCTAATCTTGAGTCGCATGCAAGAATTACTCAGGAATCAGCATCTGAGGGAATGGTGCTACTAAAAAATGAGAATGCACTTCCTCTCAAAAATGGGGTAAATGTTGCCCTTATAGGGGTAACATCTTACGATTTTATTGCTGGAGGTACTGGTTCCGGGGATGTGAACGAAGCCTATTCCATTTCTCTGGAACAAGGCTTGATGAACAATGGATTTGAAATTAATGAAATTGCAAGAGGTATTTATGAATCCCATAAGGAAGCTAATCTAAAAAAATTTGTAAAACCCGAAGGAATGAAAGCCATGTTTGTGCCTTATGATCCACCAGAAATTGTGTATTCTACAGATCAAATTCGTAATCTGGCTAGTGTGGCCGATGCAGCGATATTAACAATCGGCAGAAATAGTGGAGAAGGTGGTGACCGGGTTGAGGTAGATGATTTTATACTCACAGAAACAGAAAATGAAATGCTGAAGAAGACCACACAAGAGTTTCATCAAAAGGGAAAAAAGGTTATAGTGGTCCTTAATATTGGAGGGGTAATTGAAACTTCATCATGGAAAGATCAGCCAGATGCTATATTACTTGCCTGGCAAGGTGGTCAGGAAGGCGGTAACTCTGTGGCGAATATTTTAAGCGGAAAAGTGAATCCAAGCGCTAAACTTCCAATGACATTTCCAATACAAGTAAAGGATCACGCTGCGCATCGAAATTTTCCTTTAGGAGGGAGCTCACTGGGTATGTTTGATTTTTTCAATAGCGGTAAAACAAAACCCGAAAAAGACAGAGTACGCAATGAAGATTTTACGATTTATGAAGAAGGTATTTATGTTGGTTATCGGCATTTCGACAAGAAAAGTATGGATGTATCTTATCCTTTTGGATTCGGTCTTTCATATACTGATTTTGAATATGCAAATATGGATTTAGCTTTGGAAAACGATACGATTAATATTTCTTTGTCTGTTCAGAACATTGGGAAACAAGTTGGTAAAGAGGTAGTGCAAATCTATATCTCAACACCCGGAACGGTAATCGATCGTCCCTATAAGGAGTTAAAAGGGTTTACTAAAACTCAAAATTTGGCTCCGAACCAGACCGAGGATATTTTGATTAGAATTCCGGTTTCAGAATTGCGCTATTGGGTTGAAAGTAACGCTTTTTGGGCTTTGGAAAACGGAACTTATAAATTTCAGGCAGGTTCGTCCTCAAGGGATATAAGGCTAACTGATGAAATAGAATTGTGAACCTGGAAATGTAATTGTACTAAACGGATGTCAACGCCTTTAGGCATAATTTTTTATAGATTTTGAAATACAAGAGTACATTCTGAATTCATTTAATCTTATTTATAAATGCCAATTCTCAGAAAGGTAATTAAAGTTCTACAAATATAGTTCTCTACTAAACAAGAAACTTTGTGCTATCATTGCTTTTTGTATTTTTATTTAAAGTTATCTATATGCCAACATCAGAAATACCAACCACTGAACAATGTAAAAATTGCGAAGAAACCTTTGATGCATCTTTTGAGTATTGCCCTTATTGCGGGCAGGAAACAGCAGATAACCTTACTATTGGGGTCCTCTTTAGCAATACAATAGATAATTATATTTCAATTGATGCCAGATTCTTCAGGAGTTTTGGGACCCTGATGACAAAACCGGGCGTACTTGCCAGGCGGTTTGTAGATGGAAAACGCCTTAAATACCTGCATCCGGCGCAGTTTTACCTTTTTATCTCTGTCATCTTCTTCTTTATCTTTTCTTTTACCATTCGCAAAGCAGATAATCAAGTTTCTGAGGCAATAAAAAAAGGGATGGAACAAGAGATCAATTTCGATTCTATTCCGATAAAACAGGATTCATTGGCGCTTGCCGAAGCTAAAAAAGTTCTGAAAAAAAGTCAGAAAACTATAGGTTTAACAGATGAAGAACTCAGGGAAATAGATTCTGTAATGGCTACAGATCCGGAGATAGCCACTTTAGATTTTGGTTTAAGGCGCGAAAAGTTAGACTCCCTTATCGCTGCCGGAGCGCCATTAGACCAAAAAATTATGGCGATGGGAATGAAGGAAGATGCAGACGCTTTTACACGCAGATTCTATACCCAAATACTCAAGTTTTATGAACAACGGGGCGGCGGTATTCTGCAGGCGTTATATGACACTATTCCTGTGGCAATGTTCCTTCTTTTGCCACTTTTCGCGATACTTCTGAAAGTATTTTATTGGAAACCGGCCATCTTTGCCCACCATCTGGTATTCAGTTTTTATTTCTTCACTTTTATATTCACCACGTTTAGTACCATTCTCCTGGTGAATAAAGTATGGGAGATACCCATTTGGCTGGAAGTGCTCATTTGTTTCTCTTTTGTAATCTACCTGATGCTGGCCCTGCGAAATTTTTACAAGAGTTCCTGGGTGGGTGCCTTTTTTAAAGCCGGTATTATCTCTTTCCTCTATACGCTATTTATTTTACCTGTGGCTGTAATTGGGATTGTAATGGTGGCCTTTATGCTGTATTAATTTCTTGCTTACAAAAACTAATTTGCCATAAAAAGAGCATTTACAAAAAAGAGTTTGCCATTTTCCCAGAACCCACGGAATAGAGGGTTATCCACCATGTAAACGACCTGTCCGTTGCCGTGTTTCTCTACACCAAATACGAGACTCCTAGATACTTTTTTCTGGGCTTCACTACCTGCAAAACCTGCCACAGGCATTGTATCATCGGAAATGTAGGCCACCGTACCTCCTTCCAGGTAATCATAGCTATCATTCCCAAGTTTAAGGCTGAAATAAGTATTGTTATATCCAAAGGCCAATGGATGTGTATAATCTACACGGGTTTTATATATGGCACCTGTTATTTCATTTTTCATTTTCTCCCGCTGCAAGGTTTCATACGGTTCCACTAATTTTGCTGTACTATCTTTTTCTTTTTCCCTGGCAGATATGTCAAATCCATTCTCACCATCCAAGGAGGCAATAGACTGGCCCATGGCAATAAGCCTGCCACCATTACTTACCCATTCTTTAAGTTGGCTAAGCGTATTTTCGTCAATAAATGATTCGTACCCTTTGCCTCCTGGGAGAATTAATACATCATAGTTAGAAAGATCTACCCTGCTAATATAATTCTCATCAAGAACCGTAAGAGGGTAATTTAATTGTTGTTCAAAGAAATGCCAAATCTCTCCAAAGCGCAAAGTAGAAGTTGGCTTACCCGCAAGAACAGCCACCTTTACCGCGGGGATCATTTGTACATAGCCAGACCCAAAGTCCTTTCCCTCATCCACAAATCCAGTATTAACTGCTGTTAGTAATTTATGATGTTTATCAGCAACCTCACTGAGGATTTTGGTAAATTCGGCTTTATTGTCATTATCAGATTTCGTAATTATAAGACTTCCGCGATCATGTCTTTTACCTGCCAGGGTGAACGGTTTTTGAGCCTGGCGTACGCGTATTCTTTTTTGAAGTAATTCTGCTAAGAATCG
>Ga0316198_10000550_pt1 | contig 19928 bp, 6 predicted proteins | sample OudBieAanoxic_MG_FD_204935 | JGI IMG/M metagenome (GOLD analysis project Ga0316198, IMG submission 204935) | Coastal sediment microbial communities from Oude Bieten Haven, Netherlands - site A anoxic | ecosystem: Environmental > Aquatic > Marine > Coastal > Sediment | place: Netherlands...
CCACCTTCGAGGCCGATCACGTCGCCGCCCTCGAGAGCAGCCGCAATCGAGCGCGCGAGGGCGAGGGTATCGGCTTCACTGTCGAGCTCGAGCTCCAGCATGGGCAAGCCCTGTCACATGACGGGACTTGACGCACGTTCGCTCCGCTCGGCCCGGCTCAGACCTTGATTTGAATGCCCAGCTGCTCGCGAAGCCGAAAGTAGCTCTCCGAGATGCTGAAGAGCACGATCTCTTTGACCTTGTCCCGCGGCGCGAGGTCGGCCGTGGAATCTGAGGCGATCTGCTGCGTCATGTGAACCGCCGTGTCGACGTCGTCGCAGAGGAGCAAGCCGGCGCGAAGCGCGGTGATTTCGACAGCCTGCATCCAGCGCTTGATGTCCGCGTGACCGCCCGCATCGACGAACTTTCGCACCACCTGCTTGAGCACGTCGCGGTGAGGCTGATCCATGTGCTTGGAGAGCTGCTTCGCCGTCGATTCGACCGACGCATCGCCACCCCCCATGCCGGTCACGCGCATGGCCGCGAGCAGGAGCGTCTTCAGCTCGGTGTGCGACTGGTACATCGTCCGGATGAAGTGCTCGCCGCGATAGTAAGTCAGATGACGCCCGCAGACGAATGCAAGGTCGATCGGGCGGTAACCCGAGAGGAGCGTGTACCCGGTGATGATGGCGGGCGGATTGCTCCGCGCCTCGTCTCGGAGGGCGCCGGAAAGCTCCTTCTGAATGAAGAGGCGAACGGGAATCGTCACGTTGAGCAGGTCTTGCGCCAACTTGAACTGCCGAGCGAGTGCGAGGCTCGGGTTGGCGAGGTCTTCGGGCCGGCGCTTGTGCAGGTTCAGCTTCTTGTCGGGCACCGCAATCGACGCGCGAACCACCGGGGCAATCACTTCCATGATCTTGGAGATGTAGATGTCCTGGTCGATGTGCATTAGGTCCTTGACCCAATTCTCGTTGCTGAGTCGCGCCGTTGGCTGAATCTCGCGATCCTGCTTGTACTGCTGATAGAACTTCTGCTGTTCCTCGTCCGCCTTCTTGAAGTGCGTCAGCGTTCGCGCGATGCACCAGGCCTTGTCGTAAGCGCGCGCGTCGAAGTAGAGCTTGTAGAGGGCTCTGTAGGAGTCGAGCCGGTTCGGGTCTGATGTCAGCAGCCACTGGTGCTCCGCGATCGCCTCTGCGGTCTTTTCAGGCATCGTGCCGTAGAGCTCGGCGAGGATCTGGTGCTCCACTGCATCGTCCGGCTTGAGCCCCGCTGCCATCTTGAACGACTCCGCCGCCGCGTCGAAGTTGCGCTGACGGTCGCGATAGATGATGCCGAGCGTGTGCCAGAGATTGTGCTCGAGGTCCGTGTTTCCCTCGTTGATGATGCGGTGAAGCATCTTGCGGTATGCCCGCTCGAGCGCCTTCCAGTCTTTCCTCTGGTTGAGCAGCTTGTTAACGGCCTCGAAGGGCTTGAGCTGCGTGCTGTCGAGGTCGAGCGCCTCGTTGAAGCGCTCCAGCGCCGCGTCTTCGTCCTCAAGCTTGTCGCGGAGGATGACACCGATCGTGTACATGTACTTGGCCTTGGCCTCGTCGCGCGCCTCGATCGCAGAAACACGCTCGATCACGTCGATGGCCTCCGACCAGCGCTCAGCCGCCTGATAAGCGACGAGCAGCTTGTGGAGCACCACGTGGTTCTGTGGCTCGAGGTCCAGTGATTCCGTGTACGCCTCTGCGGCAGCGTCGGGGTTGCCGAGCTTCTCCTGCCACAGGTCGCCCACCTCGATCAGAAGCGCGGCCCGAACCGAAGGCTCATCCGCCACATCGAGGATGCGCTTCTTGTACTCGACCACCGAATCCCAGTCGCCATCGGACGACTGCAGATCGACCATGGCTTCGAGCGCGGGCACGTAGTGCGTGTCCTCCTCGAGCGCCTTGTCGAACATGTTCCGCGCCTTCTTGTCCTCGCCCTGCTCTCGCTTGACGACACCCAGCCGGTAGAAGACCTCGGTGATCTCGTCCCGTCCCAGCGAATCCCGCTGCTGCACCAGCATCAACTGGTGGTACTTGAACGCGTCGTCCCAGCGCTCCGCACGGAAATACGCCCCCGCCAGGCCCTTGAGCGTAGCTGGGTCGTCGCCCTGGAGCTGGTACGCGCGCTCGTAGGCTCGAACCGCCTCCTCCGGGTTGCCGAGCTCGGTCGCCGTTTCGCCGAGCATCGATGCGAGCCGGTGCTTTTCGTGCTCGTCGCACTTGTCGCAGCGCTGCACGAGCGTTTGAAGCAATGGAAACGCGTCCTGGTGTCGCTCCTGCGCGACGTAGGCGTCGACCAGCGGCAGCATTGCATCCTCGTTGTCGGGGTCAGCCGCAAACGCCGACTCGAAGGCCTGCACTGCGCCCGGCTCGTCATCGAGTCTCTCGGCACGAATACGGCCCAGCTCGACGAGTCGCGCGGCCCGAATGCGGTCCTGCTCGGTGTGCTCGACCTCCGAGCCCAGGGTCTTGGCGGCCGCAACCCAGTCGCCGGAGTCGACGTGAATGCCTCGCATCGCTTCGAGCGACTCGAGGTGGCCGGGGTCCAAGTCGATCGCCGCCTGGAACTGCTCGAGCGCCGAGACGCGATCGCCGAGCTCGCGGTCCAGAATCGTGCCCATCCGGTGCTTGAGGGCAACCTGGTCCGCAGGCTCGTCCACGACCGCCGCAAGCTGTCCCATCATGTCGAGCGCGGCAGCGTAATCACCCTTGCGCTCGAAGAGCTTGGTCAGCGCCTGGAGGCTGACGAGGTCGCGTTCGTCGAGGTTGAGCGCGTTGAGATAGCTGTCGATCGCCATCTCGATGTCGTCCTTGTGCGCGGCGTACACCTGCCCGAGGTCGCGGAAGATGCGTATGCGCTGTTCGGTATCCGTCGTCGCGTTGGCGTGGCGATCGAAGGTGCGCACGAGGTCGTCCCAGCGCTGCGTGGCCCGGTAGAGCTCTTCCAGCCCGCAAAGCGCCTCTTCGTGGAGCGGGTCGATGTCCAAGACCTGCTCGAGTCGCTCCGCTGCGTTCTCGGGCTTGCGGAACTCCTGCTGCCACATCTCGGCCAGCCGCATCAGAATCTCGATTCGCTCGCGCTCGGTCGAGACGACCTCGTACTCGCGCTCTAGAATTCCGATCAGCTCTTGATAGCGGCCCTCTTGCGCATACAAGCGCTTCAAACCTCGAAGGGCGCTGAGATCCGAAGGCGAGAGATCGACCGCCTTCTCGTAGTTCTCGATGGCCGCCTTGGGGTCGTTGAAGCGCTCCTCGTAGGCTTCGGCAACCTGCAGGAGCGCGGAGACGATGCTGTCGACGTCCTCGACGGCCTCCGCCTTGCGCTCGAGGATGTTGAGCAGCTTGTTCGAGCGCCCTTCCTCGCGGTAGATGCGCTCCAGCGCCTCGAGCGCTCCGACGTGCCGCTCTTGGAGGTGCAGCGCCCGCCGGTAGTAGTCCTCGGCCTCTTGCCGCATCGCGAAGCGGTCGTCGGCAAGGTCGCCCATGCGAACGTAGGTGTCGGCCTTGACGGCGTCGTCGTCGGTCAGCTCGACGAGCTTAGCGAGCGCCTGCGCGAGCTTGTCCCACTGCTGGGTGGTTTCGTAGAGATCACCGAGCTGCCACCAGGCCTTGGCGTTGCTGGGATCGAGAGCCCGGATCTGCTCGTAGTATGGAATCGCGTACTCGGGGTGTCCGAGGTCCTGCCCGTACCACTTCGCACAGCAGAGGCAGATTGCGATCTGCGTAGCGGGCTCTTGTCCCTCCTGCAGAACCGCATTCGCCGAGGTCAGAAGCTCGTTCCAGCGGTCGCTCGCCGCGGTGACCCGCTCCAGGTCGACGGCCGTGTTCGTGTTCGCGAAATCTTCGGTCCAGGCAATGTAGAGCGTGTGGTAGGCCTGCTCGAGGTTGTCGAGCTGCTCCTCGTACACCCGCGCCGCCGCACGCAAAAGCTCGATCCGCTCGTAGCGGTCCTCCGTTGCTTCGATGCGGGTCACATAGAGGTCGATCAGCTCGTCCCAGCGCTCCGCTTCTTTGTGGAGCGACTGAAGCTCGGAGAACGCGTACTCGTGCATCGGGTCGATTTCGAGAATGCGTCCGAAGGCGCCGGCGGCGCCGTCTTTGTTCTCGAGCTCGGCCTCCCAGACTTCGGTGACCGCGATGAGCTGACGAACTTTCTCGTGTGGGTCGACGAGCGACTGCGCCCGTTGCTCCATGACCCCAACCACATCTTCCCAGCTGCCCTCTTCTCGATGAATGAGCTCGAGCGAGTCCAGCGCCTCGAAGAAGGCCGGATTGATCGTCAGGACGTTCTGGTACGCGTCTACCGCATCACCCGGTTGATCGAGCTCGTTGCCGTAGATGTGACCGAGCTGCATGTACACGGTGACGAGGTCGGCATCCTCGAGCGTGGCCGCGCCGACGTCGATGATCCGCTGCAGCGTGTCCGCGCGCTCCTGAGACTGCCCGCCTTCCCGATGAATCTCGGCGATGCTGAACAGCGCGTAGGTGCTGCCTGGATCGATGTCGAGGACCCGCTCCCAGTTCTCGATCGCGTTGCGCTCGCGTTCGAGCTTCTCGTACCAGACCCTTGCGAGGTCGGAGTACACCTGAACACGGAATGTATCGTCTTCGGCGACGGCAGCCTCTCGTTCGAGCACGTCGACCAGATCGCGCCAGTTGCCCTGCGAGGCATAGATGTCGCCGAGCGCGTTGAGCGCCTCGGGATCCTCACCGCGAAGGTCCAGAACCCGCTGCCACAGGCCGATGGCCTTTTGCGAATCGCAGAGCCGGTTGGACGACAGCTTGGCCATCCGCGCAAACACGTCGGCCTGCTGAGAATCGCCCAGCGCGATGCTCAGCTCCTTCTCGAAGGTCGCGAAGAGCTCCGGCCAACGTTCGAGGTTGGCGTAGATCTCTTCGAGGGCCTGAATCGTATCGGCATGCTCCGAGTCGTGGTCGTCGAGCAGCTTGTTGAAGACCTCGATCGCCTCATCGGTCCGTCCGAGCCGGTGGTCGAGCACGGTGCCCAACCGGAAGTGCAGGTCGATCAGCTCCGAGCTGTTGTTCGAGCCCTCGATTCGCTTGCGAAGGACCTGTGCGAGCGCTCGATACGCCCCGTGCTCCGTGTAGATGCGATCGAGCGCAGCGAGCGCGTTGGCATCGTGATCGTCCACCCCGAGAACGAATCGATAGGTCTCTTCGGCCCGCTCCATGTCGTGGAGCTGCTCCTCGTAAACTTTGGCGAGACGCCGGCCGAGCTCTGCTTTGTTGAGCGGATCTCCGGTATGCTGGATGCCGTTGGCGTAGGTTGTGGCGAGCTGAGTCCAACCATCGACGATGGCCGAAAGGCGCTCGGCCTCGCCGATCGAATGGTCGTGACTCGGGTCCTCGAGCAGCGCCTTCTGCATCCACTCGAACGCGCGTCCGTGGTCATCGGCTTTGTCTTCCGCGATCTCCGCGAGGCGGTGCATCATGACCACCCGCTCGATCGGGTCCCGTTGCTGCTCGACCTGAACCTCCTGCACGTTGAGCAGTTGGTTCCAGTTCCCCTGCATCCGGTAGAGCGGTTCGAGCACTTCGCCGATCGCCATCGGCTGAACGCCCTGCGAGAAGAGATCCTCGAGCGCGGTCACCGCGGGGGCATACTCGGGCGCTGCAGCAACGATCTCGCGGTACTGTTCGATCGCCGAGTCCATGTTCCCCAGCTGGTTCTGGAAAATCTGCCCGGTCCGGAACTGCAGATTCAAGATGTCGTCCGGCGTCGTGGCGACCGCGGCTTCCTTCTTCAGCGTTGCCGCGAGCTCGTCCCAGCGCTCGGTTTGCTCATAAAGCCGGTCGAGGGCCTCGATGGCCGCCACGTCCGACGAATCCACGTCGACCACGAACTGGTAGCGGGCGATCGCCGCATCGACGTCGTCCAATTGCACCTCGTTGATAACCGCGGACCGCTTCGCGAGATGGACGACTTCATCTGGAAATTCGTCTTTCATCTTCTGGACTTCGGCGTCAAAACGCGAAGCCGCCTCATGCCATTTGCCCGTCTGCTCGGCGAGGCGCTCCACGGAGGCCAGGGTCAGCTCATTCCCGCGGTCGAGCGGCAGCGCCCGAACGAAGGCGTTGAATGCCGAAGGCGGATCTTCGAGTTGAAGCTCGTAAATCTCCGCGAGCTGGTGAAGCATCTCGACCCGCTCCGATGGATCTTCGGTGAATCGAACCTGAGCCTCGCGCACTTCGGCCAGCTTTCGATACTCCCCGACCTGCAGGTAGACCTGCTCGAGCGCTTCAGCCGCCGCCAAGGGCTCCACCGCGTCGTTCGTCATCGTCGTCAGCGCATCGAGCGTCGGCTGATGAGCCGGCGTCTCCGCCAAGATATCGCGGTAGATCTCGATCGCCTGAATCGGGTCCTCGAGCTGCATTCGCCAGAGCTCTCCGATTCGGAAGCGCACCTCGGTTCGCTCTGCATCATCCAACGCGAGCTCGGATTCGCGCTCGAGAACCTGGAGCAGCTCTCGCCATTGAGCGGTGCTGTCGAACAAACCGTCGAGGTGAGCGAGAGCCGAAAGGTCGTCCGGGTCGATTTCGAGAACCCGCTGATAGGCGTCGATTGCCTTGTCCGAGTCCTCGAGCTGCCCCTCGTAAATCTGGCCCATCCCGAGGAAAAGGGTTCTGCGGGCGTCGGGATCCGAGACGACCTCGGCCTTGCGCTCGTAGGTTTCGAGCAGCGGCGACCACTTGCCGAGCTGTGTCTGCAGCTCGATCAGGCGATCGAGTGATTGAAGGTCGCCAGGCTCGACTTCGAGCACCTGCTGGTGCACGGCGATCGCCTCTGCCGGCCGCTCGAGAATGTCTTCGTAGATCGCCGCGGCCTTGACGAGCTGCTCTCGCTGGTCGGCGGGCGATGGCAGCATCTTGGCCTTGTGCCGGTAGATTCCGGCGAGGTCTTCATAGCGCTCACCCCGCTGGAACAGGCGCTCCAAGGCGTCCGCCGATTGCTGATGTTCGGGGTCGAGGTCGAGCACTTTCTCATAGTGCTCGACCGCCCGCTCGATCTGTCCGAGGTCGTCTTCTCGGATCCCGGCGGCGCGAAGCCGGAGGTCGATTGCGAGGTCCGGCTCGTCCGAAGACGCTGCGACTTCCTCGTACACGGCGGCGAGCGCATCGGCCGCTCCCACGGCAGCGCCGAGCCGCTCGAGCTCCGCTCTCGCTTTGGGGTCTCCGGCGTCTTCGCGAAACGCACGCGCATAGCTGTCGAACGCCCCATGCAGGTCGCTCAGCGAGAACTCCTTCAACTTTGCGATTTCGTTGAAGAGCGCCATCCGTCGCTCGGGTGCGGTCGCATGATTCGCTTGAATCTCGTAAACCTCGACCAGTCGGCCCGACGCTCCACTTCCCTCGTAGATCGGCTCGAGGATGTCGGCGACGGTCGTCTGATGCTCCGCAGACTCGAGCAGCCGCTCGAGCGCGCCGAGAGCCGATGGATTGCCGGCATCGTTGGCAAGCACGTCGCGATAGATCTCGATCGCCGAATCGGTCGACCCCATTCGCTCTTCCCTGAGCTCCGCGAGGCGAAGAAGGAGGACCGTCTGCTCGCTCGGCTCGTCCGTCATCGAGAGCTGGCGCTCGACGTTGTCGGCTAGGTCGCCCCAGAGCCCCTGCCGCGCGAGCAAGCCATCGAGCGCGATCAAGGCCTCTCGGTTGGTCGGGTCCAGCTCGAGTATTTCGTTCTGCAGCGCGATCGCCTGATCGCTCTCCTCGAGCAGCTCGGCATGAATCCGCGACATCTCCGTGAGAACACCGATCTTCTCATCGGGGTCCGCGTGCGCTTCCGCTCGCGCGCGGAGGACGCCAACGAGCTCCGGCCACCGCTGCGCGCCTCGGTAAACGGCATCGAGCAGATCGAGCACCTCGAAGTCAGCCGGGTCGGCTTCGAGAACTTTTCGATAGGCCGAAACCGCCGCTTCCGCGTTCCCGAGCTGGGCGTCGTGAATTTGCGCGGTCTTGATCCAAAGCGACCGGCTCAGCGAAGAGTCCTCGACCGCGGCCGCGAGGTCGGCGGTGAGCTCCGCAACCGAGTCGAACAGGTCGTGCTCGCTCGCAAGCATCTCGAGCCGCGACAAGGTCGCAGCATCCGACGGCACTTCCCGGAATGCATCGCTCAGCGAAGCAAACCCTCGACCGGAGTCACCGAGATGTTGGAAGTACGTGTCGGCGACCCGCGTGAGTAGCTGCAGCCGCTCTCGAGGAACGCTGCTGAAGCCATGCTGAACCCGAAGCGCATTGACGTACGGGCCCCATTCCTCGCTGATCTCGTAGATGGGCTCGAGAACTCGCGAGGCCTCGGCGGCCACTTCCTCGTCATCGAGCAACTCCTCGAGCCGCGCCTTGGCGCCTTCATGCTCGGGGATCAGCGAAAGCACCTCGCGGTAGAGCTCCACGGAGCGCGGCTTGTCATCTAGCTTGGAGTCGCAAACGCGACCCAGCCGAAACTTGAGCGAGGCCAGCTCTTCGTGGCTCTCCGGCCCGGCCTCGATTCGGCGCTCGAGAATCTGACCGAGGTCCTGCCATCGGCCCTCCGTCTCGTAGAGCTGCTCGAGCTCACCGCAGGCGTCGCTTTGCTCGATGCCGTATTCGTCGACGATGCCTTCAAACGCGTCGATTGCCTTCTCGCGGTCGTTCAGCGCATCGGCAAAAAGGCGGGCGCGACGATAGGCCATGTCGAGCCGCACATCCGGGTCCTCTTCGAGCTCGATTCGGCGGGCGTAAATGTCCAGGAGGTCGCGGAATCGCTCGGTGCGAACGTACAGGTCGCCGAGCGCTTCGATCGCATCGAGATTGTCGCTCTCGGCCTCGTAGACGAGCTGGTACTGCTCGATGGCCTCGTCGATTCGATCGAGCTGCGCCAAGGTCTGACCGTAGCTGAGCCGAATTGGGACGGCCTGATGCAGATCGGAAACCGAGTCGATGGCCGACTCGAAGCCCGAGACCAGCCGATCCCAGCCGTTCATCTCCTCGGCCAGGCGTTCGACGTCGACCCTCGCCTCGTCGTGCGTCGGCGCTAAGGAGAACGCCTCCAAGTAACGCTCGAACGCAACCTCGGGCTGCCGCAGGCGCTCCTCGAACACATGGCCGATCTTACGCAAGAGGTCGACCTTGGATTCATCGCCCTTGGCATGCGCAAACCGCACCTCGAGGACCGAAACCAACTTACGCGCGTCATGCGCTTCTTCGTAAATCGGGGTCAGCGCCTCGGCAGCCCGCACGTTGTCCGGGTCGGCGCCCAGAATCTTTTCGTACACGCGGGCGGCGCGGTCGGCTTTCCCCTTTTTGTCTTCCCAGAGGCGGGCTGCCCGAAACAACAGCGCGACACGCTCCTCCGGGCTGGTTTCCTGCGCTTCGGCCTGCCGTTCCACGATTCGGATCAGCTCGTCCCACTTCTCGTTGGCCGCGTAGAAGGTCTCCAGCTCGTCCCAAGCACCGAGCGAAACGTAGCGTCGCTTGAGCTGTTCCTGTGCTCGGCGATCGGAAGGATCCAGATCGAGCAGCTTTTTGAAGGCGCCAATCGCCCCTTGGTCGTTGCCGATCTTGTCGGCATAAATCATCCCGAGCTTTTGGAGCTGCTGTTTCATGGAGGCGACGTCGGTGTCGCTGGCGACCAGCGTCTCCAAGACCTCGGCCAGCGGCTCCCACTGGCGCGCGCGCTCGTAGAGCTGCGCCAAATTGCTCAGCGCGTTCGGATTATCGAAGTCGGTTGCGAGGACCTTCTGCCAAAGCTCGATGCACACATCGGGCTTGCGGAGCCGCTGCGTCGCGAGCTCAGCCATTTCCTCGTATCGCAGCACTCGATCGTCTTCGGCGAGAAGGTCGACCTCTCGCTGCATGGTGCGAATCAGCTTCTCCCAATCGCGACGCTTCTCGTACATCTCCTTGAGGCGTTCGATCGCATCGCGGTCCTCGGGAGCAAGCTCCGACACGTGCTCGAAACACTTGATCGCCTCGGCCTGGTTGCTCGATCGCTCCAGGTAGAGCGTGCCCGCTTGCCGGAACAGGTCCACCTTCTCGGCGGGCGCCTGCACCAGCTCGGCCTTCTGAAGGATGGAGCGAATCATGTCCGACCATCGCTTCTGTTGCTCGAACTTCTCGATCGCGTCGTCGAGCTTCTGGAGCTCGGCCTCTTCGGCCGCCGTCAGCTCTCGAACCTCATCCCCCGATTGTTCTTCCGACATCTTCGCTAAGCCCCCCTACGGCGATTCGGTTCTCAACTCTGCGAGACGATCTCGCGCGGCCTTGACGTAGTGCTCGGGCGCATCCGCTCCGGCCATCATCACGTACTTGTCGAGGTAGCGTTTCGCTTCCTCGTCGTTGCCCTGAAGCGCATAGGTCCAGCCGAGCGAGAACAAGGCATCACTCATCCCCGGGACGATGCCGAGCGCCGATTGGAACTCCGCAATCGCCTCATCGTACTTGCGCTGCTGCTGGTAGACCGTGCCCAAGAGATGGTGAATGTTTGCTTCTTCTTCGGTTCCGGGCATTGCAACCTTGAGCGCTTCGGCCAAAACCTGAGCGGCCTGATCCGGGTAGCGTAGGTCGGCATAGAGTCGGCCGAGCGCCGAGTACGAGGGCAGAAACCGCGGCCCGGTCATGATGGCATCGCTGTATTGGTAGAGCGCGCCCTGCGGATCCTCGAGCTCCTCGCTACAGCGACCGAGCTTGAAGTGCGCCTTGAAGAGCGTCGGGTCGAGCTCGAGCGACTTCTTGAGTGCGGTCTGCGCGCCTTTCCAATCGTTGAGCTCGATCAGCACCGAGCCGAGCTTCTCGTGATAGCCCGCGGTATCGGGTTTCGCGACGATGGCTCGCTCGAGCGCCTCGCGCGCCGCGGAGAACGAGCGCAGCTCGATCTGCACGATCGCGAGGTTGAAGTAGGCCTGGTGATTCGTCGGATCGAGCGCGGCAGCCTTCTCCAGACTCTCCGCCGCTTCGCTGAAACGTTTCATCTGCGCGAGCTCGACCCCGGCATTCATCTCGTTCATCGACTCCACGCGGGCGCGCGAACAATTGCCGCCCATCAGGATTAGACCCACCACCACAAAGCCGAACATTTGAGCTCGCATGCTTGCCTCCTACGCTTGGAAATTCACAAGCACTTCAATCCTACAGCATTTGTCTCGTAGCCAACAACTCTAGACACAGCTCTTTTTCAGCTGTTTCAGGCTTTTTGGCCAGTTTCAGGCCAGGTCCGGCGCCCTGAACGGGATCGCAGGCCCTGGAAAGCAAGGAGATCCGGTTGAAATCTCGCTTTTCGGTCGCCGGCCGGGCGATCACTGGCCCGCTGCATCGAGCAGGAAGGGATAATTTACGACCACTACGCCGCCTCCATCGGGCGCCGGGAAGGTCCATCTGCGAACGGCCCGAACGATGCAGCTTTCGACCGCTTCGTTCCGTAGGCTCGAGTTTGCAACCATGGCCGATTGCACCGAGCCGGTTGGGGAGATGACGAACTTCGTAGTCACCCGACCCTGCAGATCGGGCCGCGCGTTGAGCTGTTGCTCGTAGCAGAACTTGACCTCGTTGATGTGGCGTCGCACCACACGCCGAATGACTTCCTTCGAGAGCGAGCCCCGCACCTCGGCGCCGCCGCTGCGAACCTGAGGCACACCGGCCGAGCGTCCACGGAACCCGCCAACGCCGCTGCCGTAGCCGCCCTGGCCCGCACCCCGGCCGCCACCACGGCCGATCGTACCGAAGTTGCCCATGCCGATGGTGCCCTGGCCGAGCCCCCCGCCACCGCGACCCGTGCCGCGCAGGCCGAGGCCGCCGAATCCGAAGTTCTGACCGATGTCGTTGCCCGTCATCGCGCCGAGCGCACTGGTCGGGTCGTTCCCGAGCGCGAAGTCTGCGCCATAGGGTGAGGTGGGCGCATTGAACGAGCCCTGCATGGACGCCAGCGTCCCGATGATACCCGCGGTGCGCGCATTTTCTTCTGCCTGCTGACGCGCCATAACCGGGTCAGGGTTGTCCTCCGGCCCCTGAATGCCGTACTTGTTTTTCGTCTTTTCGGCTTTTTCATCGCCCATCTGACCTTGCTCGCCCTCGTGCGCCTTGCCGGTGCCGCCACCCTGCGAGTCATCCCCGTTCAGCCACTCGGGCTCCGGCTCCTCGAGCTCTTCGGGCTCCATGAGGAATTGAATCAAGCGCGAGTCGGTCGCGAGCAGATCCGAGGAAAGCCCTCGCGGACGCGGAGGCTGGAAGTAGAACATCGTCAGCACCAGGCTCGCGAACAGCGCCGCACCCGCGACGTAGATCATCGGGCGGATGTCCATCTTCGCATGGCCCGCAACCTTCTTGCCGGCCTTCACGTCTTTGATGATGAAGGTGAAGTCCCGGTGCTTCATACGAACCGCGCCACCTTCGGGCACGGGGAACTCCAAGGCGCCAGCCACGGTGGAGCTCGGCCGGAAATCGCCCTGGCCGCGCATCAGGTCGAACGAGCGCGTCTGGTCGCCAATCGTGGCTTCGCCCTTCGCGCCCTCGGGAACGATCGCCGTGACGCCCGCGCCCTCCGCGATGCACAGGGGCATCCGATCGACGCCGATGGCATCGTGACCGAGCACGTAGTCGACTTCATCGCCGTCAGGCTCGCCCACGTAGTAGTCGCGTGGCGGCGTCAGATAGTCGACGTTCAAGACATTGCGGTCGCCCCAAAGGACCGACACCTCGATAGCGCGCTCGTTGGTTTCGATTTCGTGCGCGGGAACCGCCGGCGCGGTCGCCACGAGGCCGTACTCCGGCCCATCTTCTCCGATGGTGTTCGCGAACGGCGTCTTCGACAAGCGCTTCGCACCGACCTCGAAGGGATTGAACTTCGGCCCCGACTCGTCTTCCTGCGCGGCGGCCTGTGGCGCCGCTTTGGCCCTGGGCTCAGACTCCTCGTCGAGCATGGCACTCATTGCCCGCTGATCGACGACCGGTGTTGCACCGCCGCCGCCCGCGGCCATCGCAACCGGCGGGCTCGAGGCAACCGCCACCGTTCCCGTGAGGATGTCGATGTGGAGCCGCTTCCTGCCGACTTGCACTTCGTCGCCGGTCTGCAGCTTGCGCTTGTTGATCTTCTCGCCGTTGACGAGCGTGCCCGACGCGGAACCCAGGTCGATGATGAACACCTCGCCCGGGCCGGTAACCTCGATGACCGCATGCATGCGGCTGACCTTGTCGTCCTCGAGGCGGACATCGCTCGTCTGCAGACGACCGATCTTGATGATCTCTTGGCTCAGCGTCTCGGCGCTGAGCAACTCGTCGCCATCGTAGATGGAAAACGCGACAGACGTATTGTGGCTCGACTCACTCACCCGGATCCCCCATTACAAATCTTCCACAGATTTCAGCATCTCGGGAATAAAATGCTCTCGAATCTGAATGAGGGACGCTCGACGCCCCCGGCGACGCACGATCAATTGCTCGCCGTCAGGCCGCACCAAGTCGCCCGTCACCAGGTCGTCTTCGAAGTCGTACGTCGTCTCCGAGCCCGGAATGGCCTGTGCCTGAGCGACGCTTACCGACAACGATGCCGCAGCCATTAACGCAGCGATAACAATAGTTTGTGAGATGAAACTCGAAAATACATTCTCCATGATTCGTCCTTAACCTGCGATCTGCATCGCCTCGACCGAGATGTCGATGTTCTGCATGCGCCCCGGTCGACACTTCGGCCCGCCACGGCTCTTGCCCGACCTGGGCGCGCATCGATTGCTGACGTCTTGCACGCTCGAACGGAATTCGGATCGCTTGCCGGCTCGGTCCAGGAATTCGCTGAAGTAGCCCCTCGCCTTTTTGAGATCGCTGACCGACCCCGACATGTAGTCCTGATAGAGCACGCCGAGGTTGAAGTAGGCTTCGGCGCGCTTGGAATCGAGTTGCCTGGCCCGCTCGTACTGCGTCTCGGCCTCGGCGAAACGTTCGAGACCGCGCAGCGCCGTCCCGAGCCCGATCACCGCATCGTAGTTGTTCGGCTGGAGCTCGACCGCCCGGGCAAACGCCTTGCGACCGTCTTCGTAGCCGCGGAACGAGATCGTGACCTCGCCGAAGTTCATCTGGGCTTCGAAGAGGTCTGGATCGAGCGTGATAGCTTTCTGAAAGAACCGGAGCGCTGAAATGACGTCACCCTTGTACACCTTGATCAGGCCCCAGGTGTTGTAAATGGGCGCGTAGTTTTCATCCAACATCTGCGCCTGACGGCAAACGACCTCAGCGAGGTCGAGCTCGGCCGCGTTGCCTTTCCGCCCGCGGTCGTAGTGCAGCAGCGCCATCTGGTTGAAGGCCGACAGGTAGTCGGACTCGATCGCCAAGGCGCGCCGCAGGTTCTTGAGCGCCTCTTCGCTTTGGCCCTGCGAACGCTGAACAATCGCGAGGTTCGTATACCCGGAGGTGCACTGCGGGTCGTCCTTGATCGACTGCTCGAACGCCGACTTCGCCGGGCCCGTGCGACCATTTTCGAGATCTCTCAGGCCCAGGGCCACCCGGGCCTTACAGAACTTCGAGTCGACTTTCAGCGCCGCCTCGTAGTGATCGTATGCGCTGGAATCACCGCAGCGCGACAGAGCCAGTCCGGCCATGTAGTTCGCTTCGGCAAAGCCCCCGCCCTGCGCGTCGGCGGCCCGCTCGAAGGACTTCGATGAGGAGCTGCACTTCGCCGAGGTCCAGCCGCTCTTCTCATTGGCACCGAACTCGCCCAGAGCCGACTCCCACTTGCTGTGCGCTTTCTTGCTCACCGCATTGCCATCCGCCGTGGTGATCGCCTCTCCCCCTGCCGTTCGAGCGACGTCCGCGCTCGGCGTGGTGGGTTTCGAGCTCGTGCTCTCGCCGCCGCAGCCGACGATCAGCGCAATGGCAATGAACGTTACCTTTTGGTTCTGCATCACGGCTCCTCCCTCTTGGCAACCGCATCCTTCGAATTCAGCCTTTGCTGATTGATCGCGCCAAGATCGACGGCGCCGGGGTCCCCAACGGTGGCCTTGACGTAGTTGGGCTCGCCCCGAAGCTCGGCCGCCACCGGGTACTTCGTCGGGTTGAGCCCGTTGAGCTCCTGCTCACAGGCGCGCGACCACTTGTTGAACCAGCGGACCTGCGTCGCGGTCTTCAAGCAGAACTCGAACTTGTCGATCGCCTGGCGCTGCAGGGGTTCCGAAACGTCATCCAAGGCACCGACATAGATGTCGAACAACCCGGGGTCCTTCTCGATTTCTCTCGGAATCGGCGCATCCCGGAACTCGTCGACGAAGCTGCGGTACATTTCGCCTGTCCGTGCCGCGGCCGCGATCTGCCAGGGCGCCGACTTCATTTGAACGCCGTCGAGGTTGACGGTCATCTTCGCGACCTTCGCATAGTCGGCCTCGGCCGCCCGAAGCACGCCCTGCTTGCGCGTCACCCACTTTTTGAATTCGCTGTCCGACCACTTCTTGACCTTGGCCAAGCTCTTGCCGCCACGATACTGCGGGAACGCGACTTTTTGGAACTCAGCGAACTTGAACTCGGACAAATAGAACTGTGACTCCGCAGCGCTATCGAGCGCCTCCCGGAGATACAGGACTTTGCTTTCGTTCGGCGTGTTCTTGAGCGCACGGATTCGTTTCGGCGCGCCCGAGGTCCAGCCCTTCACGGCCGCTTGGAAGTGCTTTCGCGCCTCGGCCTTTCGGTTGAGCTCCCAAAATGCCCGCCCAATGGCCGTGTTCGCCTCGATGACCTGGTTTGGCATCCCGACTTTGCCGTACTTGGCGAGGTACTCTTTGTAGTGAGCAATCGCCTGCGACCAGCGGCTTTGCCGCTCGTAGATCGAGCCAATCGAGAACATGACCTGCGAGGTCTGACGCGGAAGCTTGCGCTTGTAGTTGCGCGCAAACAGGTCCGAGTCCTCCATCGCCGCCTTGTCGTCTCCGAGCCCGATCCGGAAGAAGGTCGCCTGTTCGAGGCCTTCGATCGCGTTCGCGCAGGTCCCGAGCTTCTTCTCCTCGGCGCTGCACTTCGTGCCGTCCTCGCCGGGGAACTTCCGGGCGAATTGCTCATAGTACTTCGCGGCTTGCTCGTAGTAGGCGAGCGCCTGGAAGTTTTGGCCGATCAGGTAGACCGCCTTCTTGGCCAGCGGGCTCTCCGGGTAGCGTTCGGTCAGCACGGTTCGCACCTGGATGGCCCGGCCGAGCAAATGCGCAGCTTCGAAGTTGATCGCGGCGTTGTAGAGCATTTCGTCCATATCGCCGCACTCTTCGTGGCGACGGAAGATGCGGACGTACGTCGCAGCCGCCTTCTTGAACTGCTGCGTCTTTTGATAGATTTCGGCTTCCTTGCGGCGAACCTGGCACTGGAGGTTGCCAAGCGTCCCACACAGGTCCGGGTGCTCTTCGGTCAGCTGCTCCGTGCCGCAGTACGACGCGGACATCGGATCGATCGACGCGCTCAGCTCCTGGACACAGGCGACCCGCGGCTCGGGAATCTGCGTCCCCAGCACGTTGAGGCAGTCGAGATACAGGTTTGCCGCGTACTCCGCGAGCTCGCTGTCCTTGTGATTGAACGCAATGTCGCGAAAGAGCACCGCGGCCTCTTCGAATCGATTGGCCTCGTAGTAGATTCGGGCCCGTCGATACTTGATCGTCGATAGATCCTCCGCCTTGTCGACGTAGCAAACGTATCGATTGAAGGCCTCCAGCATCCCCTCCTGAAGCGGGGTCAGCTTCTTCTTCGCGAACTCGTTCGTCGGGCTGGCCTTGGCATTTCTCATCGCCCGCTTGTCGCTCTTGCTGACGAATCGGGTCTCGGTCTCGCGCGGCACGTACTGCTGCTGGTAGAGGTTGTTGTAGCAAAGCACCGCAGCGTACGCGGCGTCGCTGGTGAACTCGCCCTGCGTGTCCAACTCGACGACATGATCGAACGCCGGCCCGCATTGGCCCCACTCTTCCATCTTCCAGAGCAACTCCGCGTAGAAGTACGAGATTTTGTACTTCGTCGGCCAGTCACGCTTGTCGATGTTCGTGAATTCCATCTCCTCCATGTCGGGGAACTCTTTGAGCAGCGTTCGGTAGAGCACGGCAGCCTGCGACATCGTCTTCTTGTTCTTCGTGCCGGGAGACGTGTCGGTGCCAATCGCCTCACGGTGCCAGGAAGTCCCGAGCCAGAGCATGGTGGTCGCCGTTTCCACCTTGCACTGCTCGACCTTGTCCGCAGGCTTTCCGCCCTTCTTGAACGATCGATAAATGTCGATGAGGCGCTTCAGCTCGACGATCTGAGCATCTTTGGGCCTCGACGAAACCACGGCGCTGGTGACTTTGGTCTGCCAGTCACAGAGCGAGTTGCTTCGCGGCGAATCGGCCATGAGCTTGTGGTAGACCGTGATCGCCTGAGGCCACTGGCCGGTATCGTAGTACAGGTTGCCGAGGTGCTCGAGCATTTCGTGCGCCTGCGCGTCGTTTTTCGCGTATCGACGGAAGAACTCGAGCGCCTTCCCCGGCGAGCCATACCTCGAATACGGAAGCACCAGGTCTTTGCGGGCCTGGCGCGCTAGATTCTTGGAGTCACTCGCGTACTTGCTCGTGCGGGCGAACTCGAGAATGTCTACAAAACCCTGCAACGATTGCCGGTAGCGCTCCCGATTGTATTCGACCCAGGCGACCTTGTAGAGCGCGTACCCGTACACGGAGTTCTGCTTCGGCGGGAACTCGAGCACTTTGCGGTAGAACTTCGCAGCCGCCTCCATGTCGCTTTCGTTGAAGTAATACTCGGCGAACGACAGATAAGCGTTCGGCACGAAACGGCTCTTCGGATAGTCCTTGATCAGCCTTCGATAGACCGAGCGAGCCTTTTCGAATTGGTCGAGCTCCTGGAGGGCAAAGGCCAGCGAGAACAGGACCTCGTCCATTCGCTTGAACTTTGGATGGTCACGCACCAGCGTCGCGTAGGTTCGGATGCTGTCTTCGCGCACCTCGTTGAGCTCGGCCTCGGCCGCCTTTTGGCCCTCTCGCGCCTGCTTGCAACGCCCCTTGTCGCCGTCGCGCGTGCAGGCTTCGTAGATCGGGTCGTCGAACGACCGCACCTTGGCGTTCTTGGCGATTTGCATTTCGAACTGCGTCTCTGCGAGACGCAACAGGACTTCGGGCCGTCGTGGGTCGTCTTCACTGCTGTTCTTGACGAGCCGCTGGAGAATCGCGATCTCACGCTCGAGCAGGTTTTCGGCCCGGGCACGCGTCTGTTCTCGACCGAGGCGCGTGCTCATGTCGATCTGGAGCGAGGGCCCGGTTGCCCCTTGCTTGGCCCGTTTCTTGGGCGCGGTCGCCTTCATGCGCGAGACCGGCGCGGTGCCGCCCTCTTTGGCAGACGTCTTCTTGGCGCCGGCTGGACAGGCAGCGATTTCTCGCTGGGTGCTCTCCGGAATGCACATCGGGGCGGTGCTCATCACAGCCTGCTCCGCGGCTGCCTCGCCCCCAAGGATCATCGCAAGCAACCCGCAAAGGAAGCTCGCCGCGTACTTCGATTTCGTTAGCGTGTGCATAGGTTGGTCACCTGCTGTCGATAGAACCCGAGCTCATCTCGCCACCACTCCCCGTTGAACGGCCAGAGCTGATGTTCTTCGTCCACGTTCACGTCGCCACCTTTCGATTGCTTGGCGAGCGACATCTGCTGTTGCAGCTCCTGGTCGATCTGGCCGCGGCGGAAGGTCGCGATTTCGAGCTCCACCGTGTCGACCTGATTGCTGAGGTCCCGAAGCTCGCGAATCAACCGCTTGTACCGGCCGCGCGCCAAATCGCCGGCCTGATCCACCGCAAACGCTTTCGCGAGGGAAACGTCTTCCAGGATCTTACCGCCGACGGGCGATCCCGCGAAGGCCTCGCCGGACTTCGCGAGCCGCTCTTCTTCCTTGTCGAGCAAGGCAACGTATTCGAGGTGCTGAAGCACCGTGCGATCGCTTAACGCCGTCGACACGATCGGGCGGACGCGCGGCGAAAGGTCCGCTTCGTCGTTTCGCACCAACCTCAGGAACTCGAAGAAGTCAGCGTTGTCCTGGTGCTTCGCCAGCACCGAGTCGAGCTCCTGCTTGACCGGGTCGTACGTGTCGTGGAACTTCGCAACGGTGGCTTCGGCGTTGTCGACCTGGCAGTTCACGAAAAAGGTCACCGCTTTGAGCACGAGCGCTTCTGGGTAGAAGGCCTGTTCGAAGTAAGGTGAATACAGCGTGTGCACGTTGCCGAGCGCGCGTGAGTACTCATCGGCGAGAAAAAACGCCCAGGACGACTCGAAAAGCGAATCGAGCCAGTATTCGCTCGACTGGTCGATTTTCGTCCAGGACTCGACCGACTGGCCCAGCAGAGTGCCGTCGATTTGGCCGCCCTTCCCTTGATTCGCGGCGGTGTAGTAAACGCGCGCCAGAGAGATCCACGCCAGGTTTCGCATGCGGTCTTCGTCGACCCCATCGATGTCACCGGCATCGATGGCGTCGAGAATCGCGCGAAACGACGCAATCGCGGGGCGCGACTTGCGCATGCGGATGAACGAAATGCCTTCGAAGAACTTCGCATAGCTGTACTGCGGCGACGTCACGTCGACTTCTTGGAAGACGTCGATGGCCTGCCGGAACGACGCCTGCGCATAGAGGTGACGACCCATCAAATAGAGAAGCTGGTTGTAGAGGCTCGGGTTCTTGTCCTTGAACTGTCCGAGTGCGCCGATGCCGTAGCGGCCGACCTTCTCGATGATTCCCGACGACTCCGGAAGCTTCGACGCCAGAAGCCCGAGCCACTCGAGCGTATCTCCAAAGTCGATGTGCGCCGGCCCTTGGGCGCTGATGTCATCGAATACGGTGAGCGCCGACTGGTAGTAACCCATCTGGTAGAGCGACTGCCCCAAAAGGAACTGCGCCCGCTGCCGGTTGCCTCGGCCGTCGTTGGACTTGCCCGCCGACACCCGTTC
>Ga0316198_10000551_pt1 | contig 19905 bp, 17 predicted proteins | sample OudBieAanoxic_MG_FD_204935 | JGI IMG/M metagenome (GOLD analysis project Ga0316198, IMG submission 204935) | Coastal sediment microbial communities from Oude Bieten Haven, Netherlands - site A anoxic | ecosystem: Environmental > Aquatic > Marine > Coastal > Sediment | place: Netherlands...
CTGTTCGGAGAGAGCTTTTCGAGCGACAACATCGGCACGCGATGGTCGACCGTCTCGAACCCCGCGGTGTGGTCTTCCCCCGGCTTCGCATCGACTCGTTCGGCAGGATCCACCCCGAGCTCGTCGGCGAGCTCTTGGTACCGCTCCAGGAGATCATCAAACGCCGAATCGGGGATCTCGGGCGCGCCGGCCCGATACGCTGCCTCGTGGTACCGAATCTGCTCAGCAAGCTGCCGGAGCTCCGTCTCCGCCTTCGGCCCACCGCCCATCCACGAACCTTGCCAGAATTAACCCTCGCCAAAAGGGGTCTGACCCGTTTTTCGACCGGTTAATCGTCGTCTTTTGGGCTGAAGCTGTGACAACGCCTCGGCGCTAGGGCAATTTGTGGGTTGGGGGATGACCGGCGAACGCGAGCATAGACGCAAGCGCGACGAACAGACGCGCCTTCGGTCCCTGGGGGCTTTGTCCCACATGCTCCCGGTGCTGGCGCTCATCTACGCCATGGCCGCGGTGCTGTTTCTGATCGCGCCACCGTTTCAGCCCAACGAGCCCCACATCGTGATCTGTGGCCTGGCGTCAGCTTTTAGCGTGCTTGTCTGGGCGGGCATGCGTGTCGATGACCCGCGTTTCGACACGCCCGTTTCGGTCGCTACGATCGCGATTGCCGCCGGTCTCGGGCTCACCATGTTCGCGGTGAGCGGCGCAATCAGTAACACCGGCACCCTCGCGATCTCGGTCGTGGCCGCCGGCGCTCTGCTCTACCGAACGTCGATGTACGCCCTCATGGTGGGAGTCGTCTTCGTCGGGTGGATCCCCCTCGCATGGGGCTACGCCCCCGGCCCTTTCAGCTTGGGCATGTTTCACCTCTGGGCGGCCACGGTCGTCGGTGGTCTTGTGATGTGGTCGAGGCGCCAACTGATGTTCACGCTTCACGAAGAAGCCGAGGAGGCGGACGCCATGCGTCGACTCTCAACCGCGCAAGCGCGAACCCTCGAACGCGCCCGCGACGCCGCCCTCGCCTCCGCGCAAGCCAAGGGTCAGTTTCTCGCCAACGTCAGCCACGAGGTCCGCACACCCCTCAACGGCATCCTGGGCCTCCTTCAACTGATTGACCCGAAGACATTGCCCCAACGACAGACCGACTACCTCCATGAAGTTCACAAGTCGGCGCGCTCCCTACTCGCCATCGTCAACGACCTGCTCGACTTGTCGAAGGTCGAGGCCGGGGAAATGCGGCTCGAGTCCGTGCCTTTCGACATCGCGGCGACATTTGAGGAGATCACCGTCAACTACGCGTCTGCGGCCCACGCGAAGGGCATCGAGCTGCTCACCGATATCGATCCGGAAGTGCCCCGAGAGGTCTGCGGCGACCCGTTACGAGTTCGGCAGGTGATCTCCAACCTCGTGAACAACGCGCTCAAGTTCACGAAGGAAGGCGAGGTCGTCGTCGGCGTCCGGACGAGCAAACGGAGTGAATCGCACGCCACGTTGCAGCTCTGGGTCTCCGACACAGGAGTGGGGATCGCCAGTGACCGCGCTGAAACCATATTCCGCCCGTTCGCTCAGGCCGACGCGTCGACCACTCGTGAGTACGGCGGAACGGGGCTTGGGCTGCCGATTTGCCAACAGCTCGTGGAGCTCATGGGCGGTCGCCTGGAGGTCGAGAGCGCGGTGGACCAAGGCAGCACTTTCTCTTTCGACGTGCGCTTCGAGCTGGAAGCGCAGTTGAGCGCCGATCTCGAGGCCGTCACGGAAGCGCTCGCCGGCATGGGGGTGTTGGTGCTCGAAGGCAACAACCGCGCACGCGAAACGCTGATCACACAACTCCAAGCGTGGAACATGAGCCCGGCGGCCGTGACCAATTTCGATGGCGCGATGCGGGCATTCCGGGTGCCGCCCTTCCCGGACGCCGCGTTGATCGACCTCCGGAGCCTCGGCACTGATTGGCGCGCACGCATGCTCGAGCTCGGCAAGGTTGCCGACACCCGGGGAAGCGCGGTCATCGCGATCTGTTCGCACAAGCACGAGGCCGGTGAGCTTCACGAGGCTGGCATCCACGTGCACGTCGAAAAACCGATCCGCCGCACGAAGACGATCGAGGCGCTTCTCGCGGCCTTGAATCGTGGAAGCTCGCTCGAACGGCTTCTCGATGACGTCGAGCGGCATTCGATCCCTTCGCCACCGCCGCGCACGCGAGCGTCGAACGGGATGCGTGTGCTGGTCGCCGAAGACAACACAATCAACCAAAAGGTCGTCACGGCCCATCTTCAAGCGCTCGGTTACGAGGTCGACATGGTGGGCGACGGCGTCGCCGCCCTCGACGCGCTGGACGAGGGTCACGGGTACGCCGCCGTCATCATGGACGGACAAATGCCACGAATGGACGGGTACGAAGCAGCCCGCGCCCAGCGCGCCCGGGAGGCGGAGTCGGGTCGTCCGCGCGTTCCGATCATCGCGCTCACAGCCCACGCAATGACAGGAGATCGAAGCACAGCCTTTGCGGCCGGTATGGACGACTACCTGTCCAAGCCCTTCACCCAAAAGCAACTCCAGAAGTCGCTTCTACGGTGGGCTACCAAGCCTGCGGACAACGTATCCGGCGCCCCTCGCGAGGCGCTCGACAACACGATTACCTCCCAACTGCTCGAACTAGAGGACGAAGAACCCGGCTTCCTCTGCGAAGTCATCGACAGCTTCTTCGTGACCGCGGAGGAAAGCATCTCGCGCATGAAGGTCGCAATCGAAAGCGGCGACCTCAGCTCGCTTCGTGCGGCGGCGCACATGGTTCGGGGCAGCAGTCAGCAGCTCGGCGCGCGCCGCTTCGGCGCCACTTGCGCAAAGCTCGAAAGCGTGGCCGAAGCACACGAAGCCGCCCCAATCGTACGGGACCTCGAACACGACCTCGAAGCGGCGCGCGAAGCACTTACCGGTCTCGCGGATCGCGCGCTCGACGCAGCTTCCTGAGCTCGAGTCAGTTCCCGTGCTGGGTGCCGGCCATCATACCGGCCTCGGGAATCCAGCTTTCGCGGACCGTCTGCTCGGGCACTCCATCGATGTGTTCGACGAGCCATTCGACGTCGGACGACTCGAACCGCGCAATCTGATGAAAATGATAGATGCCCAAGCGATTGAGCGAGCGTTCGAGGACCGGGTCCACGCCTTGCAGCCGTTGAAGGTCATCGCGCGCCCCGTACGGCTGGACCATGAGCCAGGCCGGCGGCCGCGATTCCCCGGCGCTTCTCAGCTCGAGCTCGGCCTCGCGAACGCGCGCTTTCAGTTGCTCGATGTCGTCGAGCATGCGCTCGTGAATTCCATGCAGCACTTCGAGCTCTGCACGCAATCGTTCGCTCCGCGTGTCGGACTGGCGAAGCGCCGTCTGCGCCTCATCTCGCTCGGTGACGGCAATGCGAAGCTCTTTGCGAAGATCCTCCGCCGATTCGCGGGATGTCGCCTTGGCGTCGAGCTCGAGCACCGAGAGACGGGCGTTCGCGTCGTGGAGCGCCCGGTTTCGCGCGTCCAGCGTCGCTGTGAGCTGCCGCTTCGCGCGGCGTAGCGCTTCGGTCTTCTCGCTCGAAGTATCGAGCTGCCTATGCAACGCCTGAATGCGCTGATCCTGAGAGATCAGATCGGAACGCGCCTCGTCGAGCTCGTACTCGAGCGTTCGGGCGCGCACCGGCGCGACCAGCTTCCCCCACAGAACTTGCACGAGCCACAACAGGACCGCACCTGACACAGCTGCGATCAGCAGCGCACCGACCATCTGCAGCATGAGATAGATCACGAGTCACCTCCCCGGTCACCGGCCTCTTCGACGACGAGCATGTCCGCACGCACCACGCGCACCCCCCGGACCATGCTCACGATTCTCTCCGCCCGACGCGCTTCCGATGTCGAAGCCACCGACCCTCGAAGCTCGACGTCCCGACCGTCGACTACGGGAAGCACGTCGGAAAAACCCGTCCGGTCGAGCCGCTCGGTCACGCGCGTCGCCACATCCCACTCGATCTGCTGAGGGGCGCTGCCGAGACACGACACCCACACGACATAGCCAAGGAAGCCTGCCGACATCGTGCCAAAGACTGACTTCTTCCACATTCCGCGGTCTGCCTTACGAGCGTCATTGAACTCGATCTGCCAAAAAAACGCCAGCTTACGGTCCAAGGGCGTGTTGCTCGACGATGCGAAACAGCCGCTCCTGCCGGTCGAGCGCCCAGGTATAGAGCGCGACGGAGGCCGCAGTGAACGAGATTCCTCGCAAATCGATCGCTTCGGCCCATCGAAGCGCCTCCTGGCGCTCGGCGCTTTGCGCCCGTCGTTGAACCCGCGCCAAGGTCATGTGGGGCAACGGTGCACGATCGTCCGGCGGCGCATCAGCCGCCGCGAGCAACGGGCCCCTCGCCTCCGCGATCATGTCCGTCATCGCCTCGCGCCCCTCGTCGACAATCGCGCTCAGTGCCGAAGGCTTCCTAGGGTGGCCGAGCGCCTGGACCCGGTCGAACGAGCCGCTCACGGAACGGAACGACGAGAAGCTCCCAATCTGCGACCACGCTTGGCGAGCCTCGGGCTCTTGCACCGAGCCGAGGAAGCCCAATGTAACGTGGAAATCCGAAGCGACGAAGACGCGCACACGACGCGGGGCCGGTGGCAGGCGAAGCCCCTCCACTTGCATTGGAAACCCGATGAACCAATTAGGGGCCACCCCGCGAGTCTAGGCCCATCCGAGACCGACTGCGAGACCGATGCCGATCACCGACGCGTTCAGCGAATCCTTACAAACCCATCCTCTTTACACCTGGGTAGTCCTCGGCATCGTGGTCCTCGGCATCGTGAGCTTCGTGCTCCTGTGGTTCATTTCGGCACCCTACGGAAGACATGTTCGCCCGGGCTGGGGGCCGACCATCAACGCCACAGCCCTCTGGGTCATCATGGAGGCGCCCTCCCCGATTGCGTTCGCGCTCGTCTACTTCAGGTCGGACAACGCGTTCAAGACCGTGCCGCTGATTCTCTTCGGCATGTACATGCTGCACTACGTGAATCGCTCGTTCGTCTATCCCTTCCGGATGCGTGGCGGCCACAAGCAAAAACCGATGGTCACAGGAGTGCTGGCCTTCGCCTTCAACACCGCAAACGGCTCGACCAACGCATTCGCGATCACCGAGCTCGCACCGCACTTGCTCAGCACTGCATGGCTCGCAGACCCTCGGTTCATCATCGGAGTCATCCTCTTCTTTGGCGGCTACGCGATCAACCAGCACTCCGATGCCATCCTCCGCAGCCTCCGGAAGCCTGGCGAGAGCGGCTACAAGATTCCCTACGGCGGCTTTTACCGCTGGCTCTCGAGCCCCAACTACTTCGGCGAGATCGTCGAATGGACCGGCTTTGCGTTCGCCGCCTGGACCGTTCCCGCTTGGATTTTTGCTTGGTTCACCGCCACCAACCTCGTCCCGCGCGCGTTTTCCAACCATCGCTGGTACCTCGAGCACTTCAGCGACTACCCCAAAAACCGGCGCAGGATCATCCCTTTCGTCCTCTAGCCCGTGGACTTGCGTTGTCGCCCCGATTGACGCGACAATGTGCGGCCAGGGGCGCACATCGTCGGGGAGGGATGAACGGTGGCCGATAAGGACTCGAGCTCACGCAAGGAACCGTCCGATCTGTTCAGGGTCGAGGAGGCAACGCCATCGATCTCGCCGGTCGACAAGATCGTCCTGCCGCCAGAGGAGGCGCTGAAGCGGCGCATCCGGAGGCTCATCGCCGCCGGGATCGCCGCCCTGATCTTCTTCTTCCTCGTACACATGGCGCTTGGCTGGATTCGAGACGCGCGGCTCGCCTCGGCGCTCGATGAGGTGCTCAACGATGCCAGCCCGGATACCGTCGAGACGGCGCTCTCGCTCCTGAGGAGCGATCCCGACCCGAGCGTGCGGGCGCGCCTGCTTGCCACAGCCGCGCTCGGCGGAGACGCGCGCAAGCTCGAAGAGGCGGAAGCGCTTCTTGCCGACAACGCCGACCAGAACGATCCCGATCAGCGGGTCGCGCGCGTCTATGCCTTCCTTGCCGAAGGCGACGCGCGAGCGGCACACGGCGAGGCAGAGCGGCCGGCGAAGTACACCGACCAGGCGGACGCCTTCCTTCGTGGGCGAGCCATGACGGCCATCGCGCGCGGTCAGTGGGCACAGGCCGTCGACGACGCCAAGACGGTGGTCGAGGCCCGTCCCGGAGCGCCAGAACCCGCTGCCTTGCTCGCGCGCATCATCGCGCGCACCGATGGCGCCGAGGCGGCGCTCGCCACTCTCGACGGGGTCACCCAGGACAACTCGGCAACGAAGGTCATGCGCGCTCGCGTCGTCGGTTTGGAGCAAGGCAAGGCGGACCAAGCCATCGAGCTCGCCGACGAGGTTCTTGCGAGCGACGATGCAGCGATCGTCCACAAGGCCTGGGCCAATCTCATCCAAGGCGTGCTTGCGTACCGCAAGGGCGCAATTGGCGCGGCGTATCAGAGTGCGCGCGCGGCCGCCGAGCCCGAGCTACGAGTAGACGAGCCCTTGTTGGTTGGGACAGCGCAGCTGCTACTCGCGCTTGGCCGCACAGGCGAAGCGAAGGAGCTCTTGAAGCGGTTGACGAGCGGCCCGTCGGCCGATCTATCGACGCGCGCCCACGTCATCGCCTGGTGGTACGCGCAAACCGGCGACATGCGGGCGGGCCTCGCAACTCTCAGCGGCGCGGGTTTTGGCCCCGACAAAGAGGCGAAACCCGCATTCCGCGCCCTCGTACTCGCCGAGCTCCTGCGTGACTCCGGGCGCGGCGGTGAGCGAGATCGGGCGATGTCGCTCTACCGAGAGACGACGAGTGATCGGCAATGGGGCGTCGCGGCGTCGAACGCCTTGGCTCGGGCCTTGCTCGAAGACGGAGCCACCGAAGAGGCGCTCCAAGTCCTCCGCGCCGGGCTCGAGGCGAACCCGAATCACCTCGCGCTCGTCGATACGGCCGCGCAGGCCTACATCGAGGTGGGTCATCTCGCCAAGGCCCATGAGATCACCACCTCGGCCCTCGCCGCATTCGCAAGCGAAGGTTGGGCGTACGGCAGTCATGCCCGCGTGCTGCTTGCCAGGGGTGCGTCGGCGGATGCATTGGCGGCTCTCGATCGCGCGGTCGAGCTCAGCCCCGATGACGCCCGCCTTTTCGCGCTTCGAGGCGATGCCGCGCGCGGCGTCCAGTCGAACGACCAAGCCAAAGCCAGCTACGAGAAGGCGTTGCAGCTCGACCCAAGCGAGGCTCGGGCACTGTCGGGTTTCGTCGCACTGCTGATCGACGTCGGGGACTTCCCGCGTGCCGCCGAGATCATCAAGCTGATGGACGAGGCCCGCGTTCGTGACCTCCGCGCCGACGAGCAGCGCGTTCGATATTTGGTTCGCACCGGCGCCGGCCAGAGCGGTATGACGACGATGCGCAACTCCGTCGGTCGTCATAGCAAGAACGTTGGGCTGCGACTCGCCGGCGCACGCGTCTGCTTGCAGGCCGAGGACTACAGCCGCGCGGCGACCTATTTTCAACAAGCGAAGCGGAACGGCGCCAATGTGCGCCTTGCTGAAACAGGGCTGGCGCTCGCGCAGGTCTACGGTCGAAGGAAGCTCGGCGCGGAGAACAGCCTCGAGCGCGCGCTCGCTGCGGTCGACGAAGCGGGCAACGAGCTCGAGGCGAGTCCGGAGGTTCAAGTCTGGGAGCTGATCGTGAAGGCGCGATTCGCCCTCGCCGACGAGAAGCGGGGCCTCGCCGTTCGCTACGCAAAACAAGCCGCGGCGATCTCCCCCGGCGACGCCGACCTTCACCTCTTGGAAGCGGACATCGAGGAAGACCGTGAGCGCTCAGCCGAGGAGCCGCTGCGAAAAGCTGCGTCCGCCGCCACCCCGATGCCTGTGGCCAAAGGTCGGCTGTCCGTGCTGCTCGGGCCGACCGAGGAAGGCTGCGCGCTGGCCGCGGCGTACCTCGGCGCCAACAGGAACGGAAGCCAGGCACGGCGAGCCCGCGACGTGAGTCGCGAGTGCCAACAGAAGTGAGCCGGGCTCAGTCGGTGTCGGCGAGCAGCCCCGACACGCGTTCGACGGCGTCGATGTACTCGCTGACCATCTCTTCGACGACCTGGCGCGCGGGTTTGCGCGTGTTCATCTGACCGACCACCTGCCCGACCGGGGTTCCAAGCAGCGCGGCCGAGCCTTCGGCGCCAGTCTGTGCGAATCGAGTGATTCGCTGCGTCGCCTCGGCGGTCGCCATGAACTGAAGAGGCATGGGCAGGAAACCAGGGCACTCAGGGTCTTCTTCCCATGCACGGGTGTAGTCGGTCTTGAGCTGCCGAGCAGGCTTGCCGCTGATCGCCCGCGAACGAATCGTCTCGGTCGAATCGGCAACGAGGAGCTTGTCGACCAGCGACGGAATCGAATCGGACTCCTCGGTGGTGAGCCAGATCGAGCCGGTCCACACGCCCGCAGCGCCCATCGCCATCGCGGCCGCCATCTGGCGACCGGAGCCGATACCGCCTGCGCCAAGCACGGGCGTTGGCGCGACTGCATCGACCACCTGCGGCAACAAGACCATCGATCCGATTTCGCCCGTGTGACCACCGGCTTCGTACCCGGACGCGATCACGATGTCGACGCCGGCCTTCTTCTGCTTGATCGCCTGTCGAACGGTGCCGCAAAGGGCGGCCACCATCACACCCTTGTCGTGCGCCTCACTGATGATGTCCTCTGGGGGCGGCCCGAGCGCGTTGGCGATCAAAGCAATCGGGTGCTTCATGGCGACCTCGAAGTGCGCGCGACCACCCGAAGCCGACCAACCGAGGAGACCCTCGATTTCCTGGACGTCGTCAGGAAGCGGCGGAACACCGTTCCGGTCGAGCAAGTCGTTGATCCACTTCCGATGCGCGGGCGTGATCATCTGCTCGAGTTGCTCTTTGCTGACGTCGCCCTGATCCTTGCCGATGTACTTGGCGGGGATGACGGTATCGACTCCGTAGGGCTTACCGTCGACGTGCTCGTCGATCCACTTGAGCTCGAGCTCGAGTTGCTCCGGGCTGTACGCCACGGCGCCCAGCACCCCAAGCCCACCGGCGCGGCTCACGGCCGCAACGACGTCGCGACAGTGGCTAAACGCAAAGATGGGGAACTCGATCCCCAGTCGCTCACAGATCTCGGTCTTCATGAATACACCCGGAAAAACACAATCCCTGGGAAAAGGGGACCATCCCCTCTTCCCAGGGCTCAAAACGGAGGAGGTAGAACGTGTTCTATTTTGGACGAAGCCGCAGCCGGGGTCAAGCCTTATTCGAGGCTCTCGTCGACCAGGTCCACCCAAGCCTCCGTGCCGTCGATGTGGCCAGTAAACCAATCGAGGACCGTCGTGCCGGCGATCTCGGTGTCGAGGCCACCACCGTCGGGACTCGCCACCTCCGTCAGCAAGAAAGTGTGGCCGGTGCCTTCTGCGATGCCTCTTTTGTACCGATCTTCGTAGAGCATCGTCGTTCGACCCGTCTCGTTGAGCAGCGACTCGGTGAACTGAGCCGCCGGGATCATCAGGAAGAAAGTGCTGATGACCGAATCCGCACTGAAGCTCAATGCACTCATCGTGAAGTTTTCATCCTCGGCGAGCTGCCACTCGATGAGTCGGGTGACGTGGCCGTTGCTGGTACACTCGGGACAGGACTCGGGAACGAGTGACGTCGCGTTCCAGCCGGCGAGCAGAGTCTCGTTGAGGAAGTCAGGGTTGCCCTCCTTGGCCACGCCAACGCCAGAGTCGTTGAAGACCACGATTTCCGTCTCCGGATAGTAGTAGCGCACCAAGGGCAGCGCGGCGATCGTGCCGAACCCGCCGCCGCTAATGCCAGTCAACAAGATGCGACTGGGGTTCGGGAACTCGGCGAGACCAATGTCCAACGCCGCGGTGAGATTTTGAAGACCCCGCTGATAAGCCTGGCTCTCGCCCGGGTCGCCATCCCCGATGACACTATTCGGAAGCACGCGATCGACGTCGCCCGCGAACAGCGCACCATCGCAGTACGGCAGGTACAACACATCCCAGTCGGCAACCGGGTTCCCCTCGAGGTCGGGGTTCAGAATCCCGCTTGGCGGAAGCGAATTGGTGACTTCGAAGGCGGAGCAGAATGTCTCCCAACACGCGCCGCCCCCTTGCAGGAAGATCACGAGCGCGTCCGAGCTGCCCTCGCGCGTGTCGACGGTGTATTCGGTGCCGCGCAAGCAGAGCGGTCCTCGTGGCTCGGCCAACGGCTCTTCGGGAACGGCGAACTGATGCGTGGTGATCCCGCCCTCTTGCTTTGCGCCGGTGCTGCTCTGCGGCTCGAACATCCCGACGTACTTCGTGAGCCCTTGATCGTAGAGCTCCTGGAAGCTCGGCGCCGCGATGCCCCCGCCTCCACCGTTTCCGCCATTACCCGCCGACCCACCGGTGCCGGCGCTTCCGCCGCTCCCCGCCGATCCGCCATCACTCCCACAACCCACGAGCGCGACTGCCGCACCCAACACCAAGGCCAATCTACCTATTCGCATCGACGTCCTCCATGATTGCCGCATCGGTCAATTCGGCGGCCGCTATTGGTACGCTGCTGCGCCGCGGTCGTCAACGGTGTAGCCTGCGCCGCGTATGGGTTTGTGGAAGCGTTTTGCTGCCGTGCTGGTCTTCGGTTTGCTTGCGGTTGACGCTCGCGCCCAGGACAAGGCGGCAGACGGCGCGGACGAGGCCGCACCGGTCGTGCGCGAGGCCATCATCGAAGAGACCAGCCGCGGGGCAGCGGTCTCCGAGACGGCGGCGCCCGGTTGGCCGTACCCCAAAGCCTACGCATCGCGCCCGCTGACGATGAACAAGTTCATGATTCGCGGCACGTTCTCCGTGGACGTGAAGCGCGGGTTCGCCGACCCGAGCACAGGCGCACAGGCGGGCCGGCCGCTGGTGTCGTTTGATTTCGGCGCCGCCTTCTCACCGCTCGACAACCTCGAGGTTGGCGTCAGCAACTACCGTCTTGGTTCGACCGGCCCAGTCACCGGGCAAGCGATGTTCCCGATCGTCGTGTCACCCATAGGGACCTTCGGCGACATGCCGGTCTACGTGCGGTACAGCTTCATGCGCAAGGACTACGTCGAAATGGCGGCCGACTTCGTGTTGTCGATCCCCTCGTGGACGAATCTCTCCGCAACGCTGGGATTGCCCGTGCGCATTCGCGTGCGAGACACCGTCACCATCGACACCGGTACGGAGCTCGTGGTTCTCAGCAACGGCGCGGGTCTCAACGTGGAGGTTCCGTTCAAGTTCACCTACAACCCAACGCCCGCAGGGTTCATTTTCGCCGACTCCGGCTTCTCGTTTCAGAATCTCGTACGCAACGTCACAGGTGGGAGCTACAACGACTCGAACCTGGCGTTCCCCGTCGGGGCGCGCAATCAGGTGTTCGTTCCGCTGGCGGTCGGCGGTGGCTACACGCACGTCGTCAAAGACATCGTCATGCTCGATATGTTCGCGAGGGTGGGTTGGAACCCATTCGTGTACATCAACCCTCCGAGCGGGAGCGGAATCGGCGTAGTGCCTGCCCGCGACGCCTGGGTGCTTTCCGTCGGGATGCTCATTCACACGAGCCCAATCCTTCAGCAGTGAATCAGGCGCTTGCCCCAGGGGTGGGGAACACACCATCGACCTCGAACGTCTCCCGCGCGAAGCTCGTGCGCGCGCGAATGACGGCAGGGCCCGGTTGGAGCTCGACGCACGCGCGGCTCGCGGTACAGATCCATTGCTCGGCGTGCAGAGGCTTTTTGGTCGTGAAGACCGGCTCGAAGAGGCCGAGGTTGGCGCCCTTCCCCGGATCGCGCGCCGACTGGAACCGAAAGGCAGCCACCCCGGCCTCGCGCATTTCCGAGCCGAGCGGCTGAGACACTCGATAGGTCGTCGGCGAGGAAACGTCGTCGGTGAACCCAGCGAACGGCTCGGCCGTTAGGTCGACGCCCTTCCTCGTCGAGATGCGAACCTGAAACAAGGTGAGTGGCCGCGTCAGAGGCGCGATGTCCGCTTCGGTGCCCTCCAGGAAGAGCAGCACGTAGTACGCCTTCTCAGCGAGCACCGTGCCCTGTGTCTCAGCGCAATAGAAGATGCCGCGCTCACGACGCGTGCCAAAGCGGGAGCCGTATCGAAGCGGCGGATGTCGAAATGGCGTCGCGAGCAAGTAGTGAAGCGCGGCGAACCGGCGACCGACGGGCCAAGGCGGTTTGGCAGTGTCGATCAACGCTTCGAGGAGTTGCTGCTCGTCATCCGAATCGACGAGCTTTCGGGTCGAGGTCACGTGCTGCGATTCGACCGCGCGCCATGCCGGCCCCGCAAGTCGCGCGGGCTCAAATCGTTCCGCGCATTGCGTCCAGATACTCGGCGACATCGACCAGCCCCTCGATCTTCTTCATGCGCTGAAGCGGCACCCCACCCACGTGATGATTTTCGGCGGTGAGCCACGCGCGCGCCTGCACCTCGTTGCCGCCGACCAAGGCGTCGAGGCTTCGGAAGACACGGAGGAACAGCAGCGCGAGCTCGCCTTCCTTGCTGCCGAGCGGGATCGGCCCGCGCTTGTGGTTGCGCACCCGCGAGAGCGTGGACTCGCTGGTGCCGACGATCTCTGCGAGCTCGGCGGACGAGAGCCCCAACGCCTCCGCAGCCCGCAGCAGCGCCTTGGTCACGACAGCGGCTTCATCGACGGCGATCGAGGCGGCAACCGGCATCCGGGCTCCTTTCAATAGCAACAATAGTATTGAAATCTTGCTAGCGCAAGAGCGGCGGCGGACTCGGCACCGAAAAGTCCAGTGTTTGCAGGCATGTACCCACCGACACGGGCCCTCCCATCCTGCGCCCCGACTTGGGGATGATCGACGCGCTCATCGAATCGAGCGGCTGCTCAGCCCATGCCAGAAGCGTGTCGGAGCTCTCGGCTGCGAAAACGAACGCATCGTCGCCGGAGGCCACGGCGGACCACAGCGCATCCCCGCCATCCCCGTTGACCCCCTCGCTCAGGAGCGCCGCATTGGCTTCGTCGTCGAAGCGCACACGCCACACCGCAACGACTTCATCGCCACTGGCGTAGATGGCGAGCTCATCCCCAACCCAGCTCAACGCGATGGCCCAGGCCTCGTCGTGCTCCATCCCCTGCCGCCGAAGGGTGCCGTACACATACCAAGCGCCGTAGCGGTTTTCGACTACGACATCGCTCCCGTCGACGGGAACAGGATGTGCAACGCCCGGGTAGTCCACGACGGGTGGATCCATGCCGTACCCCCCCATCACCTCGGCCGTGGTTTCGGGCGGCGCCCCGAAAGCAGCCGCGCGACCATCGAGGCCCAGGTCCAAAGAGGTCTCGGTCATGAACAGAAACCCATACGAGTAAGGGAAGCTCGACGCGGTGTCGATGAGCGCGACTTCCGTGTCGGCCGCCCGTTCATGCAGCCGGCTCGTGTTGGCGTCGTGGATTGCGTCCCAGTCGATGTCTTCAGGCTGGTATCCGCCCGTCTCGTAGTACCAAGCAAACGAGCTGTGGTTGGCGTCGCCCTCGATGACGCTGCGCACGCCAATCACACGGTCCTCCGTGTTTGCGCCGCTGCCCACCGTGTTGAGGTCGAACTGACTGTTCTGAATCGAGTGGATGAATTCATGGGCGAGGATCACCTGCGCCTGGCCGTCTTCGTATTCGCGATCGATCACCGTGATGCTGTTGGCATTGCGGCTGTAGTAGGCAGCCACTTGGTTGATCCAGTATTCGGCTTGGGTCGCGGTAAGGCTTTCGGATACCTCCGGGATGAACCCGAGCAAGCGAAGGCCACGCGTCGTCGCATCTTCGCCGGTGAGGTCGTTCAGGTCGAGCCCGCTGCGAACCTCGTCGGCGTGCTGATCGACCGAAATCGTCCGGATGCTCGGCATGGGATAGTCGCTTGCATCGAGCATGGCAGCGACCGAGCTGTAGATTCCGCGCTGGCAAGGGCCGCTCGTGATGTCGCAACGCACCAAATCCGTCGTGGCGATCGGCGCAGGCGCGCCGTCGTCGCCGCAGCCACCGGCTCCCACGAACAGAGCCAAGGTCAACATCCCAAGGCGGCCGTAGGCCGCTCTCCTATTAAGCAAGCTCGCTATCCCCATCTGATCACTATGCGGCCCAAACCCAAGACAGCCAAGTTCCGCTAGCCGCCCCCGCTCACCAGCTCGGCGAGCCTCGGCAACAGCGCGGAATGCAAGGGGTCGTGACGCGGAAGTCGCTGATCGCAACTGCCTGCCCGCCTTGATCCTTCAACACGATATTTGGATAGAACTGCCCCACGACCGGCGGCCATCCGCGAGGCGGCGCGTCCGGCTTGTACGTGCCCTCGTGCTTCGGGCGCGCCATCGACCTGGGCAGGCTCGTACGCGGGGCCGAGCCACCGCTTCGCTTCTGCAAGGCCGGCGCTTGCTCCACGTCACTCGATGGCGCGCTTCTTTCGCATCCGATGCTCGCCACCCCGGACGCGATGGCCAGCAACCCAAAGCACAGACCGCGCAGCATCACCGCGCCAGGATACCACCACCGTGAGGTCGATTGAGAGACCCGACGTCACCAGCTCTCGCCGAAGGGCCGGACATCGACTTCGAAGCTCCATGCCGATTTGGGCTGAGTGGCGAGATGATAGACGGTGTCGGCGATGTCGCTCGGGCGGAGCGCGTTCTCGCCATCGGCCTGTTCGTCGGTGCCGATCATGCCGTCCACGATCACGAGCGCCACGTGGATGCCCTCCGGCCCGAGCTGGCGGGCGAACGACTGAGCGAGGCTTCGCTGGGCGGCCTTCGCCTGGGCGAACGCGGTGGTGAACGGCTTGCCTCGGAGCGAAGCGGTGGCGCCGGTGACGATGATCGCGCCGCGCCCCTTGTCCCTCATCGGGCCGACGACCTGGCGCGTACTCTGCAAGAGCCCGCGCACGTTGATCTGCCAGCCCTTCTCGAATGCCTCATCCGGAACCTCGTCGAAGGTGCCAAACTGCCCCGAACCGGCGTTGTACAGGAGCACGTCGACCTCGCCCAAGTCACCGCGAATCTGCTCAAATGCACGCTTGATGGCTTCGGGGTCGGTGACGTCGCAAGCGTAGGCTTTGCCGCCAAGTTCCTCGGCAAGCTTCTTCGAGTAGTCCGTCGAGCGCGAAAGGAGCGCGACGGCGTACCCTTCGTTCGCGAAACGAGTGGCGAACGCCCGCCCGTTCTTCGGACCAATTCCAATCACGACACAAACCGGCTTGTCCATGCCCACACCCTAGGGCGCAGCGGCTGGATGCCCAGAGGGAGCCCGTGCCACTCGACGTGGACCCTTAGGACGCTAGACGGAAGTTCTATGGCAAAAGCAATCTGGCAAGGGCAAGTCATCGCGGAATCCGCAGAGTTCGAGGTCGTCGAAGGGAACATCTATTTCCCAGCCGGCGCGCTCAAAGCCGAATTCTTCGAGCCAAGTGAGCATCGCAGCGTCTGCCCCTGGAAAGGCACCGCCAGCTACCACCACGTCGTCGTCGACGGCAATCGGAACGAGAACGCAGCTTGGTTCTACCCCGACCCCAAGTCAGCGGCTGCGAACATCAAGGGCCGTGTCGCGTTCTGGAAGGGTGTGACGGTCGAGCGCTAGTCGGCGATTCGAGCCCTGGGTTCGAAGCGATTCGCACCAACTGAGGCATGGATATCGCTTGGTGGTGTGAGGCGGGTCACAGCCAAACGCGCGTAAAACGGGATAATCTCGGCGCACCGACATACCACGCAACTTCCCGCCGGAAGTGTCGATAACCCGGTCATCGACATGATACCCCTCCTGCACTTGCATTCGCGGCGCCGCCGGCGCTTTTCCACTTCACGCGCTTCGGCGCTCCTTGCCTCCGCCTGCGTGGCTGGCGTCCTCGGGTGCGGGGAGATCAGCTGCCCCGAGGGCATGAGCAACGTCGGCGGACTGTGCCAGAAGGTCGATGTTCCGAGGCCCGACGAGGCGGACGGCGGGCTGCCCGACGCTGGACTGCCCGACGCGGGACTGCCCGACGCGGGACTGCCCGATAGCGGCCTGCCCGACGCCGAGCGCTGCGACGGCATCGACAATGACGGTGACCAGGGGATCGATGAAGACTGGCCTGAGCTCGGCCAGCCTTGCGGCGAAAGCGGCAACCGCGGCGAGTGTCGGCTCGGCGAATGGGCATGTGCGGCCGACGGGCTCGGGGTGGTGTGTGAAGGTGCGGTCGATCCTGTCGCCGAAGTGTGTGACGGCAAGGACAACGACTGCGACGACCTCATCGACGAGCAGGTGTTGTCGGTGAAGCAAGAGCGCTTCAGCAACCTCGGGACGGTCAGCGCCATCGACGGCGGCTTCGCCGTCACGCGCATCATCGGGGACATGCTCCGCATGGAGACCTATCGCAACGACGGTACGCGCACGGGCCACCACGACGACTTGCCGAACCCAAGCGTGAAGGAGGCCTTCTTGGAATCCGATGCATCGGCTGGTCGCGTCGTCGTTGCGCTGGGACAGCACCAGTTCCACGTCATCGAGGCGCAGGTCGACTCAGAGCTGGTGCCGATCATTCTGGGGGCGCAGCGGCTTCACGAGGAGTGGAACCAGGGCATCGATTGGGGCATCTACAACCCGCCGTACCATCCCCGCGTGTCCGCTTCTCCACGGCGGTTCTTGGGGCATCGTGACCTGGTCACGTTTGCCCTGAGTCCTTTCGCGAACGGCCTTGGCGATCTGGCGGCCGCCCCTGCTGAGGCGAAGGGCCTTCCCTACAACGCGTACTTCGATGCAGCCGGCGCGTTCGCCGTGTGGGAACAGTACGACAACGTGCGGGCGGGCTGGTTGATGGACGATGGCGCAATGCTGGTCGCAATCGACGTAGGCCGTGGCGGCAAGCCCGCGGTCGCGCTCGCCGATGGCGGGCCTGGCGTGGCATACGTGCAAGATGGGAAGCTTCTCCTGAGCGAGCTTGGCGGTGCGACCCTGCAATGCCGCGCCGGGGGTTTCTGTGGCGCCCGCATCGACGCGGATCCCATCGAAGAAACCGCAACGACGGCCATGGCGCTCGGGTTCGACGAGGAGGCCGACACTTGGGTGCTGGCGGCAGGCGAACAGCTCTTGGTGCTCAGTCGGGGACAAAGCGGTCCCATCGTCAAGCAAAGGCTCGACAGCAGCGTCGGGGAGGAGCCCCCAGTTCGCATCGACGTCGCGCTGAGCGACGGCACCGCAGCCATCGTTCAAACTGGAGAGGATCGGCAGAGCGCCCTCACCTTCATGGGGTGCTTCTAGGGAGCTCCATGCGCTGTGTCGTTTGCGTCGTTACCATTGCGCTCGCCCTGCTCGAGGCGCCTTGGGTGGGTGCACAGGCCGAGGAAGCGAGCTCGGCGGAGCGCTGGCTCGTGCTTCCGGTGCGCGTTGCCGAGCCCGGCGGCACGGGTCCGGCAAGCATCGACTCGATTCGTGCGGCGGCCGAGGCCCTACGGCACGAGCTTTCGGTGCGGCGCCACGCGGTATGGCGGGCGGACCGGGCGTCCGAACGCTACGAGGTCGTCGGTTCGTCGCCCGCCCCCGAAGTGAGCCAAAGTGATATCGATCGCTGGGTCGAGCGGTCACGCGCGGCGGTGCGGTACCTGGCGCGTGCCGACTACAAAGCGGCGCGACGGGAGCTCCGGGCCGCACAGCGCCTCGCCGACCGCGCCGCCGAGGAGCTCAACCGAGAAGCCGCGCGCGCGCAACAAGTGCTCGACACCTGTCTGTTCATGGTGCGCGCGTACGTCGAGACGAAAAACGGCGCGGAGGCGCGCCGGCAAGCGCGCGAGTGCCGGCAGATGGTGCCCCGCGTCGAGCCAACCGCGTTCCGGCACACGCCCGAGGTCCGCGCGCTGCTCGCGGAGGTCGATGCCGATATTGCCTCCGAAGCGCCCGGCACGCTGGTGGTCACGAGCACGCCGGCCGACTGCCTGGCACGCATCAATGGCGTCGGGCTCGGCCGCACGCCCTTGTCCGGCATCGAGCTTCCGGTGGGCACGTATCGCATTCAGGTCGAATGCGAGGAAGGTCGACGCGGCCGCATTCATCGCGTCGCCGTTCGAAGCGGCGACAACGCCTTTGCGTTCGACGTGGCCCTGGAGCACGCCGTGCGGACGCAGCCGGTGTTGCACCTCGACTATGCTTCGTCTGACCCCTGGGACGAGCGGATGACCCACGCCGCTCGCATCGCACGCACGCTTGGCGGGGCGAGCGTCTTGGTCGTCAGCGGAGTCGATGCGAGCGAGCTGCGGATCGACTTGCAGGCCGATGGCTACGCGCCGGCATCGGCATGGATCGCCTTGCTCGACGGGGCGCCCGGAGCGGAAGACGTGCGCCGGGCGTTGGAAGCCCTGCTCGAGGGCCGCTCGGTCGACTTCATGGGCGAGCATCCCATCGCGCGTCAGAGTTGGGACGCCGCGCAGATGGGCGGCGCCACGGTGGCGGCCACCACGGCTGCGTTGCCCGAGTCCGAACAGGAGCCCAGAAGCGGGGTTCCCCGCCCGCCGAACCAACGCATTGCCGGGTGGACGCTCTTCGGCGCGGGCGTGGCCAGCATCGGCGCCAGCGTCGGCCTTCATGTCTGGCGCGCCGAGCTCGGCGACGACTTCGTGGCGATGCCCGCCAAGCTGAACGCGGCGCAGCAGTGGCAGAATGCGCGCATCGGCGTGTGGACGACTGCTGTGTTCGGAGGCCTCGCCACGAGCGCGGCCATGCCCTTGTTGCTCCCGGACTACCCGCGCACCCCCTGGTGGGGCTGGGCGACGGGCGCCTTGGGCCTCGGACTGACGGGCTACGCGATCTATGAAGGCGTCACGATGACCAGCTGCCCGGCTTCATTCGTGGCGAACGCGTCCGCCGCAAGCGCATGCGTCGCGCGCGGGCAAGAGGCCGGCCGCATCGCCCTGGTGCTCGCGGGCGCCGCCCCCCTTCTCACCGTTCCCCTGGTCTACCTCTTGCGCCCACTCCGCGCCGAGCCGTCGCTTTCAGTGACCGGCACAGGCGCCGTGGTACAGGTTCGAAAGGCCTTTTGATGCTGGGGGCCGGGGGGCGCGCGGTGATGTTGGGGGTGATCGCAGTGACAGCGGCAGTGCCAGAGCCGGCGTTGGCGTCAGAGCCAGCGTCAGCGTCAGCGTCAGCGTCAGCGTCAGCGTCAGCGTCAGCGAGTGTGTCACGGCTGGTGTTGCTTGCACCCGTTCAAGGGAGTGAGTCCCTCTCTGCGGCGCGACGCGAACCTGTCGTCGATGCGCTCGGGCGCGCCCTCGAGGCGCACGGCTACGAGATCGCGGTGCCACAAGAGCCGCTCGGGCAAGCCGTCGTGGCCTGCCAGACGCCCGAGTGCGTCGAGCGGACCCTCGACGCGGCGCGCGCCGAGTTCGCGCTCGTGCCGGCGCTTTGGTTGCAAGAGGGAAAAGCCACCGAGCTCACGCTCACCGTGCTGCAGCGCTTCGCGCGCAACCTCAATGCAAGCGCCCCGGTCGGCAGCGAGCTCTCGACAGCCGCGTCAGCACTCGTCGACAGCCTCCTCGCCCGTCGCGCAGGGTCGGCCTCAGCGCCAGCGCCAGCGCCAGCGCCAGCGAAGAAGCATCCGCACGCCTGGAAGGCCGGCCCAGTCGTTTTGTTGGCGGGCGGAACCGCGGCTTTCATCACGGTCGGCGTTGGCGCCGCCACCAAGGGCGACCACCAGCAGCTCAACAGCGCGGCGGTCGGGGTCTGGTCGGCGGTGGGCGCGGCCGCCATGGCGGGGGGCATCACCTGGTGGGTGGTGGGCGCCAAACGCCGGCAGCGAGCCCCGACCCTCGCCCTGCACCCCCGCGGAGTTGACTTGAGGCTCCGGTTTTGAA
>Ga0316198_10000552_pt1 | contig 19889 bp, 17 predicted proteins | sample OudBieAanoxic_MG_FD_204935 | JGI IMG/M metagenome (GOLD analysis project Ga0316198, IMG submission 204935) | Coastal sediment microbial communities from Oude Bieten Haven, Netherlands - site A anoxic | ecosystem: Environmental > Aquatic > Marine > Coastal > Sediment | place: Netherlands...
GTTCCGCTTGGGTCTTGCTGTCCATTTTGATCAACCTCTTCTCAGTTTGTTCATAGGAAGTGACAGAATCGAATGCATCAGCTGGCTAAAAGGAAAGACGATTAAAAACAGATTGGCGAAGAATACATGCAGAACCAGCATGAAGGAATGGCCGGAAAAGGTCGTGCTGTAAGGCAACTCCGGTTTGAAAATCAGCAGGCTGACCATATAGGTGCGGTAGTCTTCAACCGTCATCTCACCGTATTCGTACCAGCTTCGCGCCCAGTCCATTTCGCTGCCGAAAAGGACGATCAGAAAGATCAGAATCAGTAGATAATAATCCTCTGGGATCGACAGGTCTTTCACCGGTGAGGTAAAACGTCGGAAAAGAAAAAAGAGCAGGCAGACAGCGATAGTCAGCCCAACGAAACCATTCCCCAGAAAGATGTCATGCGGAACAATCTGAAAAATTCCGATATCGACAATCAGTTCCAGGTGTCCGACGAGCAGGAGAACCAGGCAGATATGGAAGGACATAAGAAACAACCACAGCAGCGGTTTATGTCGTAGCACGGTGGGGAACAGAAAAGTATCATATAGCGTCCACAGCCATTTCGGGTTTTTGGAAGGATAGATTTGTTGGGTAGAGGGCAATTTGGGTTTTTGCCAGATCGAAAAGATGCGATAGGCACTTCCCAGAAAAAATACCGCAAAGGCGATGTAGACCATCGGTACCAGAATAAAATACATGACGGTTTGCACAGCGGCCTCCTTGTTTTGAGCAAAATAGGGGGCACCGGTTTTCCTTTTCGGCGATACCGATGCCCCCGACGGTTGTTAGGCTATGCGTTTGATGAAAAACTTGATGATTTTACCGTCTTGCTCGGTTTTCAAGATTTCATTACCGCTCGTGCGGGCCCATGCCGGAAAATCGGTCAGTGAACCGGGATCGGTCGAGTGGGCTTCGATTACCTGCCCGATTTCGACTTCCTTAATTCCTTTACTGACCTTTACAACCGGCATGGGGCAAGGCAGTCCTTTTAAATCCATTACTTTGTCAGCCTTGATTTCTTCACTCATAACGACGCCTCCTGATTTTATTGATTTCTATTCGGTTTAAATAAACAGTTGAATGCGGCTGTTGCCGGCTTCTTCCAGAAACTTGGCCACACCGCAGAATGTTAACCCTTCATAATCGATCATTTCTTCACGTTTAAAGCCCATCAAATTCATGGACATTTCGCACACGAATATCTTAACGCCCAGTTCTTCGGCCATTTCCAGCATTTGTTCGAGCGAAGCGACGTTTTTCTTCTTCATCAAGGATTTCATCATGGCCGTTCCCATGCCAGCCATATTCATCTTGGATAATTTGACCGCGCTGGTACCTTTGGGTAGCATGGTGCCGAACATCTTGCTCATGGCGTCCTTGCCACCCACGCTTTTATTCTTATCTCTAAGAACCGGTGTGCCCCAGAATGTAAAGAACATCACCGCTTCCATTCCCATCGCCACCGCTCCGGTGGCGACCACAAATGACGCCAGGACCTTGTCCAGGTCGCCGCTGAAGACGATCATGGATACCTTGGGATCGGTCGCTTTTTTATCGAGAATATCGATACGGCTTGTGAGGGCGGCCAGCTGCTCCTCAATTTGTTGCAAGCTGACATCATTCTGCGGGATAATTTTTTCGGCTTGTTGCATGGTGTCCTCCATTTGTTTATGGCGTTATATAAATTTATGTCATGATTACAATTATCTGTGTAAAATACTTTATTTATTGGTGTATGGTATGAACCTTATTCGCCGAATAACGACCCATATTTTAGGTATTGCAGACATTCTACGACAGGAAGTTGGCCGGGAGAAGATAGCCGTATGTGTCACCCGTGGCAGGTTTTTATCGCGTTGGCTTACACCATAAGTTCTTTTGCCGCCTCCATTGACGACTTGAGCAGGTCGAGATTCATTAGCAGGAGTTTTCTTTGTTCCGGCGGGATCTGAAGCAGTACCTGTTCATGGACGTCGTTCATAAATTGTTTGATATCGTTAAGTTTCTTTTGGCCTTTGGCGGTCAGGCTAAGCAGGCGCACGCGAGAATCCTCCGGATCTTTTATGCGCTGCACGAAGCCCTTTTTTATGAGGCCAGTGATGATAATCGAAATCCGACTCTTCACCACATTCATTTTCTGGGCGATACCCTTGGGTGTCAGGTAGCGTTCGTTGCCGAAAAGCAAAAGGCAGCGCAACTCGGCATCTGGAAGGTCAAACCTGTCGCTCTGATACTGCATGCGTTCCTGGCAGCACTGGTACAGACGATTCACCAGGATCTGAAATTGCTCCAGTTGAAAAGGCGTAATGTCTTGGAAGTGGCCGGACAAATTATTGTTCATGCTATGAACCATACAAAAGAGATAATGCCGTGTCAAGCATTTTTAATAACATGCGGTGAAATTTTATTATTAATAATATAGGTGTGTTAGATTAAGGAGGGCGTTATAGAGCATATTATGAGGGCCGACTTGTTAAACAAATGGCCATCGGGTTGGACTTACAGCATTCAAAAGGAGAGACCGGCCTCGAAAAACGGGCCGCTGATATCGGTGTCGATGAGTACGCCTTGGTAGTCTATGTCGAACTTGTCGTATCGGTATCCACCGGCAGCAAAAACGTGATCCAGAACGTTCCAACGGATTCGGCCGACCAGACTGAATGCTTTGTTGGCACCGATGGCTATCCCCCGACCTTCGGCTTCCAGGGCCAGCGCATGCAGGGGGTGAAACTGTAGCGCACCAAAAACCATCGGAATCGGAACAATGAAGCTTTTAGACGCTTTACCGATGGCCTCGTTTTCAATGTTGCCATTGAAATCGATTGCACGGACATTGAGGCCGAGATCGATGTTGAGCATGTCCTGAGTCAAGCTCTTGACAAGCGGAACGTCGTAATAAAGGGTCAGATCAAGTTCGTTCAGGCTAATTTGGGAATTAAAACCGCTTTCGGTGGCAAAGATCTTGTCACCGATATGGAATCTGATGTTCTTGTTGCCCGCGCCTTCGATTTCTGTTGGGGTGGCCATGATATAGAGATTTGGGAAAAAACGCGGGAAGTCAAAGACCAATCGGCCATACGGCCGGTCTTCATTATAATATTCAAGCACATTTGCGATTTTAGCGATACTGTTCGAACCGGGCGGAGTATACCCAATATCACCTTGCGGTGAAAGCGGCCATCCCCTTGCGCCAGGATTTAGACCAAAATCACCGGCTATCAGTGTCGGGGAATGCCCCAGAAAAAAGAAAAGACATATGATCGATACGATTTTCTTCATTATTTCCCCATGAGTGAATATGATTTCCCTCTCATGAGTGGAGGTTTTGCAGCCCAACTTGGGGCGTCGATTGTTGGTGTTGCGACTTCTCTCCCGATGTCAGGTTCTGGTAGCGGGAATAATTCAATCTTAGCAAACACGCCGACCAGTGTCAACTAAACGTATATTATTGTATTACAAATGGATTGCACCTACTCTTTGGGGCTTTGACAATAGATGTAAGGGGGAGTGTCGAAATCAGTTCAACGGGTACGGCCAGCCGGGAGCGAAATATCGATGAGAGATAGTCTGCTAAATGCCCAGATAAGCTTTTCTGACATCTTCATTTGCCAGCAGGTTATCGGCTGTGTCGGATAGTGTGATGCGGCCGGTTTCCATTACATAACCCCGATCGGCTACTTTCAGCGCCAGGTTGGCATTCTGCTCGACCAGAAAGATAGTGGCATTGTTTTCGGTATTGATCTTTTTTATAATGTCAAATATTCGTCGAACAATGATCGGAGCCAGACCCAGAGACGGCTCGTCCATCAGCAGCAGACGCGGGCGGGCCATCAGGGCGCGTGACAATGCCAGCATCTGCTGTTCCCCGCCGCTGAGCGTACCGCCGGCTTGGTTGCGTCGCTCGGCCAGTATCGGAAAGAGAGAAAAGATATATTCGGTGTCCTTTTTGACGTTATCCTTGTCCGGGCGCAGGAATGCACCCATGTCGAGGTTTTCCATCACCGTCAGGTAAGGGAATATTCTTCGGCCTTCCGGAACCTGACTGATTCCCAGGTTGACAACCTGGTTGGGCCTGAGGGCTTGTATCGGTTGGCCCATGAAAAAGATTTCGCCTGAACGTGGCGGTACGATGCCGCAGATCGACATCAACGTTGTGCTTTTTCCCGCCCCGTTGGCTCCGATGAGGGTGATGATTTCGCCTTCCGTGATCTCGATGCTAATGCCTTTCAGGGCATGAATGTTACCGTAATATGTATGGATATTTTTGAGTTCAAGCATCGATCTCTTCTCCGAGGTAAGCCTTGATCACGGCAGGATTGTTCTTGATTTCCTCCGGTGTTCCCTGGGCAATTTTTTTGCCGTAATCCACCACAAATATCCGGTCTGAAAGGCTCATCACCAGTTTCATATCGTGTTCGATCAGGAGGATGGATTTACTTTCCTCTTGACGTAATTTGAGAATAAGTTCGTCCAAGGCTTCTGTTTCCCTCGGGTTCATGCCGGCCGCCGGTTCATCAAGCAGCAACATGAAAGGTTCGGTGGCCATGGCCCGTGCAATTTCCAGGCGACGCTGGGCGCCGTATGGCAGGTTCATGGCATAATCATTGACGAATTCCTCTATCCCGATTTTTTCCAGAATGTGGTAGCTGTCTTGCACGACCTGTTTTTCTTCTTGCCTGGTGGATGGGGGTCGAAAGACGGCCCCAGCGATACCCGATTTCAGTCGGCAGTGCCGGCCCACCATTACGTTTTCCAGAACCGTCATAGTGGGAAACAGCCTGATGTTTTGAAAGGTTCGGGCCATGCCGGCTTCGGTGACCTTATTGGGTTTGAGTCCGTTGAGCCGGATTTTCGCCTTACCCGGCGGTTGAATGATCATCTCTCCTCCAGTCGGAGGATAGATGCCCGTGATGCAGTTGAAAAAAGTGGTTTTACCGGCGCCATTGGGACCGATCAGGGCGACGATTTCCCCTTCCATTATATCCAGATCCACGCTGTCCAGGGCGCGCAGGCCCCCGAAGTCCATGGTCAGCTGATTCACTTCCAGTATCGGGTTCATAAATCCATACCGCTGAAAAAGATAAAGTTATTATTCGTTCAGGCCCTTAAACTTGTAGGTTCGCCGCACTTCGCTGATGATGCCGCCGGGGCGGAAAACCATCATGGTCACGAGAATAAAGCCGAACAGGAGCATCCGGTATTCCGAAAAGGCCCTCAGGTATTCGGGAAGAAGAATCAGGACTAGGGCACCGAAAATGACCCCCACAATCGATCCCATTCCCCCGAGCACCACGATGCACAAAATATTGATCGACTCCCAGATGGTGAAACTGGCCGGGTTGATAAATGTGGTTTTGGCGGCAAAAAGTACGCCGGCCATGCCGGCCCAGGTGGCACCCAGAGCGAAAGCGGTCAGCTTGGTTTTGGTGCGGTCTATCCCCATGGCCTGGCAGGCGACCTCGTCTTCCCGCAATGCAATCCAGGCCCTTCCGATTCGCGAGTCTTTGAGGCGATTGACGACAAAAATCGTGAATATTACCAGGACAATCATCAAAAAATAGATAAAAATAGTGGATTGCTCCAGGTTCATCTTGATTCCGGGCAAGCTGGGTCGCGGAATATTGGCGATTCCGCTGGGACCAAAAGAAAATTGGTTCCAGTTTTCAAGGACCAGGCGGATAATTTCTCCGAAACCCAAAGTGACGATGGCCAGATAGTCCCCCCTGAGTCGCAATACCGGATAGCCGAGCAGAATTCCGAAAAGGGCACCCATGGCTGCTCCCATGGGCAAGGCCAACCAGAAGCCGAGTCCGAAGTGGTAGTTGAGCAGGGCGTAGGTATAGGCACCAACTGCATAGAACGCCACATACCCCAGGTCGAGCAGTCCGGCCAGACCGACCACGATGTTGATACCCAAACCGAGCATGATGTAAATGAGGGCATTGATCATGATGTTGGTCTGGTACATGCTGAAGACAAAGGGATAGGCAGCGGCGAAAACAAGGATGGCGGCAAGCAGTGGCAGGTAGATCCTGCGGTCGCCCATGATCCGCTGATTGAGAGTCATCCGGTCCTGTGTTTCCTCGGCCTGACTGTTTTTGCTTCCCAACTCTTTGCGCCGTAATAAGTAACGCCAGATAAAAGAAAAAAAGAAGCTGCCGACACCGACAAACAGCATGTTTTCCCAGCGCCATTCCACGCGGTCGTAAATGGTGTTGACCCGGATGACCATGATCGGGAAGGTCAAGAAGACGAACCAGAGCGAGATCAGAAACGATTTTTTAATTTCAGCTAGGTTAATCAATTTAATCGTCCTATCACCATGGGTGTGTATTCATCTGAGCCTGCTCGTCCGGATACCGGTCATACTTTTTCCGATTCCGAGCGTCCCAGGATGCCCGAGGGCCTGAATATTAGAATGAAGACCAGGAACAGAAAGGCAAAGACATCCTCGTAATCACTGGAAATGTAGCCTGTAAAAAAACTTTCGGTCCACCCCAGAACCAGGCTGCCGAGAACCGCTCCCGGGATACTGCCGATACCGCCCAGGACAGCAGCCACAAACGCTTTGATGCCCGCAATGAAGCCGATGTAGAAGTTGATCTGACCGATATGGGAGGCGATCAGAACACCGCCGATGGCCGCGGTGGTCGATCCGACGATAAAGGTGACCGATATGACGCGGTTGACGTCTATGCCCACCAGCATGGCCATTTCCTTATCTTGGGAAACGGCGCGCATGGCTTTTCCGGTGCGGGTGAATTTGATCAAAAATGTCAACAGAACCATGACGATGGCGGTTGTTGAAAAGATGACGACTTGGGAGGATCGGACGATGTGCTCCCAGGGCTCGAGCCACTTGAAATCGGGAATCAACGCCGGAAAGGGCAAAAAGTCCGATGTCTGGGCCAGAAGCACATAGTTTTGCAGAAAAAGCGACATGCCGATCGCACTGATAAGGGCGGATAGACGCGGGGCTTTCCGCAGGGGCTTGTAGGCGATCTTTTCGAGCGTGTATCCGTATGCTGCCGAATAGATCAGCGCCACTGCTGCGGCAATGAATAATATTGCCACTGAATTCCAGCCCATGAGCGTCAATACGCCGGTGACGATGAGGGCTGTAAAGGCACCGATCATATATATTTCGCCGTGGGCGAAATTGATCAACTGGATGATCCCGTAGACCATGGTGTAGCCCAACGCTATCAGGGCGTAAATGCTTCCACGCGTGAGACCCGCCAGAAACAACTCCACGAAGTAGTCGAAATCCCAGAACATATGATTCCTCATTTAGATGGTTCTATTAAATTTCCATGGCGCCTTGTGCAGCTTGGGTTAGTGTCTCTACCGCCGGTCGCGGGAGGTATCCAGGGAGTATTCTGTGGAATCATCAACTTGAAACCGGGCAGTGCCGGAGGGTTGGTTCGATTATAAAAATTCAGGGGGCAGGCGTAGTGCCTGACCCCCCAATTTCGTAGTTTTGCGGTTTACTTCTCTACATACTTGCCGTTTTCGACCTGATACATGGAAAAGCCGACACCGATGGCATCGCCTTTCTCGTCGAAACGGATCTTGCCGACCGGGGTTTCGACGTCATTGGTCTGCAGGGCTTTGCGCAGCGCATCGTAATCGGTTGAGCCGGCTTTGTCGATGGCATTGAGCAGGGCCAGGGTGGCCGCATATGCCTGCGGAAAGAAAGCGCCGGGGTCTTCACCATAAGCTTTGCGGTGCTCTTCGATTGCTTCCTGATACATGGCATTGCTGGACAGGTCTTTGGGACCGGTGGCGTAGACGCCTTCGGCATATTTACCCGCGACTTTGATGAAGGTGTCGTCTTTGACGCCGTCATCTGAGATAAAGAGGGTTTTCATTTTTTTCTTGCGCATCTGGGTGACTATTTTGGAAGCCTCAGGGTGGTAGCCACCGAAAATCACCGCCTCCGCGCCCGATTGTTTGACCTTTTGAACCACAGCGGAGTAGTCTACCGCACCCGGAGTGACCCCCTCATAGAGGACAACCTTGGCCCGCGGATCTTTCTCCAGGTATAACTTGGCGAATTCAGCCAAACCCTTGCCGTAGTCGCCTTTGTCGTGCAGCACGGCGATATTCTTAACCTTCAGTACATCGAGTGCAAAGTCGACTTCCAGTTGGGCCTGGGCATCGTCAGAAGCAATAGTACGATAGAAATTGGGATAATCTCCGCTCTGGGTCAGCCCCGGGTTGGTGGCCGACGGTGACATGGCGAGTTTTTTGGCATCCTTGTAGATTCCAAGGGCCGCCTTGGTGGCACCGCTACAAATATGCCCCAGAACCACATCGGCATTCTCGGAGATCAACTTGGTGGCCGTGTTGGTGGCGATTTCGGGTTTGCAGACGTCGTCTTCGACAAGCAGTTCCACCTGTTTGCCCATGACCCCGCCTTTGGCGTTAATTTTCTTTACGACAAGCTCTGCGGCTTTGACAGTGGGAATACCGTAAGAGGCGAGGTCACCGCTGTGGGGCCCGGCGACACCGAGTTTGATGGTGTCGGCCGCTATGCCGGTTCCTGTCAATATGAAAACCAGAAATACGCCCAAGATAGCCTTTGTAAACGTTTTTTTCATGAACATCTTACTTTCCTCCTATTGGTTGTAATAACGATAAAAACCAGTCCCCCCTGCTCATAATTACGTGTTTATAGAGCGGATGTCCAGATCTAGTCAAGCGCGAATTTGTTTTTTTATTGGGCAAAAAAATATTGCCGTTTGAGAAACTTGCCTGTATGAGTGCAGGAGTTACCTATTGTCCATCCATAAATGGCCTTTTTTTCAGCAGGGTGGCGTTCTGCGCAGGTTTCCGGCTGCAGCTTACGGAAAGTACATCTTGCCGTAAACCTTTGTCTGGCCTTGCCCAACGAAAAAAAAAATCTCATTCATGAATTGGACACTCAATAGTGCCATCGGCTTTTCGCGGGTGGACACGACCTAAATTGTGAGCCGCTAAATACGACGGAGAGGCGCTTGGGTGTGAAAAAGATTGGCATCATCGTTAAGGCGGATCCTGCCGTCAGCCCAAAAGCGGATGCCCTGGAACGTTGGCTGGTTGGCAAAGGAGTGGAGACCCTCCGACGGGAAAGCCGCCCGCCCCATACAGGCCAGCTGGGGGAGAATATTGACCGGGCACCCGCAGATCTTGATTGCATACTGGTCCTTGGCGGGGATGGTACCTTTCTGAGTGCCGTACGCTGGATTGGCGATCAGAACATACCGATTTTGGGGGTCAAGTTCGGAGAGGTCGGTTTCCTGGCAGAGATAGCAGAAGATCGTCTTCATGCCGTGGCAGAGACCATACTGAACGACACAATTACGACGCAGCCCCGCATGCGATTACGCGTCAGAGTGATCCGTCAAAACACGGAACGTGCGGTCGAGACGGTGCTCAACGACGTTGTCATCAACAAGGGGGCCTTGGCCCGGTTGGCCCATATTGAAACCCGCATAAATGATCGGTACTTGACAACTTACCGGGCTGATGGTCTCATCATCGCGACGCCAACCGGATCAACTGCTTACTCACTGGCCGCCGGCGGACCGGTGATTCATCCCACGGTGCCGGCTGTGGTCATGACCCCTATCTGTCCATTTACCCTGACAAACCGTCCATTGATAATACCTGATACAGCGACCGTGACGATCAATCTCGCTGAGAGATCGTCAGATATCATGCTCACTTTCGACGGTCAGCAGGGCCTTCCGATTGATGACCGGGATACGATTGTGGTCAGCAAATCTCCCTACCCGATATACTTGATCTCCGAGCCGAGCCAGAACTATTATGATGTTCTCAAGGCCAAATTGAGGTGGAGCGGCGGTCGAACGTGACAGATCACAATTGCCTGGCTCACAGGCTGAAATAGCTCCCGTTAGGTTCCCATCTCCCAGGAGGACAGGTATTTTTTCTGTTGTGCTGTCAGGGTGTCTATTTTCGTTCCCATCGCAGCCAACTTTTCCTTTGCAATCTGTTGATCGATTTTTTGTGGCACCGGATGAACGTTTTTAGATAGGCGGCTGTTGTTCTTGACCATGAATTCGATGCTGAGCGCTTGATTGGCAAAACTCATATCCATGACACTCGAGGGATGTCCTTCGGCCGCGGCAAGGTTTATCAAGCGGCCTTCACCCAACACGTTAATGCGTCGACCGTTTTTGAGCACATATTCTTCCACGTAGGGGCGGATGCTGCGCTGCGATTCTGAGATGGTCTGAAGACCGTCCAGGTCAAGCTCAACGTTGAAGTGTCCCGAGTTTGAAACGATGGCGCCGTCCTTCATGAGTTGAAAGTGCTCCTTGCGGATGACGGAGATGTTGCCCGTCAGGGTGCAGAAAAAATCTCCGACAGCGGCCGCTTTACGGATGGGCATGACCGTATAACCGTCCATAACCGCTTCGATGGCCCGCAGGGGGTTGATTTCGGTGACAATTACTTTGGCGCCCATGCCGCGGGCGCGCATGGCCACGCCTCTGCCGCACCAGCCGTAGCCGCAGACGACGAAGTTGGTGCCGGCAATCAGACGGTTGGTGGCCCGAATTATTCCGTCGAGCGTGCTTTGTCCGGTTCCATACCGATTGTCAAAGAAGTGTTTGGTTTGGGCGTCGTTGACGGCAATAATCGGATACTGTAATACGCCCTCCGCGGCCATGCTCCGCAGTCGAATGACCCCGGTAGTGGTCTCCTCGGTACCGCCCTTTACGTCCGGTAGAAGTTCCGAGCGATCGGTATGCAGCGTGGAAACGAGGTCCGCTCCGTCGTCCATCGTATAATGGGGCTTGAAATCCAGAGCGGCATTGATGTGGGAATAGTACGTCTTGTTGTTCTCGCCCTTTATGGCAAAAACGGGAATTCGGTCATTTTTTACCAGGGAAGCGGCCGTATCATCCTGAGTGCTCAAGGGGTTCGAGGCGCACAGAATCACCTGGGCACCACCGGCTTTCAACGTCTGCATCAGGGATGCCGTTTCCGTGGTTACATGCAGGCAGGCGGCGATGCGCAGACCCTTCAACGGTTTATCCTTTTTAAATCGCTTCCGAATCCGGTCCAGTACCACCATGTTCTGATCGGCCCATTCGATGTGAAGCGCGCCCTCTTTTGCCAACTTGAGATCTTTTACATCGTAATCCATTATCGCTAGATTCTCCTTAAAGTGGTTATAAATCCGCCATTTCCCGCATTTTATCGGCCATGTTGGTATGCTCCCAACTGAACTCTGGGTCGGTGCGGCCGAAGTGGCCGTATGCGGCGGTTTTTCGGTATATTGGTCGCCGCAGATCGAGATACTCGATGATGGCGGCTGGTCTTAGGTCGAAACATGTCCTGATGATTTCTTTAATCCGGTTTTTGGGTACGTTGTCTGTCCCCATGGTATCCACCATCAAGGATACCGGCTCGGCCACACCGATGGCATAGGCGATTTGAATCTCGCATTTGTCGGCGATGCCGGCGGCAACGATATTTTTAGCGATGTGTCTGGCCATGTAGGATCCGCTGCGGTCGACTTTCGAGGGGTCTTTGCCGGAAAAACAGCCGCCGCCGTGACTGCCCTGTCCGCCATACGTGTCGACGATGATTTTACGGCCGGTCAAACCACAGTCTCCCATGGGACCGCCGACGACGAAACGGCCGGTGGCGTTGACATAATAACGCGTTTCCACATCGACCATATCCTGCGGCAGAACTTTGTTGATAACGCTTTTGATGATTGCATCCCGTAAATAGTCGTAATCGACGTCAGGCTTGTGCTGGGCGGCAAGGACTACGGCATCAATTCGTTTTGGAACACCGTTTTCGTATTCCACGGTTACCTGTGACTTGCCGTCAGGCCTAAGAAAATCAAGCGATCCGTTCTTTCTGACCTCGGCCAGTCGATGACAGATCTGGTGGGCCAGCATAATCGGCAGGGGCATCAATTCGGGGGTTTCGTTGCAGGCATATCCGAACATGAGTCCCTGATCGCCGGCGCCCTGTTCTTTGTAGAGCCCGTTGCCCTCATCGACTCCCTGGGCAATATCGAGGGATTGATGATCGATGCTTGTGATAACGCTGCATGTCTGCCAGTCGAATCCCATCAAAGATGAATGGTAGCCGATGTCCTTTATGGTATCGCGAACAATCTGGGGCATTTCCACGTAAGTGTTGGTGGTTATTTCACCGGCGATAAACGCCAGCCCCGTTGTTACCAACGTTTCGCATGCGACGCGACAGTTTTTATCATTAGCGATAATAGCATCCAGGATGGCATCCGATATCTGATCGGCGACTTTGTCCGGGTGCCCTTCGGTTACCGATTCGGAAGTGAAAAAAAATTGTTCTTTATCCATGCGTGGTCCTTTCGAGTCTCCAAATTTAAGGCGCTTTTCACTTGTTACGCTGCAAATATTACCGCCACAGCGAGATGTTTGTTCGAAACGACAAAGGCTCTGTTGTGCCGTGAATTCGCATTACTCGGAGCCGGCGGCTCCGGTATGCGTCATAAGCATCATATTATCGATCAAGCGGGTTTTGCCAACCCTGACGGCCAGGGCCATTAACGCCGGTTGGTCAACACGGTCTAAATCTGTGAGCGTTTGCGGATCGCAGATTGTCAAATAGTCGATATCGGTCTCGGGTTGGGTTTCAATAAGCCTTCTGGCTTCGCCCAGGATTTGAACGACCTCCCGCACACCCTTTGCAACCATTTCTTTGGCCAGCAGTAGGGATCTGTATAATGTTAACGCTGCAGGACGCTGGGTGGTCGTCAGGTAGGCATTGCGGGAACTCATCGCTAAACCGTCAGGCTCCCGGACGATAGGAGCACCGACAATCTCGATATCGATATTCAGATCCAATGCCATCCTTTTTACGATCAGTAACTGCTGGTAGTCCTTTTCACCGAACACGGCGACATGGGGCCTGACGATATGGAATAGTTTCATAACGACAGTGGCGACGCCGGTAAAAAATACCGGTCGAGACAAACCGCAGAGGTGGTTCGGAAGGCGTTCGAGTTTTACATAGGTTTCGTATCCTTCCGGATAAAGTTCGCCGGTTGCCGGCGTAAAGACCAGATCCACATTTTCTTGGCCACAGAGGTCGAGGTCACGCTGCAGATTTCTGGGATAGGTCTCAAAATCTTCGCCAGGCCCGAACTGGGAGGGGTTGACGAAGATACTTGCTACCAGAATATCAGCGGCTTTGCGGGCGATTCGGATGAGTGACAGGTGGCCTTCATGCAGAAAACCCATGGTCGGAACAAAAGCGATCCGGCGGCAGTCACGCCGCCAACTGTCGGCGGCATTTCTCATATCTTCAATCGTTGAAATAATCTTGATCATTTTACCCCATCGAAATTTAAACGACCTACACTAATTTACATGCTTAAGTTTGTCAATAAAGAGCGTCTTTTTTTGAGTAACACCTTACGGGTCGACACCCAGCCCCCATATTTACCCAGGCAATTGTTTATGCGGCAACCATCTTTATTAACTTGACATGTCTTTGTTTATCTGGTGAATCTGGGGCCTGAATCGGCCGTGCCGATTCCGTTGAAGAGAACGGTGCCATTCTTCAACAGCATACGAGTGACACTTACAAAAGAAGGCGTTGATTCGACTCTGGCCGTTTTGGACCTACCCGGTAAATTTCATGTTCGGTTGCTCTTTTCTGGCGCCATTCGATTGTGTCCATCAGACGGGTCGCGAATCATTATCACATAGAACGGCATTGACAAGGTGTCACTTCACTCAGGATCATAAACTTCACAAAAAAAATACGTGAAACTTACTGCTGGAAGGGACCAGGCAATGAAACTGGTGATACAGGTGATGGCCGTTTTTTTCATGATCCTCTCGGCATCTTTCGCAACAGCGGGTACTGACGGGCATGAACCTGAAGATGTCGCCGTTGCCGGCACGACAGGCGATGGAGGCTGGCTGTCGGCGACCGTTCATGCGGCCACCAATTCTGGCACCGGTCACACAGAAGAGACCGCTACCGGCTCCTCCGTGAATGACGGTGGCCACGGTCATGACAACCTCGGCGAATTCTTGCCCCTCTGGAGCTGTATACCCTTTGCCGGAATGCTGCTGTCGATCGCCCTTTTTCCCCTAATGGCCCCTGATTTCTGGCACCACCACTTCGGCAAGATCTCCGCATTTTGGGCTGCCACCCTCGGCATTCCATTTCTTGTTGCCTACCGAGGGCTGGCTGTTTATGAAATCCTGCATATCATTCTGGCCGATTACGTGCCTTTTATCATCCTGCTCTGGTCGCTCTATACCATTTCGGGCGGTATTCTCCTGCGCGGAACTCTGCGCGGCACGCCGGTTCTCAATACGGCCATTTTGTTGATCGGTACCTTGCTGGCGTCCTGGATGGGCACCACCGGGGCTGCCATGCTTTTGATCCGGCCCTTTCTTCGAGCCAATACCCATCGTAAAAACCGGACATTCATGGTTGTTTTCTTCATTTTCCTGGTTGCCAATGTCGGGGGATCGTTAACGCCACTTGGAGATCCACCCCTTTTTCTGGGATTTCTGCATGGCGTTTCGTTTTTCTGGACGTTCAACATTCTACCGCACATGCTGGTGGTATCTATTCTGCTTCTGTTGATCTACTTTCTGCTAGATACACATTATTACCGTAAGGAGGGAGCCAAGGCCCCCGACGACGGGGTTAAAGAACCCCTGAAGTTAGTCGGCATCCATAATTTCATATTTCTTGCCGGTGTTGTCATATCTGTGTTGATGAGCGGTATCGTTGACTGGGGGGAGGTCACAACCTTCGGCATACATCGTGCGGTTCAGGATTGGGTGCGAGATGGGCTGTTGGTCGGCCTGGGAATTCTGTCGTTGGTAACGACATCGATATCGATTCGGGAGGATAACGATTTTACCTGGTTTCCCATCATTGAGGTCGCCTACCTCTTTATCGGAATTTTCATCACGATGATCCCGTGCCTGCTCATTCTCAAAGCCGGTTCGCAAGGGGCCCTGGCGATTCTGATCGCCGGCGTCAAGCAGCCGGCCCATTATTTTTGGGTGACCGGCGCCCTGTCCGCTTTTCTGGACAATGCACCAACCTATCTTACTTTTTTTAACACAGCCCTCGGTAGCTTTTTCTCCGGGATGGCGGAAGCCGAAGCGGTCCCGCTATTAATGACGGATAAAGCGGTGTACTTAAAGGCGATATCTGCCGCTGCTGTCTTTTTCGGTGCCTGCAGCTACATCGGAAATGCGCCCAACTTCATGGTCCGGTCCATAGCGGAAGAGGCCGGAACGCCGATGCCAAGCTTTTTCGGATATATTCTCCGATACAGCCTCATCTTTTTGATACCCTGCTTTGTGATTGTCACGCTGATTTTCTTCTAACGCACCGGAGCGGAGACGATGAAAATCGAAAAAGTGCTTTTTCATACACGTTTCCGAGAACTGGCCTTTAACGCTCTCGAGGCCGTTCTTGAACTGAAGAAAGTCGGTTTGAAGGAAATTCTGTTTCACAAAGATCCGTGGACAGCGTCGGGAAGGCATTGAGCCTAAACCGAAATTGCATTAATTATCCGGGCCAACTCCAATCGGTTTGAGCCGTCATGACAATAAATTTTCTGGATTCTAACATTGCCATTATCGGCGGGGGCCGGTTCTGCAAAATATTCCTCGAGTACCTGTTCGACAAAAGCTGCGTGGACCATAGCCCGACCGTGCTGGGGGTTGCCGACATCAACCCCCAGGCCGAGGGATTGCGCTATGCCGATTCGTTGGGGATATTTACCACCCAGAATTATCGGAACCTTTATTCTCTCTCGGATCTGCAGGTTTTAATCGAGTTGACTGCAGATGCCACAGTCTGGGATGTCATCAGAAAAACCAAGCCCGCAGGGGTCGACCTTATCGACCACATCCAAATCAGATCGATTTGGAGTGCTCTGCAAATGACCGGGGAAAAGCGCAGAGCCCTCGAAGAGTTGCAGCAAAAGGCAAGCGTGACTCCGGATATCGTAACGTATTTTGAAAAATTCGCCGATCGTTTGTCGGACGTGATCCATAAGCGCAATCTGCGTTACCAGGAGATCGAGAAAGGTCTTATAAAAAGCCTGGGCCAGATCATACAGGGCAGCACCATTCCAACCTTTGTTATTAACCGGGACCACATCGTGACCCACTGGAACAAGGCCTTGGAGAGAATGACCGCGGTCCCGGCCGAAGAAATCGTCGGCACTGACAAACAGTGGATGCCTTTCTGGGACAACGCCCGGCCGGCAATGGCAGATGTCATACTGGATCAGGTTGGTGAAGCGGAAATTAAGAAGCTCTACGGTACCCAGTGGCGGAGATCATTTCTGATTGAAGGCGCTTATGAGGCCGAAGTATTTTTTCCCAACCTCGGTGATCACGGCAAATGGATCTGGTTTACGGCCGCACCGATTCGATCCCCCGACGGCACCCTGACCGGCGCCATCGAAACCCTCTGGGACAAAACCGAGGACAAGAGGGCCGAACAGGATCGGGATCGACAGACCCGGTTGCTGACCGAAACGGCAAGGGCGCTGGCCGAGAGCGAAAAGACCATGACCCAGATCATCCAGGGCAGCACGATACCGACTTTTGTCATCAACGAAAACCACCGGGTCACCCATTGGAACACCGCCCTGGAGAAGCTTACCGGCTTCAGCGCGGATGAATTTGTCGGAACCCGCCGGCAATGGAAAGCGTTTTACAAGAACGAACGCGCCACCATGGCCGACGTCATATTGGACCAGGTCAGCGAAGCGGAAATAAAAAAGCTCTACGGTACCAAGTGGCGAAAATCGGGCCTCATCGAAGGGGCCTACGAGGCCGAAGACTTCTTTCCGCGTTTTGGAGAAAAAGGCACCTGGCTCTGGTTCACTGCAGCGCCGATCAAAGCGCCTAACGGAAGAATTGTCGGTGCCGTTGAAACCCTGTGGGACAAAACCGAAGATAAAAATGCCGAGCAGGAGCGGGAGTTGCACACCCGCGAATTGAGTTCACTGTGCTCGATTTACACTTCTCTGACCACAGCGGAAACGCTGGAAGAAGGCATTCGCCGGGCGATCCAGACCATTCTCGAGTTTCTCTCGGCCGACGGACTCTGTATTTACCTGCTTGGGAAAGACGGAAAATATCACATGCAATACAGCTCCGGCTTTTCCGAGGAGGCCTGTCGGAACATCCTTGTGGTCGATGAAAGCAGTATCGTTCACCAGGTGGCCCAGAGCGGTGCCTTCACCATGTATGAAGATTTGCCGGATGGACGTTCGGAGGAGATCCGATTTCTGGATGAAAACAATCTGGCATCAATGGTCTACATCCCCATCAGCTCAAAGGAAAAAAGAACTTTCGGGGTGATTCGGATCGGCAGCCATAAACCGAAGCGATTTTCACAAGATCAAAAAGACGTGCTCGAACTTATCGGCAACAGAATCGGGGTTGCGATCGAAAATGCCATGCTGACGGAGCAGGTTGTCAAATCCGAAGAGAAGTACCGCACCCTGTTCAACAGTGACCCCCATCCGATCTTCATCCTCGACAGTAAAACCTTCAAAATCCTCGACACAAACAAGCGCGCCCAGGACACTTACGGGTATTCACGCAAGGAATTGCTGGGGATTCCGTTTCTGGAGTTGGGTGAAGAGACCGATGAAGAACTCGCTGAAGGCCTGCGGAACCTTGCGGAAGACCATTCGATGCTCTTTACCAAAAAACGGCATTATCGTGAAGGGCGCCGACCGTTCTATGTCAACGTTAACATCAGCTCTGCCAAATATGGTGAAAGCCAGGTCGTCATCGCCTCCACCACCGACATTAGCGAAAGCGTGGAAAAAGAAACCCAACTGATTCAGGCCAGCAAAATGACGACGCTGGGCCAGATGGCGGCAGGCATTGCTCATGAAATCAACCAGCCGCTGAATGTCATTCAGGTCTGCGCCGACTTTTTCAACAAGATGATTGCTCGCGGGCAGGCCATCAGCGATCAGGACCTGGGCTCCATGGCGAATGACATCAGCAACAACGTCCAACGGGCCGCGGCCATTATTCAGCACATGCGGGAATTTGCGCGACAGTCGAATGTCGTTAGAGCAAAGGTGGATATTAACGATCCGATTCGTGATGTCTTCAAAGTGCTCGGTCACCAAATGCGGGTTCACCAGATCGAGGTCGATCTCGATCTCAGTCTGAAAATTCCGCCTATCATGGCGGATCACAACCGGCTCGAGCAGGTGTTCATCAATCTTGTGACCAATGCCGTTGACGCCATGGATGACAAGTGCCGCCGGCCGGAGTGCCGGCAGGCCGAGAAAAAATTGACAATAAAATCTTTCGTGGAAGACGGGTATGTGTCGGTCATTGTCTCGGATACCGGCAACGGAATGTCCGCAGAGGTTATGAGAAAAATATTCGAACCCTTTTTTACCACAAAGGACGTGGGCAAGGGAACGGGACTGGGTGTCAGTATCAGTTACGGGATCGTTAAGGACTTTGACGGAACGATCGAAATCGAAAGCAAGGTCGGAGAGGGAACCACCTTTAAACTCAAATTTCCATACCAGCCATGAACGATGGACCAATGAACAAGTTACTGCTCGTCGATGACGAACCGGATATTCTGCGGGTGCTCAGCATTTCCTTGAAAGCCGATGGCTACGATGTGCGGACGGCTCCCGGCGGCGAGGAAGCCCTCGCAATATTCAGCACCGAGAGACCCGACATCGTCATCACCGACATCAAAATGCCCGGTATGAACGGCATCGAAGTCCTCAGAGAAGTAAAAAAAATCGACCAAGAGACGGAAGTCATTATAATCACCGGGCATGGCGACATCGACGCGGCCATCGAAGCACTCAAGTACGGGGCCTCGGACTTCATCAACAAACCGGTTCGCGACGAAGCCCTTTCCATTGCCTTGAAAAGGGCGCGCGAGAAAATCGATATCAAGCAGCAGCTCAAGGAGTACACTGTCGGCCTTGAACACAGAATCACTGCAGCAACCCGCGAGGTGAGGCGAAAGTCGAACTTCCAGAGCAAGCTGATTTTAAGTTCAAATGACGGCATTGTGGCGACCGACAAGGATCTGTCGGTGGTTATTTACAACCCCGGGGCTGAATGTATTTTCGGTTATGCTGCCCGGGACGTTATCGAACGAATGCGTTTAAAGGATCTCTTCACTTCGAATATAACCCACTTGTTCATGAGCGCCATGGATGCAGACAACGGCGCTAAGGAGATTCCCTGGCAGGAAACAATGGTTCTGGATTGCAAGGGCGAGAGTATTCCAGTGCGGTTTTCTGGCTCGGTACTCCATGAAAAGGGGCGCAAGATGGGGAGTGTCGCTTTTTTTCAGGACCTGAGGGAAATCAAACGTCTGGAGCGGGAACTGCTCAAAGCAGAGCGCTTGGCCGCCGTCGGCCAGACAGTGGCTGGTCTGTCCCACGGGCTGAAAAATATTTTGCACGGCCTCAAAGGGGGCAGCTACCTGGTTGACTTGGGAATCAAAAAGAACGATACTAAAAAGCTCAAAAGCGGATGGGACATGATCAAAAGAAACATCGGGCGAACATCGGAACTGGTTTTGGACCTGCTGACCTATTGCAAGGAGAGAGAGCCCGAGTTGGAAGATTGTTCCCCAAATGGCATCGCCAATGACGTTTGTGAACTCATGCTGCAGAAAGCCCGGGAGAACCAGGTTGACATTGTTAAGGACTTTGATCCATCCATCGGTATGGTGTCGATGGATCCGCGGACCCTCCACAGTGCCCTTCTAAATCTGATGACAAACGCCATTGATGCCTGTTTGTTCGATAAGGAAACTGATAAGAGCTGGCAGGTCGTCC
>Ga0316198_10000553_pt1 | contig 19880 bp, 19 predicted proteins | sample OudBieAanoxic_MG_FD_204935 | JGI IMG/M metagenome (GOLD analysis project Ga0316198, IMG submission 204935) | Coastal sediment microbial communities from Oude Bieten Haven, Netherlands - site A anoxic | ecosystem: Environmental > Aquatic > Marine > Coastal > Sediment | place: Netherlands...
GCAAACAGAATAATAAAAAGTATTTAAAAAAAGAACACTAAATTAATGGTGTCTTTTTAAGTTTAATTTGTTTATTTCCCTTGAAACCTTTCTATTTTTATCATATCCTCAATAATTTTAAAAATATTAATACTCATTTCATTTAAATAATTTTTTTCTTCATTAGAAGGTGTAAATGATTCAGGAAAAAGTATTCCGAAACCATCTATTAATTGAATATTTGGATCTTCCCATTTTTTCCCATTTTCACCATTTGCAATAATGATACTTGCTTCAATAGGAAAATATGGTTCAATAGGAAAATGTGGTTCAAATCCTAGATTTATAATAAGTTTATTTTTTTCTGTCTGAATTATTATTCCTTGTGTGGTTGGGAGGAGTTCTTGATATTTAATTTCTTCTTTATCTAACCAGTTTTTAGTAGATTCTATTATTTTTTTCTGTAATAAAGGTGTACATTCAAAAAGTTTTTCTTCTATCATAATAACACTCCTTTTTAATTTTTTTAAAGTTTCACTCAAGATTAATATTTAACTCCATCTTTAAAATTTTCTTTTCCTTTAATTTGCCCATTTCCGTAATAGTAGATATGCTCCCCATTCATTTTCCCATTTTTAAAATTTCCCCTAACTTCTATTTGCTCATTCTCGTAATAGGAAAACCATTCTCCATTTAGTTTCCCATCTTTAAAATTCATTTTAAGTTTGATTTTTCCACTTTTATAATAGGTAATTGCTTCCCTATTTTCTAATCCATCTTTATAATATGCTTTAAGTTTGATTTCTCCACTTTCATAATAGCGAATTCCTTCCCCGTTTAGTTCCCCATTTTTTAAATTTCCTTTAAGTTCGATTTTTCCACTTTTATAATAGATAATTATTTCTCCAACTCCTAATCCATTTTTATAATTCATTTTAAGTTTGATTTCTCCATTTTCAGAATAAGTAATCCATTCTCCAGTTTCTAATCCATCTTTATAATTTCCTTCAATTTTTATTTGCCCATTTTCATAGTAGAAAATTCCTTCCTCATTTAGTTTCCCATTTTTATAATTTAATTTTTCTTCTATTTGCCCATTCTCATAATAGCCAATAGCTTCTCCTGTATATGGAATGTTTTGATTTACTTCATAATAGATTCCATTTCTATATTGTAATTGATCTCCATTAATTGATTTACCATAACTCATCAAACTAAAACTAATCAGTAATATTAATAATATTTTTTTCATAAATATTTCTCCCCTTAATTATTTATTCAATTTTTATTTACCTACAAAAATATAATATCCTCTTTTTTACATTTCCTGATAAAATCAACAAATAATTATTATCTATTTCTTTGATACTTTTATGATTTTTGTTTTTCAAATATTCTTTTTATTGGGCTTCAGTGTGTCTGAGCTATCGACCAAAAACACAAAATCTTTCAACCCCAATGGTATCAATGATTTACTTTTTAAAAAATACAATATAACCTTAATTATATTTATTTTAATTACTTCGGTTAATTAAAAGTTATTTATATCATTTTTACTTCTGAAAAACCTACTCCACCTTTCAAATTAAAACATGTCAAACTAAAGTATCTATCAGACTTCAACAAGCTATATATATATAACATAAATGTGATTCTATAAAAAGTTAAGGACAAAACACAAAAAAACTGCAGGGAATTCCCTGCAGTCTTTCTTATTTTTAACCTTATCCTTAGAAGTTATAGAATACCTTATAAGCTCTATAAATTTCATATACATCATACTTTGAAGCCAGCTCCATAGGTGAATGCATAGATAATAATGCAGCTCCTGCATCGATAGTTCTAATACCATAGTGGGCTAAGAACATAGCTACAGTTCCACCTCCACCTTCGTCTACCTTTCCAAGCATTCCAGTCTGCCATTTGATATTTGCATCATCAAATATAGATCTAAGTTCTGCTACATATTCTGCATCTGCATCAGATGATCCACCTTTTCCGCCAGACCCAGTATACTTAGTAAGAACTATTCCATACCCTAATTTACTTGCATTTTGCTCATCATGAACAGATTTAAACAATGGATTAAGACCTGCATTTACATCAGATGATAGTGCATGTGAGTTCCATAACACTTTTCTTAATAATTGATCATTGAACTTATCTCCTAAGATCTTATAGATGATATCTCCCATAAAATAATCTAAATATCTAGATTGTAATCCTGTAGATCCCATAGATCCTACCTCTTCTTTATCTGCCAAGTAGCAAATAGAAGTTCTTCTAGGAATCTCCTTTAGATCAAACATAGAGACCATAGAAGTATATCCACAGATCCTATCGTCGTGACCATATGCTCCTACAATAGCTCTATCTAAGCCGATATCTCTGGCTTTTTCCGCTGGTACCAGCTGTAATTCAGCTGAGATAAAGTCCTCTTCTACTATTCCATAATCATCATTTAATTTCTTTAAGATAGTGTATTTAAAGTGCTCTTTCATATCGCCGTCTTTCATTGTTGTAGGAGTAGATCCCACAAGGATATTCATCTCCTCACCTTTCAATACTTCATTAGCCTTTCTGTCTCTTTGTACATGTTTATCCAAATGAGGCAGTAGATCAGGAATTACGAATACAGGATCAGTAGGATCTTCACCTATAACTATGTCTATTAATCTACCATCTTTTAAAGCTACTACTCCGTGTAGTGATAATGCTCTAGATGCCCATTGATATTTCTTTATCCCACCATAGTAGTGAGTTTTTAAAAGTGCAAAATCACTATCTTCATAAAGTGGGTTTTGCTTTAAATCCAATCTAGGAGAATCTACATGAGATACTACAAAGTTAGCTCCCTTTAAAATATCTTCCTTTCCAATAATTGCTAAGATAAGGTTTTTCCCTCTATTGTTATAGAAAACCTTGTCTCCTGATTTTAATGTTTCCATTGATTCTGCATCTACGAAACCATTAGCTTCAGCCATTTTTTGAGAATAAGTAATTACTTCCCTCTCTGTCTTAGCTGTGTCCAAAAATTCTTTGTATCCCTCTGAAAAATCCATTACATTTTTTTTTACAGATTCCTCAATATCTTTCCATCCATTTTCCTTTTTGTAAAACATTATTTCCTCCCCTTTTTAAACGCCTCAATAAAATGAGTTCATCATAATATACTACTTTCAACCGTATTTCTTAACTTCATACTAAAATACGGTTAAAACCTACTTGCATAGTACCATATTTTTACGCTTTTTCATTGATAAACTTTAAATTTTATTTTTCATAATTTTTTGTCAATTCTAAAAATAACTCTATATCTTCTTTTACCTGCTCCAATGAACTTCTCCAAAATTTAATATCAGTCACATCTATATCAGCTAATTTAGCTACATCCTCTACATTTTTTTGACCTGTTAATTTAAGCAGGTTATCATATTTCGGTAAAAACGCCTCTTTGTCTTTTAAATATTGAGAGTATAATCCTCTTCCAAATAAAGCTCCAAATGCATAAGGGAAGTTATAAAAACTCAATCCAGGTCTATAATAATGACCTTTATTTACCCACATATATGGGTGCAGAGTTTCTTCATCTAATCCATCCCCATAAGATTCTTTCTGGGCATCCAACATGATATTTTTTAATTCCTCTGGACTTAAGATGTTATCCTTTCTTTCATTAAATACTCTTTCTTCAAATATATACCTGCTCAATATGTCTACTGTTACCTGGGTTACATCCTGCAAAGAACTCTCCAAAAGAAATATTTTCTCCTCATTATCTGCGTCTAATAATGCATTTTTCATAACTATAGTTTCACACATAATAGATGCCGTCTCTGCTACAGGCATGGTATAACTGGTATTTAAGATACTTTGACCAAATATGCAATCACCGTGATATGCATGACCTAATTCATGTGCTAGAGTAAGTACCCCAGAGAAAGTCCCAGTAAAATTATGCAGTATCCTGCTTTGTTTAATAGGCGGGATATTCGCACAAAATGCTCCTCCGACCTTTCCTTTTTTAGGAAAATAATCAACCCAATTCTCATTGAATGCTCTCTCTGCTACACCCCTTAATTTAGGAGAAAATGATCCAAAGTTTTTTAATACATAATCCTGTGCTTCTTTGATGGTAAATACCTTATCTCCACTGCCAATTGGAGCAAACAACCCATAAAAAGGTAACCCATTCTCATACCCTAACATCTTACCCTTTCTCTTCAAATATTTTCTGAAATATGGCAGGTATTCTTTAATCGCATCTAATAAGGCATCTAACGTTTCCTTTGTCATCCTAGAATCTGCCAATGTTTTTGAGATGGGCATCTCATAACCTCTGAGATCATTTATAATGTTGACTTCTCCCTTTATAGAATTAAGGGAAGAGGCTATTGATTTTTCTATTTTTTCATATGCTTTTAATTCTGCTTCAAAAGCTGTTTTTCTGATATCTGCATCCTTATCTTGAGCTAAATTCCTTACTTCTGATAAAGTTAGAATTTTTTCCTCACCATCTAAGTTTATTTCTACATCTAGTGTAGAAGTAAGAGCACCATGCAGATTACTCCAAGCTGTTGCCCCTGTCTGTCCTAATTTCGAGAGCAAAAGCTCTGTTTTCTCATCCAAAATATGTCTATCATTTTCTTTTATTTGTTTCAAATAAAACTCATGTTCTTTCAAAAATTCACTTTTCTCTATCATCCCATCGATATCTATATCTGCTATCCATTTTTTGGCTCTAGTCTCAACCTCTGTTGTCTCTGAATATTTATTTGATAATAAATTTATATATTTTATTGCATTTGAATCAGATGTATTCGTAGATTTTGTCAGAGATGAAAATGCTCCAAGAGTTCTATATAGGGTTGCTGATTTTATCAAAGTTTTTAAATACCCCTCTACAGTTTCCACACTGTCATCCAATCTATCTTTATAACCGTTTAACTCCGCTATATTTTCATCTAATCTTACTAAATCCGCCTTAAATTCTTTTGATTCAAATGATGGATATAACTTATCTAAATTCCAATTATTCATAATTCCTCCCTAATAAAAGGAGCTTATCCACCCTAAGATGGATAAACTCCTTTTTATATCTAGCTCTTTAAAATTTAAATACAAATTTTACAAGCAGATAAAATAATAAACAAGCTATTAAAACCACCGGTAAAATAGTAGTTAATGCTGCAATTATCAATGCTTTAGCATCGTTTTTTTCAAATTCCGTTTCATCTATCAATTTTTTTAATTCATCATCTTCTCGTCTGAGTTTTTCTTTTTTAGAAACAAGATCTTCCATGGTCCCTTTTTCTTTTTCTTTAAACAAGTTCTGCACCCTTATAGTGACAAGCTACAAAATGACCTTTCGATACCTCTTGCCATATAGGAACTTCTGCCTTACAGACATTCTTAGCTATAGGGCATCTTGTATGAAATTTACACCCAGATGGAGGAGTTACATTTGATGGAATATCTCCCTCTAATACAATCCTCTTTCTGTTTTTTATGATATCTAGATCTGTTTCCGGGATGGAAGATAATAATGCTTTTGTATACGGATGTTGAGGAGTTGCATATAGACTTTTTTTAGGAGCTAATTCTACCATATTTCCCAAATACATTACCCCGATCCTATCTGAAATATGTTTTACCACTGATAGATCATGAGATATAAATAGGTATGACATTCCAAATTCCTTCTTTAAATCATTCAATAAGTTTATTACCTGTGATTGAATAGATACATCCAGTGCAGACACAGCTTCATCACAGACGATAAATTTAGGCTTTAGTGCCAAAGACCTGGCTATTCCGATTCTTTGTCTTTGTCCCCCACTGAATTCATGAGGAAATCTATAGATCATATAGTCATCCAGTCCGCAAGTTTTCATTATTTTTTTTACATATGTTTCAAGTTCCTTAGATCCCGCCTTATATATCTTATGCTCTACCAAGGCTTCTCCAATTATATTCCCCACTGTCATCCTAGGATTTAATGATGAATATGGATCCTGGAATATTATCTGCATCTCACGTCTTAAAGGTATCATCTGTTTAACAGATAGATCAGTTATATCTTTACCGTCATAGATTATTTTTCCCGCTGTTGGATCATACAACTTAAGCAGACTTCTTCCAAAGGTAGATTTTCCACAACCTGATTCTCCTACTATTCCTATAGTTTCCCCTTCGTATAACACCATGTCTATTCCGTCATTTGCCTTAACAAATAATTTTTCACCGTTTTTTCTTTTTCCAGTAGGAAAATATTGTTTAAGCCCTTTAGTTTCTAATATTATTTTTCTATTTTCCATCTCTCTGCTCCTTATTTGGGTAGAAACATCTGATCAGATGATTAGGTTCTACCTCTACAAGATTTGGTTTTTCATCGATACATTTTTGGGTAGCAAACTTGCAACGAGGTGCAAACCTGCAGCCTATTGGAAGGTTCAATGGATGGGGCACACTTCCATCTATTTGGTCTAGGTATTCCACTTCCTCATTTAGTTTCGGAATGGACTTCAATAATCCTTCCTTATACGGATGGGAAAACTTTGAAATTTTTGAGAATAATATTTCTACCGGAGCTTTTTCTACCGCTTCTCCTGTATACATTACCACTACATCATCAGCTAGTTCTGCTATTGCTCCTAAGTCATGAGTTATAAATAATATAGCTGTATTGTGCTTTTTCTTCAGGTCATTCATAAGGTTAAATATCTGTGCCTGAATAGTTACATCCAAGGCTGTTGTAGGTTCGTCAGCGATAAGCAGTTTGGGTTCACAGGCCAATGCCATGGCTATCATTACCCTTTGTCTCATCCCACCTGATAATTGATGGGGATAGTTATGTACTACACCTTCAGGTTCAGGTATTTTTACCTCCCTTAAGAGTTCTATCGATCTTGCCCAAGCTTCTTTTTTATCCATACCTTGATGGAGGATTAGTGGTTCTCCTAATTGTTCCCCTATCTTTAAAACAGGATTTAAACTTGTCATAGGCTCTTGGAATATCATAGATATCTCATTTCCTCTGATAGCCCTCATCTCATCCTCTGTATAATCTAACAGTTCCTGCCCGTCAAACATTATACTTCCATCTACAATATCACCCGGATCTTCTATAAGTCTCAATATACTAAATGAAGTTATAGATTTTCCCGATCCTGATTCTCCTACTACTCCTAAAGTTCTTCCCCTTTGAATCTCCATATCTACGCCATTTACAGCTTTTATCGTACCCTTATTAGTAAAGAAATAAGTATGCAGATTTCTTATTTCAAGTAAATTTTCATTAGTTTTCATCTACATCGCCGCCTTTGCTAATTTTCTTCTTTTTTGTCTTTCTTTTTCTCTTTTTCTCTTCTCTTTAAGTCTTATTCTCTGTTCCTTAGTAACATATTGAGATTTTGGATCTACAGCATCTCTTAACCCTTCACCTATTACATTGATACTCATGATCAAAATAAATAATGCCAATCCCGGGAAGATCCAAGTCCACCAATAATTTGTCATTACAATAGCATTCTTGGCAGATAGACTGATAAGTCTCCCCCATGTAGGAATAGGCTCTGTAACTGACAGCCCTAAATACGACAGTGACGATTCTGTAAGGATTGCTCCTGCAAATGTCAAAGTCCCACTTACGATTACATATGTCAATACATTAGGAATTAGATGTTTCGTTATTTGATTAAAACTGCTGATTCCCAATGCTCTTGTAGCTACTATAAACTCTTGTTCTCTCAGAGATAAGATCTGTCCTCTTACCATTCTTGCTAACCCGGTCCATCTTAAGAATCCTAAAATAAAGATTATTAGATATAACCTAAGTTGAGCATCTAAATCCATAAATATAGCTGATATAGTCATTGCAATAGCTAAAAATGGAAATGATGACACAATCTCTGTTCCCCTCATGATCAGCGTATCTATCTTTCCGCCAAAAAAACCTGCCGTAGCTCCTATAGAGACACCTAATACTATGGATAATATTGTAGACAAAAGCCCTACTTGGATGGAGATCCATCCCCCTGCTAATACTCTCAAAAATAGGTCTCTTCCCTGGGCATCTGTTCCAAACAGATGCTGCATACTTGGTTTCATATATTTTTGCGATATATCTACATTTGCCAAATCATAGTTAGTCAGGTGAATATAAGCTTGAGCCCCTACTATGACTAACAGCAATAATCCAAATGAAATAAACCCTGCCATAGCCAATTTATTATGTTTAAATTTTTCCATTATCTGCCTTGTAGGAGAAATAATTTTTTCATGCTCTTTGCTTAATTTATCGTTATTACTCATTATTTTATCCTCCTTGCTTTTATTCTAGGATCTACAAGTGCATAACCCACATCAACAAACAGGTTGGCAAAAAGCGTCAACACTGCAAAGAATAACAATACAGTGGATAAAACTCCTCTGTCTTTAAATTGATATGCCTGATTCATCAATAGTCCCATCCCAGGCCATGCAAATATCTTCTCTACGATGATAGACCCGCCAAATAATGCCGGTATCCAGAATCCAATAATTGTAATTACAGGAATCAATGCATTTTTAAATGCATGTCTATAGATAACTACTTTTTCTGATAAGCCCTTTGCTCTGGAAGTCCTGATATAATCAGCTTTTAGAACTTCTATCATGGCATTTCTGATATACCTGATCAAGCTCGCAAGAGATGATAGTACTATTACTGAAACTGGCAGGATATAATATACATATTCAGGTCTTACACCTCTAGGATCTACCATCCCTGAAAATGGTAAGATTCGAAGTACTGCAGAAAATAGCAATACTAATAACAGTGCCATAAAGAATGAAGGCAGAGAAATTCCTACCATAGATACCACAGTTACTATCTTATCGTATCTTGTATTTTTTCTCACTGCTGATTTAATTCCAATAGGGATAGCAATTAAAAAGGCTATAATAAAGCCTACAATATTAACTTTGAATGAATTCATAATATAACTTCCAATAAATTCATTGATGGGTTTATTAAGTGCTACTGAATAACCAAAGTTACCAGTCAATACATCTCTCCACCATAAAAAATATCTCACTATAACTGGTTTATCATATCCCAATACTTTTCTCATGGTTTCTATATATGCTAACCTTTGTTCCTCTGTCATATTAGCAGTTGTCTCTGGATTGATCATAGCAAGGATAGGGTCTCCCGGCATAAGCTGTATCAATGTAAATATAACTATTGAAATTATAATTACAACTGGTAATAGATGTAATAATCTGTTTCCTATATATTTTATATAAGGAAATACTGTATCAAATAGAGTTCTTAGTTTTCCTTGTTGTTTTTCATTCTCCACATTTACCTCCAATAAATAAGCAGAGACTATGCTCTGCTTATTTTATTCTATTTATTATTTTTTGAAATTTGCTTTTATTATTGCATAAGGCCATGTCCATAAAGCATTGGTTTCAAAATTTTCTACTTTATTTGTGTAAGCATCATAGTAGTTATTTGAGTATAGCGGTAATGAAGGCAGATCTTTATTAACTTCCACAATCCATTTTCTCCAGTTAGCTTTGTAGCTGGCAGTTCCTTCATCAGTCGATGGATTAGAGAATCTTATCTCATCAAGTAAGCTTTCATCTCCAACATATCTTGCACTGTTACTTGATGATCCTTTTCCATAAGGTAAAATTTTTGTACTAGACCAGTTAGCATATGGATCATACTCAATACTGTAAGAAGTTCCACCTGTAAACATATGATACTTTCTTTCACTTAAAGCAGCGTTTCCATATAAGTTATTAGCCATGATAGACCAATCCATAGAATCTACATTGATCTTAATTCCGAATTTATTTTGAACTTCTTTAGTCAAAGTAAGGTTAATTGCATCTGTCCAAAACGGAGTAATAGCCAGGTTAAGAGTCAACTCCTTCCCCTCCCATAAATAAGTTCCATCTGCATCCTTAGTTAATTCTGCATATAATCCATCTGTTTTAGCTGCAGCCTGATCCAATAACTTCTTTGCTTCTGTTAAGTTAGCTCCTTCATCCCAATTACCATCTACATCCAAAATATCGTAACTTGTCAATGATTTTTCAAATTTACCCTCTGTTCCTAACGCTTCCCCTTTTTCATACATCATCCACATATTTCTAGAGTATGGTGCATTGGATGAGATTCCATATTTCCCCAAGAAAATATTTCTAAATTTAATTCTATCAAATTCATAAGCAAAAGCTTTTCTAACTTCTGGTAATTGTACCGGTCCAAAATCAGAATGGAATGTAATCTGTCCTCCACCATGACGGAAATAGTTATTAGTTGACATTGTTGATGTCTCTGCTAATACCGCATCTACATTTTCCTCTTTTCCAATATTTGTAAGACCATCAATTTCCCCGGTAATTAATTGAGTTATCTTTGTTTCCTCTGGTATATTTTGAACAATAAGAGTATCTATACTAGGCTTGTCTCCCTCAAAATTCCCTTGATAGTTTTCATTTATAGATAATTTTACATATTGTGACTCTATATATTCATCGATTTTATATGGCCCATACCCTATTGGAGTATCCATATTAGCTTTTACCCATTGTTGAGGAGTTATTCCGTCTTTTTCTGCTCCAGCAAGTATTATTGTTGAATCCAAAATAGACTGTTCATCAGAAAATACAGAAGAACCTATTGTATACATTGTCCTCTTTAAATAAAATACCACAGTATTATTGGCTTCATCCAATTCTACTCTGTCAACATATTGAGATACACTGCTTGTCCCTCCTGTAGCTGATAAAGCTTCTTTTTCCATATAAAAATCATATGTAAACTTTACATCTTTAGCTGTCAATGTATCTCCATTTGAAAACTTCATCCCATCCTTTATCTTAAACGTCCAAATATCTTCACTCTCTTTAGATGGATCTGATTTTGATAATATTTTACTCTCCACGAATGAAGCATTTACTAATTCTCCCTTGTCTGTCGGCGATAAAAGTCCTCCACCCCAAACTAATCTCCTAATATTTGCATCATATGCCGAATTTGTCCATCCATAATAGAAGTCGCCGTTAAAGTTAGCTGACCCCATTACAAAGGTTGTCGGCTTACCTTCTGTCGTTCCTGCCGTTTCCTTATCAGATCCTCCACAACCTGTCAATAATAAGGTTGCTAATACCCCTAGTATTAATAATTTTTTCTTCATCCCTTTCCCTCCCTTAGTTTTTTATTACATAATCTTTCTATATACTAATGTAATACTATAAATTCCTCTTTTTTTAAAATTTTAATTTGCATTTATGTTAATTTTAATCAAAATAAAAGTTACTTTTAATTAAAATGCTAAAACTTCAACACAACAACTACTTTAATATAGTACTTTAAATTTAGAAATTTATTAGAAAAATTTGAATTTTTTTAATGAATCTCAGTAATTAGATATAATAACAATGTTATTATATCTAATTACATAACAACAAAAATATCTAAATAGTGTTGTACTGATACAATATATATATAACTCGGCTTCTTTCGATTTTAAAATCAAAAAATAAAAAATAGGAAAACCCGAAGGTTCTCCTAAAATTTAATAGATTATTATTTCGATTATTTTACTGCGATTACTTCGATCTCAACTTTAACATCTTTTGGTAATCTAGCTACTTCTACACAAGCTCTAGCAGGCTTTGTATCTGTAAAGTATTGTGCATAGATCTCATTGATCTTTCCAAAATCATTCATATCTTTGATAAAAACTCCAGCCTTTACAACGTCAGCTAAAGAATATCCTGCTTCCGTAAGGATAGCCTTTACGTTTTCTAATGATTGTTTAGCTTGCTCTTGTACATCTTCAGATACTAATTCCATTGTAGCTGGTACGAATGGAATTTGTCCTGAAACGTATAACGTTCCGTTTACTTCTACCGCTTGTGAATATGGTCCTAATGCAGCAGGTGCATTTTCTGTATGAATGTATCTTTTTGACATGATTTTACCTCCATTTTTTATTTTTATTATTGCTATTTAAATTATACAAGGTTTAAATTTTATGTCAATGAAAAAATAAAAAAATTCAAATTTTATCTTTCTCATAAGATTAAATAAACTATAGATTTATATAATCCCTTCAAAAAACCAAGATTAAGCCTGTATAACCGTGTGTTATTAAAACATTTTATTCTGTTTCGATTCTAATAAGATCGAAAAAAAGCTTTTTTTTTATTGACTTTTTCATTAATTTTAAAGTATAATCAATTATATGTACTAAAAATATAGTAACTTAGGAGTTTAAAATGCTAAAAGATAATAGAATCAGAATTATTTGTGGTCACTACGGAAGTGGTAAAACTGAATTTGCAATTAACTATTCTTTAGCTCTTAAGGAATTTGAAGACAAGGTTGCCATAGCTGATATGGATGTAGTTAACCCATATTTTAGAAGCAGGGAAAAAGCTGAAATTTTAAAAAAACAAGGAATCAAAGTTATATACAGTTCTCTAGAGGGAACAGCTCTGGATCTTCCCGCTATTAGTGGAGAAGTTGGAACATTGATCGTAGGTAATGAATGGAACTTAATTTTAGACGTTGGGGGAGATAATGTAGGTTCTCGAGCTTTGGCATCTCAATCTCAGGATATCAGACCTGACGATTATGACATGTTCTTCGTTATCAACGCTTACAGACCTGAAACACAGAATGCTGCAGATGTTATATCTCACCTGCAGGCTATCGAAAAAACTACTGGAATTAAAGTTACTGGATTAATAAACAATACTCATATGATGAGACAAACTACATTGGAAGATGTTTTATTTGGTCAAAAAATTTCTGAGGAAGTTTCAAAAGAATTAAATCTTCCGATTAAATATATATCATGTATCGAAGAAGTAGCAAAACAGCTGCCTCAAAAATTAAAGGATATCTGTATCACCACCTCTCTAATAATGAGAGAAAATTGGATGAGTTAAAAAAGTACGTTTAACGTAAGGGTGGTGTATTATATCTACCCCGTGTAAATACAAATTAGGAGGTTTAGAATGGCTAAAGGAATGGTTAGTTTTAATGCAGATCGTTGCAAAGGTTGTCAACTATGTGTGTCTGTCTGTCCAGTTAAGATAATTGAATTAGATAGAACCACTACAAACTCAAAGGGGTATAACCCGGCTCACGTAAGTGAAGCAAATAAAGATAAGTGTATCGGTTGTGCTCAATGTGGTCTTATGTGTCCAGATTCTGTTATCACAGTTGAAAGAAATTAATAAAGGGGGACTAAAATAATGTCTAAAGTACTTATGAAAGGTAACGAAGCCGTTGGAGCAGCAGCTATTAAAGCTGGATGTAAATATTTCTTCGGTTATCCTATCACACCACAAAATGAAATTCCAGAATATATGTCTAAAAAACTTCCTGAAGTTGGAGGAGAATTTGTTCAAGCTGAATCTGAAGTAGCTGCTATAAACATGGTTTATGGTGCTGCTGGATGTGGAGCTAGAGTAATGACTTCATCTTCTTCACCCGGTATGGCCCTTAAGCAAGAGGGAATCTCTTACTTAGCTGGAGCAGAATTACCTGCTGTTATAGTAAACATGATGAGAGGGGGTCCTGGTTTAGGAGGGATTCAACCTGCTCAATCTGACTACTTTATGTCAGTTAAAGGTGGAGGTAACGGAGACTACTTTATGCCAGTATACGCTCCTGCATCTATTCAAGAAACAGTTGATATAATTCAAGAAGCTTTTGACGTAGCTGATCAATACAGAACTCCAGTTATGGTTATAGCTGATGGTATGATCGGTCAAATGATGGAGCCTGTTGAATTTAAAGATGTACCTCATAGAAAATTAGAAGCTAAAACTTGGGCAACTGACGGAACTAAAGAAAAGAGAAAACCTAACGTTATCAATTCTTTATTCTTAGAGGCTCAAGACTTAGAAGATCATATTCTTAAATTAGAAGAAAAATATAACTTAATGGAAGCGAACGAATGCAGATGGGAAGAATATAAGTTAGAAGGTGCTGAAATAGTAATCGCAGCTTATGGAACTACTGCTAGAATCGTAAAAAATGCCATCGATATCTTAGAAAAAGATGGAATCAAAGTTGGATTAATCAGACCGATTACATTATGGCCATTCCCTAAGAAGGCCTTTGATCACATCGATTCTACTACGACTACTGTATTGACAGTTGAGATGAGTAGAGGGCAAATGATCGAAGATGTTAGATTAGCTTTAAATGGTAAATTACCTACTGCATTCTTCGGAAGAACTGGTGGAGTTATTCCAACTCCTGATGGCGTTGTAGAAGCAGTTAAGAAACTTGTTGGAGGTGCTAAATAATGGCAGTTGTTTTTAAAGGAACAAAAGGACTTACAGATGCTAAATCTCATTACTGTCCTGGATGTACCCACGGAATTGTTCATAGATTGGTTGGAGAAGTTTTAGAAGAGTTAGGAGTATTGGGAGAAACTATCGGTGTTGCACCGGTTGGATGTTCTGTACTTGCATATAAATATTTTAATTGTGATGTTCATCAAGCTGCTCATGGAAGAGCTCCTGCTGTAGCTACTGGTATCAGAAGAGTTCATCCTGATAAAGTAGTCTTTACTTATCAAGGTGACGGAGATTTAGCTTCTATCGGTGCTGCTGAGATTGTTCATGCTGCTGCTAGAGGAGAAAAATTCACAACTGTATTCATCAACAATGCTATCTATGGAATGACTGGTGGGCAAATGGCTCCTACTACTTTAGTAGGTCAAAAAGCTACTACAGCTCCATTAGGTAGAGATCCTAAAAAAGTTGGAATGCCTATGAGAGTATCTGAAATGTTAGCTACTTTAGACGGTGCTAAATTCGTAGAAAGATGTACTGTTCATAACCCAGCTGGTGTTAGAAAAACTAAGATTGCTCTAAAGAAGGCTTTTGAAATGCAAATCAGAGGAGAAGGTTTTGGAATCGTAGAAATATTATCTACATGTCCTACAAACTGGGGAATGACTCCTGTTGACTCATTAAAATGGTTAGAAGAAAATATGATTCCATATTACCCATTAGGTAATATCAGAACTCCTGAAGGAGGGGATAAATAATGAATGAGAAAGTAATCGCTGCTGGATTTGGTGGACAAGGTGTAATGTCTTTAGGTCAATTATTAGCATATGCTGGAATGATAGAAGAGAAACAAGTTTCATGGTTACCATCTTATGGTCCTGAAATGAGAGGAGGAACTGCTAACTGTGGTGTTATCGTCTCTGATGGTCTTATTGGATCACCTGTAGTTGTAGGAGATGCCACATGTTTAATAGCTATGAATAAACCTTCTTTAGATAAATTTGAGGTAGATGTAATTTCTGGGGGGAAAATACTTATCAACTCATCTTTAATCAAGGAGAAAACAACTAGAACTGATGTAAATGCATATTATATCGATGCAAATGTAATCGCTGAATCTTGCGGGACTGTTAAGGCAGCTAACATGGTTATGTTAGGAGCTTTCTTAGAACTTACTAAAACTGTAGAACAAGATAGTGTTTTACAAGCTTTCGTAAAAGTATTCGGAGAAAACAAGGCTAAATTTGTTCCTATGAACAGAGAAGCTTTAAACAAAGGTGCAGAAGCAGTAAAATAAGCTTTTTTCTATATAATTCAATTTAAAAGGAGTCGAGAACAATGTTCTCAACTCCTTTTTTTATGATTAACTAATTTTTGTCTTCCTCTTTATTCTTAACAACTTTTAAGTCTTTCAATGAGATGTCATCATCTACATCTGCAAAACTTTTCTTTCTTACCATAGTTTCTGATAACTGCAGGTGTAACTTTATGAAGTTCTCCATCTTTTCTATATCTTTTTCTTTTCCTTTAGAATCTATATTTTTTAATGTTTTTCTATCCCTAAGAGTAAAATTTCTTCCATTTTTTTCATAGTAGTAATCCTTATACATAATTACTGCTTTTTCAAATTCCTTAGGATATTTTGCATAAACCATCCTCTCCCCATCTTTTGCATCAAGGAGATCCTTCCCCCACGCAGCATTCTTATACGACCCGCCTAAATAACCCATAATAGTCGGTAAGATATCTACCTGTGCTCCTACACTATCTATCCTCTGAGGTTTTAACGATCCATCTGGAGTGTAAAGCAGCAATGGAATATTATGATGTAATCCATCGAAAGAATGATCTCCCACAATTACAAAAAGTGTATCCATATACCACGGCTCGTTTTTAATCCTTTCAAAAAATTCCTCAAAAGCTGTGTCCATATATCTATAGGCATTATATCTCATCATAAGGGAATCATCGGTTCCTGCTTTTGTATCTCTTGAACTGTATTTTTTTGTATACTCCTCTAATCTGTCATATTCCTCTGGTATTTCAAATGGACTATGATTGGATATAGTAAGTATCTCGGCAAAAAATGGTTCCTTTAATTTTTTTATCTCCTTAGCACTTCTGTCAAACAACACTGTATCCGGTGCACCCCAGTGATATTTAGAAGTTATTTCATTGGGGAAATCTTTTTTTCCGGTAAAATTATCCATCCCGTTAGTCAAAAGAACTCCCTGCATATTATCAAAGTTTAATCTGGATCCATGATAAAAATTGGTACTATAACCTCTGTCTTTTAATATTCTAGGAAGACCGTAGAATGGTTTTTGCACAGCTGGATCACGCATCAGATCTCTTCCTACCTGTACTGGGAAAGACACATTGGTAGACAATACACCATTTCTTGTTCTTGTACCATTTCCATAAAAACTGGTAAACAAAACTCCTTTTTTTGACAATTCACTAAAATACGGTGCCAGGTCAGGATCATTGTGTCCAAGTGCTCCTACATATTGCCCTGATAAACTTTCAGCTATGATTAGGACTACATTTTTATTTTTTAATGGTCTTTTAGTATCTGTAATTCTAAGAAACGGATTTTGATCACTTAAAAATTTATTATTTTCAGTTCCTACTAATTTCCTGCTTCTCTTAATTAATTCATCTTTATGAAAAAATTCTAATTTATTCAGATCAATATTTTTAAACTCTCTCTGCCTGTCTATAGAATGGATCAGAGAGAGCATACCATTTTGTGTCATCTGGTTGGCTAAAAGCTTCTTAGAAAAGAAGCCATGTTCCACATTTCTAGGTCTATTCTGTAAACCTCTTATTCCAATAAATACTACTAAGATCATAACTATATAACTAAAAATACTCTTTTTTACCTTTCCCAGCTTATCAGCCAAATAAATATCTTTTAAATTTTGATAAGACAGACATAGGTTTATTATTGTCAGTATACATATCAACCCATATATCAAAGGTAAGTTGAAGATTGCTCCCATATTTCCATAGATTTCACTATCTCCTGCATATTCAAAGATGGATGCGTCTAGTTGAGTCTTAAATTCCCTGAAATAATAGACATTTCCCACTGAGAAAAATATTGTTATAAAAGTCAGCACCCCATAGATCCCCATGGATATTTTAAACCATATTTTTTTTAATGATATTATCCTGGATACTAAAAATAATAAAAGCAAAACAGTCATTATTATTCCACCAATAGAAGCATCAAACTTTACCCCTATATAAAATCCTTTAAAAATTTCATCCCATGTTAGGCTGCCATTATTATTTACATTTAAAAACCAAATTCTTGTAAAACATAAGGTAATCAAAATTAATATATATTGCATTATAAAACTCTTTAATATTCCTTTTTTTTTCATTTAAGCTCCCCTTTTTATTTGTTTTTTATAATTTATCTACTCATCATTTTTTTATCTTTTAACTTTAATACATCAAAATATTTATTTATTTTTTACCTTTTAATTTTTTTCTCACTATTCCCCACCAATGGAGTAAATCATTTAAACCTTTAGCTCCCCTATAATAGATATCGCTCTTTTCATAGTCTATTTCTCTATGACAGCTCTCCTCCAAATAGACATATTCATACCTTGCTCCAAACTTTCCATATTTATTTTTAGAAAACTTTGAATCTATCAAATAAACATGTTTGTTATCAATAATAAAATTAACCAACTGGGAGTCACCGTGTAAATACCCCGATTCATGAATTTTATCCAATTCATTTTTAATGTCCTCTAAATGTTCTATCGATCCTGTTTCTCCCTGAAGATATTCACATATGAAGTAGGAGTCCACTACACATCCATATTTTCTTTTCTCAAAAGCTAAAATAGGTTTATATGTTAGGAGTCCTGCATTATGAATTTTTTCCGCCTGGATAAACTCACGATAAGATTCCGAACCTCTAAAAATTGATAAGAATCTTTGCCATTTACGGTTGTTTTTTTCCCTTGGAACTTTTAATACTAGCTTTTCTCCTCCAAAAGTAAATAAACTAACCTTGCTCCTATTGTCATCTTTAAATACCCTGTCTATCTTTAAATTTTCCAACTCATCTAATATTTTCAGATATTTTTCATCTCTATAGTAGATTCTTATATTATCTATTTTTTTTATTTTCATAAGACCTCTTTTTTTACCACGAATTACACGAATATTCACAAATTTTAAACCCCAATCTTCAAAGATTACCAATTTAAATTTCGAAGTTTATAGTCATTTTGCTTCATCCCTCTGTTTCTACAATGACGATCGTGACTTACTAGACAACGATTATTTTAGCTTCGTTTTCTCTTTGACATCGAAATTTTATTACAACTATAAGAAAATTTCGTACTAGTCAATCGAGAAAACATAAGAAGAAAGAGTCAGAAATTTCTTGATCTTTTTCCTTAATTTTTCTTTCCCACATTTAAAATTTATTCTACAAATTAGAGTCAATTTTAATACTCGTGGTACCAAAGTAAGCCGTATTAAGGGCGGAACCCTTAGAACTTTAATTAAAATAACTTATAATTTTTTCATACACCATTTCCGGCTTGATCTCCAACATACACTTAAAATGTCCTTTAGGACATTTATCTCCTCCATGTAATCCGCAGGGTCTACAGTCTAAATCATTATTTTCCAGTACCTCTGAATTTTTTGACCATGGGAAAAATCCCAGCTCCCTGGTCGTTGCTCCAAAAATAGCCATTATATGTAATTTTTCAAAGGCTGAGGCTATGTGGATCGGAGAGCTGTCATTGGTAACCATTAGATCACTTCTCCTGCAAAGTTCTGCCACATCCAGCAGACTGGTTTTCCCCATTAAGTTTATTATATTTTTGTCTGTATACATATTAAGCATAGACTCTTCATGTCCTCCAACAAGAACAACTCTATATTCACTTTTTCCAGCTAATTTTTTTAGAAGTTCGTTGAAGTATTCTAACGGCCACCTCTTTGTAAACCACTTACTTCCAGGGGCGACTAATATTATTTTTTTTCCCTCTAAATTATTCTTTTTCCATATCTCCTCTATCTTTTCTTTCTCTACTTCACTTGGATAGAGTGATAGTTTATCATCATTGAAACCATCTAATTCTACAAATGATAGTAATTTTTCTACCTCATGCTTAGATCTATCGTAAGGTATTTTTTTAGTCAATAAAAAACCTCCGCTGGCATTATCATAGCCGACTCTTGTAGGAGCACCAGTTAATCTACCTAAGATAGAACTCCTCAAGTATCTATGGGGAATTATTACCTCATCAAATCCCTTGTAGTTAAGTCTTTTTCCTAACAGATAAAGCCCCTTAAATCCTTTATGAGCCCCTCTCTTATCATAGGCTATGATTTCATCTAAGTCTGGGTTGTTTTTTAATACACTAGCCCCTGCTGGGGTTGTTACGTAGGTTATACTGCAACCTTGATCTATATATTTAGCTTTCAACTTTTTTATTAGAGGGGTTGATAAAATTATATCTCCAATAAATGCCGTATGTATTATTAATATTTTTTTCAAATTAAAACCTCCTCTATCATTTTATTTTTGTTCATATACA
>Ga0316198_10000554_pt1 | contig 19878 bp, 19 predicted proteins | sample OudBieAanoxic_MG_FD_204935 | JGI IMG/M metagenome (GOLD analysis project Ga0316198, IMG submission 204935) | Coastal sediment microbial communities from Oude Bieten Haven, Netherlands - site A anoxic | ecosystem: Environmental > Aquatic > Marine > Coastal > Sediment | place: Netherlands...
CACGTCGTCGCCGGTGGCTGCCGCAGCACGAGCCGGGGCGGGCCCCACCCAGGCCATCCGCACGGTGTCCTCTCCGCGAACGAAGCGGTGGCAGCGCACACCGCCCGTGCCGCGCCCCTTGCCCGGGTAGACGGCGATGTCGGTGACCTTGATCGATCCGGCCTCGGTGCCCGGCAGTGCGGCGGACGAGCCTGCGATCGTTGCGACGACGCCTGGCTGGTCCGGGTTGTAGGCGCCGAAGAAGACCGCTGACGCGGCGGCCGAGAGCCGCACACCCGCGACCCCGCCACCGGTGCGGCCCTGCGGGCGTACGCCTGCTGCCGGGAAGTGCAGCAGCTGCGCATCGCTGGTGACGAACACCAGCTCCTCGGAGCCGGTGGCCAGCTCGACCGCGCCCACGATCTCGTCCCCCGGATCGAGGCGGACGACGTCCCAGCCGTCCTTGCTCGCGAGGTGGTCGGGCACGACGCGCTTGACGACACCCGTCCGGGTGCCGAGGGCCAGCCCGACCGAGTCGGGGTCGAGGGTCGTGAGCCCCAGGACGCGTTCTGCGCGTTCGAGCGCCAGATACTCGGTGACGGGCGCCGCGCCGGACAAGGTGGGTCCGGCTGCGGTGGTGGGTAGCGCCGGAAGGTCGAGAACCTCGAGGCGCAGGAGGCGTCCGGCAGAGGTCACGACGCCGATGTCACCGCGGGCCGTCGCTCGAACCACAGACGTGACCACGTCGTGGTTGGCTCGGGTTCCGTCGCCGGCCAGCAGCTCGTCCGTGGCGGTCCTGGCCAGCAGCCCGGTGGACGACAGCATCACCCAGCAGGGGTCGTCGCTGACCTCGAGCGGCGTCGCCGCAGCCCGCACCGCCGTCTCGGTCGGGGCGCTCACCGACTCGAGCAGGATGGTGCGGCGTGGCGTGGCGTGCTCGCGCGCCACGTCGGCGAGCTCGGCGGAGACGACGCGGCGCAGCTCGGCGGGGTTCTCCAGGATCTCGGTGAGCCGAGCGATGGCTGCCCGCAGGTCGTCGGCCTCGCCTTCCAGCTGCAGCCGGTCGTACTTGGTGAGTCTCCGCAGAGGGGTGTCGAGGATGTACTGGGCCTGGATCTCGGACAGGTCGAACACGGTCATCAGCCGCGACTTGGCGGCCGCCGCGTCGTCGCTGGACCGAATGACCGCGATGACCTCGTCGATGTCGAGCAGCGCGATCAGCAGGCCATCGACTAGGTGAAGCCGTTCCTCGTGCTTGCGACGCCGGAATTCCGAGCGCCGCCGCACGACGTCGAAGCGGTGCTGCAGGTAGACCTCGAGCAGCTCCTTGAGCCCGAGGGTGCGGGGCTGGCCCTCGACCAAGGCCACGTTGTTGATGCCGAAGGTCGTCTCCAGCGGAGTGAGCCGGTACAGGTGCTCCAGCACCGCCTCGGCGACGAAGCCGCTTTTGATCTCGATGACGAGCCGCAGCCCGCTGGCCCGGTCGGTGTAGTCCTCCACGTCGAGGATGCCCTGCAGCTTCTTCGCTCGGACGAGCTGGGCGATCTTCTCGCGCACCTGCTCGGGACCGACGGTGTAGGGCAGCTCGGTCACCACGAGCGCCTTCTTGCGGGCGGTGACGTTCTCCACCCGTACTGACGCGCGTGTGCGGAACGTCCCGCGGCCGGTGGCGTAGGCCTCACGGATGCCGTCCAGACCGACGATCTTGCCGCCGGTGGGCAGGTCAGGTCCGGGGACGAACCGCATGAGCTGGGCGAGGGTGGCCTCCGGATGATCGATCAGGTGCCGGGCGGCGGCGACGACCTCGCCGAGGTTGTGCGGCGCCATGTTGGTCGCCATCCCGACGGCGATGCCGGACGCCCCGTTGACCAGCAGGTTCGGATACGCCGCTGGCAGCACACCCGGTTGGGTTTCGCGCCCGTCGTAGTTGGGGACCATGTCGACGACGTCCTCGTCGATCGACGAGGTGAGCAGCATCGCCGGCTGGGCGAGCCGGGCCTCGGTGTTGTGGTGGACGAAACCCCCGGCCAAGAAGGAGTGCTCGTCGGAGTCGACCCGCAACGAGAAGACCGGTGCCGGCTCGTCGGCCACCACTCGAGCCACGGGGACGGCTCGCCAGCCGTCCTCGCTGGTGGGTACCGCGGGGGCCGCGACGTGGTCGCCCGTGAGGAGGGAGCGCAGGTCGTCCCGTTTGCTCGAACGCAACCCGATCCGCTCGGCGAAAGCCGTCAGCTGTGACCGGCCACGGATGACGAGTCGCTGCGCGCCGCGCGCACCGACGTGCGTGTGGGCGTGGACGCCGAACTCCAGCAGCAGCTCCTGCACGTCGGTAACCAGCCCCCGGCTGGCCAGCGTCAGGTCGAGATGTGGACCGGTGCTCATCGGTGTGTGGACAGTGCCGGCCCCGTCGTAGAGGGCGGTCAGGAACGCGCGCTTGAGCCCGGGGCCAGCGTGCCAGACCCTGTCTGGCACCCGAACGCTGTCGGCCGCGACGCCCAGGACGTCACCGAGGACGGTGTCGGCCAGCCGATCGCGCTGAGGCACCTCGAGCTCGTAGAGCTCGCGCTGCATCCGGCGCGTCTGGCGGTGGCCGGTCGTGCGACGGACCCCGATCTGCTGGTCGAACGCCGCGAGCACGTGCCCGAAGTAGTCCTGGTCGTCGGTGGAGTAGCCGGTGGCGTCCTGCCCGGTCCAGCCCCTGGTCAGCCAGGCCCCGAGAAGCAGACCGACCTGTGACTCGTCCATGGCCGGCAGGTCGGTGGTCCAGGCGTGCTGGGCCAGCACGAGCCGGTCTCCGACCGCGAGCTCCTCGAGCCGGCGCCACTCGACGTGAGGTCCGTCCGGCCCCGGCATCAGGCACAGCACGGGGTGGTTGGCCGTTCCACGCAGGCTGTGGCCGCTGGTCGTCTCGACGCGCATTGTCGGGTGCGTGCCGGAGTGGAAGGCCTTGCTCGCGCGCACTGGCTTGCCATGCTGGTCGAGCACGTCGAGGTGAACGTCGGTCTCGCTGCTCGGCTCGGTTGGGCACAGCGAGGCGATCTCGACGGTTCGCCCGTCAGCCAGGCGCACGCGGGTGTCGCCCGGCACGCAGTACCGGTAGGCCGCGGGACCGTCGTCCTGCGAGCCGAAGTTGCCGTGCCCGTCCACCAGTGGCACCCGCAACGACCAGGGCTGCGCCATCCGCACCATGGCCTCGTAGATAGCGGTGTCGCCGTGCGGGTGCAGTCGCCCCATGACCTCGCCGACGACACGTGCGCACTTGACGTGGCCGCGGTCGGGACGCAGCCCCATGTCGGCCATCGTGAACAGGATGCGTCGCTGAACCGGCTTGAGCCCGTCGCGTGCGTCCGGGATGGCCCGGGAGTAGATGACGGAGTAGGCGTACTCGAGGAACGAGTCGCGCATCTCTTCGCCGACGTCGACGTCGCTGATCCGCTCGACGATCGGTTCGTCCGGGACGACGTTCTTGCTACGACGGGCCACGGCGCCATTGTCGCCGAGGGGTCCGGTCCAGCCGCGGGGGACTCACCGGTGTCGGCGTGCCCGGTTGGCGGCGCTAGCGTGACGTCGGTGTCATCCACCCTGCTGGGCGCCGTCGACCAGGTGTGTCGTGACCGCATCGAACCTGCCGCCCTGGCCGTGGACGGTGACGTCGTGCCGCGCAGCCACCTCGACGCGCTTGCCCCGACGGGGCTGCTCGCCGGGGTGACGGCCCGAACCGGCGCCGGTCAGGTCCGGGCCGCCCATGAGCGCCTCGCCGGGGCCTGCCTGTCCACCTGGTTCGTCGTGGCGCAGCACCAGATGCCGGTGCAGTTCGTTCGGGCGGCGCCTGAGCCGCTTCGCTCCGCCGTGACGCCGTTGCTGGAGTCGGGTACGACGATCTCGGGGATCGCCTTTTCCCACCTGCGCAGATGGCCTCACCGTCCAGTAGAGGTTGAGAGATTGCCCGGTGGCTGGCGGTTCTCCGGATCCGCGCCCTGGTACACCGGCTGGGGCATCAACGACGTGATGGTGCTTGCCGGAGCGAGCCCGGACGGTCGCGTGGTGTTCGCGCTTGTGCCGGCAGAGGCGTCCGAACGAGTCCGACCCGGTGCGCCCCTGGACACGCTGGCGATGACGGCAGCCCGCACCGTTCCCCTTGTCCTGGACGGCCTCGTCGTCCCCGACGACGGCATCCTCGCAGTGACCAGCATGGATGACTGGGCAGCCACCGACGGCCGCAAGACCGCCAACGTCTCTCCGGCCGTCTTCGGAGTGGCGGACGCGGCCGTCCAGCGACTGCTCGGCGGGCAGGAGGGTGCCGGTCAGGCCGCCGGTACAGCGCTGCGGGCCGCGGTCGACGAGGTGCGTCGCGAGGCGTACGACCTTCTCGACAACGCCGAGCCGCACCAGCAGCTCGACAGGCGCGTGGCGCTGCGGGCCCACGCGCTGCGGTTGTGCGTCGAGGCCACGACGGCGCTGGTGGTGTCCCGGGGTGGCCGGGCCCTGGTGCGCTCCGACGACGCCCAGCTGCTGGCACGGTGGGCGCTGTTCCTCACCGTGCAGGCGCAGACCCCGGCCCTGCGCGCTGAGCTGCTCGCGACTCTCGCCGCGCCGCGTCCGGGGCCCACTCGACCCGCCGTCAGCCCTAGAGGAGGGCGCGCCACTCGTCCATGAACACGATGCCGATGAGCGCGGCCAGGATGACGAACCACAGGCCGACCAGCCACCAGCGCAGCGCCAACAGGTCACCGACCACGGTGCTGCGCGCGACACGCTGACCGAGGGCGCCTCGGGGTAGCGCGTAGGCCGACACCACCGCGAACAGCGGGGTCGTCGCCGCCCACACCACCATGCAGTAGGGGCACAGCGACCCGATCGAGAACAGGCTCTCGACGATCAGCCAGTGCATGAAGATCATCGCGCCGAGTCCGCCGAGCCACATGCCCGTCCAGTACCAGCGGGCCATCGACGCACCTGCGAGCAGCGCGGCGCCCGTCGCGACGACGACGGGGAAGCCCGCCACACCCAGCAGCGGGTTGGGGAACCCGAACAGCTCACCCTGCGGGCTCAGCATCGCCGACGTGCAGCTCAGCAGCGGATTGATGCTGCACGGAGGCACGTAGTCGGGGTCACTGGCCACGTTGACCCGCTCGATCACGAGCAGCGCGGAGGCGATCAGACCGACAGCGCCGAGCACGATCAGCAGCCAGGCCGTGCGAATCGTCGAGCTGGGGCCGGGGGAGGAGGCCGGCAGCACGTCCTGCGCCGCGAGGTCATCGGACGCCCCCGATGTTGTGGTCACAGCCATGGCACAAGGGTAGGTGCGGGTCGTCGGTCTGCGGACATCGTGCTCGGGGCGTTACGTTTCATTCCATGACCTCGACCGAGACCCGGCCAGGGTCGGGAGAGACCGACGCCTACCCGGCGCACTGGGAAGCCGACATCGTCTTGTCCGACGGTGCCACGGCACACATCCGGCCGATCACCACCGACGACGCCGACCTGCTCGTGTCGTTCTACGCCCGGGTCAGCGAGGAGTCGAAGTACTACCGGTTCTTCGCTCCCCGGCCTGTCCTGAGCCAACGTGACGTCCGCAACTACACCACCGTCGACCACGACTCCCGGGTGGCGTTCGTCATCACCGTCGGCGACGACATGATCGGGGTCGGCCGCTACGACAGGATCACCGCGACCTCCCCGGACGCCGAGGTGGCGTTCCTGGTCGAGGACGCCCACCACGGTCGTGGGCTGGGCAGCGTCCTTCTCGAGCACCTGGCGCAGGCGGCGCGCGAGCGAGGCATCCGCCAGTTCATCGCCGACGTGCTGCCCGCCAACCGCAAGATGGTGCAGGTCTTCACCGACGCCGGGTACAGCGTCACCCCGACCTACGAGGACGGTGTGCTGCACGTCGAGTTCGACATCGACCCCACGGACGAGTCTCTGGCCGTGCTGGCTGCCCGCGAGCAGCGTGCCGACGCCCGCTCGGTGGCCCGGCTGCTGACACCCTCGTCGGTGGCCGTCGTGGGCGCCAGCCGCCAGCGCGACAAGATCGGCCAGGCGCTCGTGCGCAACCTCGTCTCCGGCGGCTACACCGGTCCGGTCTACGCCGTGAACCCCGAGGCGCCCGCGATCGCCGGCGTCCCGGCCTTCCCGACCCTGTCGGCCGTGCCGTCCGACGTCGAGCTGGCCATCGTGGCTGTTCCCGCCGAGGCTGTGCCGGGCGTGGTGCGCGAGGCGGCGAAGAAGGGCGTCCGCGGTCTGGTCGTGGTCTCGGCAGGCTTCGCCGACGCCGGACCTGAGGGTCGCGCCCGGCAGCGTGAGCTCACCGATCAGGCTCGCGCCAACGGCATGCGGGTGCTCGGCCCTAACTGCCTGGGCATGATCAACACCGACCCCGCGCACTCGCTGAACGCCTCGGTGTCGGCCGTGATGCCCGGCCATGGCCGCATCGGGTTCTTCAGTCAGTCCGGCGCGTTCGGGCAGTCGATCCTCGCCCAGTGCGTCGAACGCGGTCTGGGCCTGTCCACGTTCATCTCGGCGGGCAACCGGGCCGACGTCTCCGGCAACGACCTGCTGCAGTACTGGGACGAGGATCCCGCGACCGATGTGGTGCTGCTCTACCTGGAGTCGGTCGGCAACCCCCGCAAGTTCGCTCGCATCACTCGGCGGCTGTCTCGTTCCAAGCCGGTCATCGCCGTCAAGACGGGCATGTCGACTCAGGGTGTCCCCCTGGGTCGGGCCGACTCCCACTCGGTCGTGCCGCCCATGGCCGTCGACGCGCTGTTCGGTCAGTCCGGCGTCGTGCGGGTCAACACCCTGGACGAGATGTTCGACGTGGCGGCGCTGCTCGCGTACCAACCCATGCCGCGCGGACGACGAGTAGCGGTGGTCGGCAACTCCGACGCCCTCGGGCTGCTGACGGCCGACGCCGCCGCGAGTGCCGGGCTCGAGGTGGTGGGCCGCCCCATCGACCTGGGCACCGAGGCCGGTGCCGAGGAGTTCGACCCGGCGCTGCGAGCGTTGGTCGACGCCGACGAGGTCGACGCCATCGTTGTGGTCTACGCACCGCGGCTGGAGTCACGCGCCCCCGAGGTGGCCGGGGTGCTGGCCAGCATCGCCGCCGGCACGGACAAACCAGTCGTCACCACGTTCCTGGGCACGCGCGGCATCCCACCGGCTCTGCGGGTCGAGGACGCCATGGGAGTGCTGCAGCCCGGCTCGGTGCCATCGTTCCGATCGGCGGAGGAGGCCGTCCGCGCGCTGGCGCACGTCGTCAACTACGCGGGGTGGCGCGACCGGCCGGTCGGTGTGGTGCCTGAGCTCGACGAGGTCGACGAGGCGGTTGCCCGGATGATCGCCACGAACGCGCTGGCGCAGAGCCCCGAGGGGCGTGAGCTCACGACCGACGAGCTGACCGACGTCTTGGCCGCATACGGCATCGAGCTGTACCCGATGCTGCACGCCTCGACCAAGGACGAGGCGGTGGCGGCGGGGGAGCGACTGGGCTGGAACGTCGCCCTCAAGGCCCGCGCCTCGCACCTGCAGAACCGCGCAGACCTCGCCGACGTGTGGCGCAACATCGACAGCGAGCCGGAGATGCGTGACGCGTGGACGACGATGACGACGAGCTTCGCCACCGCGGACGAGGCCGAGTACGTCGTGCAGCCCATGGCCGCGGCGGGCGTGCCGGTGGCCATGCGCGCAGTGGAGGACCCCGCCTACGGCCCTGTGCTGTCCTTCGGTGTGGGCGGGGTAGCGACCGAGGTGATCGGGGACCGGTCCTACCGGATCCCGCCGTTGACCGACGTCGACGCCGTCGAGATGGTTCGCGAGGTCAAGGCCGCCCCGTTGCTGCTCGGCTTCGGCGGGTCGGTGCCCACCGACCTGTCCGCGGTCGAAGACCTGCTGCACCGGCTGTCCGCCCTCACCGACGACGTGCCCGAGATCGTCGAGGTCGACCTCAACCCGGTTCTGGTGCGCAGCGAGGGGCTGGCGGTCGTGAATGCCTCGGCCCGGGTGGGCCCAGCCCGGTCGCGAGCGGACTGGTACACCCGTCGCATGGGGTGATCCCCAGGACGCCATAGGTGCGGCCAACGACGGCACCGCTCATGAAAGGATGCCGAGCGTGCCTGAGGTGAGTGCCGCTGTGACAGCGTTGCGCAAGAACGTCCGCAAGACCGGCTACTACCCCGACCTGGTGCTCGACTGCCTGCACACGGCCGTGGCCGGGGAGTCCGTGCGTGCTCACCTGGTGCACCACGAGGCGCACTTCGACGGTGACGAGCTACGACGGCACGTGACCGTGCTGGTGCTGACCGAGTCGCGCCTGGTCATCGGCCACACCGACGAGTACCCCGCCGACGAGGCGCACCCGTCCCCGTACGCGCTGTCGAGCACCGAGGCGGTACCACTGAGCCGGGTGACGAGCGTGGTGGTGACCCGCACGGTCGGCATGCCGTCGGCCTACGAGCCGGGCGATCCCGCCCAGGAGGTGCTGCTGTCGATCGGCTGGGGATCGATGTCGCGGGTGGAGATGGAGGTCGCCTCGTGCGGCGACCCCGAGTGCGACGCCGACCACGGCTACTCCGGCACCATCGCTGCCGACGACTACGCGCTGCGGATGAGCCAGGCCGGCGACGGCCCGGCAGGTCCTGACCAGGCCCTGGCGTTCGCGGCCGAGCTGTCCGCTGCCACTGCCTCCCGGTGAGCGACGCGATCGTCACGCCCGCCTACGGCGAGGGCTCGCTGGCCGACCTGCTGCCCTCGGTGCTGGCGGCGCTCGGGGTCGAGGGCGAGTCCGATGCCGTCGAGCTGCCCGCTGCGCAGGGGTACTGCGTGCTGCTGGTGGACGGTCTGGGGTGGAACCAGCTGCGCGAGCACGCCTCGTGGGCGCCCTTTCTCTCCTCGCTCCCGGGACGGTCGATCACCACGCCGGTGCCGTCCACGACGGCTGCCAGCATCACCAGCCTCGGCACGGGTCTGCCTCCAGGGCGGCACGGGCTGGTCGGCTACACCTCTCGGGTACCGGGCACCACGACGCTGCTCAATGCCCTCGACTGGAACTCCGCGATCGACCCGTCCAGCTACCAGCCCTACCCCGACATGTTCGCTCGCGCCGAGGCCGAGGGGGTGCGCGCGTCGGTCGTCAGCAAGCGGCGCTTCGCCACGTCGGGACTCACCCGGGTCGCCCTCGCGGGGGGCACCTTCCGTGGGGCCGACACAGTGGGGGAGCGGGTCGCCGCCGTCGAACGTGCCTTCGACGAGGCAGGGCGCGACCCCGCACTGGTGTACGCCTACGAGAGCGACCTCGACAGCACCGGGCACCGGCACGGCCCGGCTTCCGCGGACTGGCGGCACCAGCTGCGGGCCGTGGACGCGCTCGCCGAGCACCTGGCCGATGTCGTGCCGCGGGGCTGCGCGCTGGTGGTGACCGGGGACCACGGAATGGTCGAGGTGACGCCCGACGATCACGTCGACGTCGACGCCGTCCCGGGCCTGTGGGACGACGTGGTGCTCATCGGCGGTGAGCCGCGCTTCCGACACGTCTACACCGAGCCGGGCACGGCTGAGGCGGTGGCCGAGCGCTGGCGGAGCCGTCTTGGCCAGCGCGTCCTGGTCCGCACCCGCGAGCAGGCACAGGCACAGGGCTGGTTCGGGCCGATCGACGAGCGCGTGCGCGCACGCATCGGCGACGTGGTCGTGGCGGCCATGGGCTCGACCGTCTGCCTGGTGCCCAGCATCTGGCCGCGCGAGGCCCGGATGAAGGGGCACCACGGCTCGCTGACCGAAGTCGAGATGCTGGTGCCGTGCCTGGTGGCGATGTGAGCGCGCTCGTCTTCTTCACCGGGACGATGGACAGCGGCAAGAGCACGTTGGCGCTGCAGATGGACTACAACCATCGGCGGCGAGGTCTGAAGGGGCTGCTGCTCACCAGGAACGACCGGGCGGGCACGGGCAGGTTGTCGAGCCGACTGGGTCTGGAGGTCGACGCCGTCGAGGTGGACGCGCAGACCGACCTGTGGCGTCTGGTGGTGGACCAGATGTCGGCGGGGGAGCGCCTGGACTACGCCATCGCCGACGAGGCCCAGTTCTACTCCGCTGAGCAGGTCGAGGACCTGGCGAGGCTGGTGGACGACCTGGGTCTGGACGTGTTCGCCTTCGGGATCCTGACCGACTTCCGCACGTGCCTGTTCCCCGGTTCGGCGCGGCTGGTCGAGCTGGCCGACGACATCCGCCCGCTGCAGGTGCAGGCGCTGTGCTGGTGCGGGGCGCCGGCAACCCACAACGCCCGGACGGTCGACGGGCAGATGGTCGTCGAGGGTGAGCAGGTGGTCGTCGGCGACGTCAGCGTGACCAGCGAGGTCGCCTACGAGGTGCTGTGCCGGCGCCACCACCGAGCCGCGCTCACGGCCGCGGCGGCCAAGGCCGCCGAGCTCTCACCCGAGGTGCTGCCGTTCGCGTGAGTGATGACCGGGCCGGCGTCCTCGCTCAGCTGCGGCGACCGAACATGATCTCGTCCCAGGACGGAACGGCCGGTCGCTGACGCCCGACTGTGTCTCGTACCGGGCGGGTGGGCGGCGCATACCGATCCACGACGTCGATGTTGTCGGCCAGGTCGCTCAGCGGCAGGCGCTCGTCCTCGGTCGTGCGGGGCCGCTGGGGGCGTCGTGCCGGGTGTGCGGGTCCAGGGCTTCCCGCGGAGGTCTGGTCGCTGTGCACCGTCGGAATGGGTCCCGTGGGCGTCTCGTCGTCCAGCGTGCCCTGCTGGTCGTAGACATCGTGGTCGACAGCCTCGTCGGTGGCGACTGCCTCGCTCCCCGACGCCGCGTTGGGGACGACCGCGAGACGGGGGCCACGCTGCGCGTCGGTGTCGGGCTGCATCCCGGCCAGGGCACGAGCATCGTCGTCCATCGGCGTCGCCGACCCGGCCGAGGCGTCGAGCACCCACAGCGCCGAGTGCTCCTCATGGTCCTCCACCCAGGAGCAGGACACGATCCACCTGCCGTCGTCGCGACGCCAGGCGTCCCAGCCGGCGGTCTCCTCGACTCCGCGCGCAGCCAGTGCCTGACTCGCGACCTGGTCAAGCGTGCCCAGCTCGAGCATCGCGTCGGTGCGCAGCAGAACCGTACGGGCGCGGCGGGCCATGTGGGCCCGCTCGTCGAGTACCGGTGCAGCGAAACGCAGGACCCGCTCGGCGGGGATGCCCGCCATGGCGGCCACGTCATCGGCGCTGGCCCCGGCGCGGACGTGCGCCTGGATCTCTCGAGGGCTCATGGTGACTCCGGCGGCCGCAACGCTGCGGGCCTCGCGCGCCGACTCCGCACGCAGCGACGCGCGCAGGCGCTGGTCGACCGGAAGGCTGAACTGCTCGCCGCCGGCGTCTGCCAGCAGCAGCCGCGTGCCGTCCTCGGACACGGTGAGCACATGTAGGTCTCGCATCGACCCCAACCCTTCTTCCACGACGGCACGTCGACCGATTCGCGACCATGGTCCCTTGCGTCGGCCCGCTCACCAAGGCGCCACGCAGCAGGCGTCGGAGCGTTTCGCGGTGACCCCGCCCGCTCGGCTCGACGTGCCCGGCGCTGCCTAGCCTGTGACCATCGGGGTGCCCGCCCACGACCGTGCAGCGGGGCCGCCGTCGAGGGGAGCCTGCGTGACCGCCGTCCAGACTGACGTGAGCCCGTATGACGCGCTGCTGCTGGTGTCGTTCGGGGGTCCGGAGGCGCCTGAGCAGGTCATGCCCTACCTCGAACGGGTGACGGCGGGCCGCGGTGTGCCGCCGGAGCGCCTGGCCGAAGTGGCTGAGCACTACCTGCACTTCGGTGGACGCAGCCCCATCAACGACCAGAACCGCGCCTTTCTCGCGGCCATGGCTGACGACCTGGCTGGTCGCGGCATCGACCTGCCGATCTACTGGGGCAACCGCAACTCCGAGCCGTTCTTGGCCGACACGCTCGCCCGGATGCGCGACGACGGGGTCACCCGTGCCGCCGCCTTCGTGACCAGCGCGTACTCCTCGTACTCGGGCTGCCGGCAGTACCGGGAGAACCTGGCTGACGCGGTGGCCGCGGTGCAGGACGCACCCCGGCTGGACAAGCTGCGGCACTACTTCGACCACCCAGGATTCGTCGAGGCCAACGCCGACGCGCTGCGCGCCGCGTGGGACCAGCTACCCCCCGACGGCCGCGCCGGCGCCCGTGTGGCGTTCGTCACCCACTCGATCCCGACGGCGATGCAGGACAGCTCGGGTCCCGCCGGTGGTGCCTACGCCGCCCAGCACCGAGCGGCGGCCGGCGCCATCGTGGGCAGGTTGGCCGAGCAGGGAGTCGTGCTCGGCTCCTGGGATCTCGTCTTCTGCTCGCGCAGCGGCTCGCCCCAGGTGCCGTGGCTCGAGCCCGACGTCAACGACTGGCTTCGAGCCAAGGCCGATGCCGGGGTGCCGGCGGTCGTGCTGGCTCCCATCGGGTTCGTCAGCGACCACATGGAGGTCGTGTTCGACCTCGACACCGAGGCCGCCGAGACCGCTGAGGAGATCGGGCTGACGATGGTGCGGGCGGGCACGGCCGGCGTCCACCCGGCCTTCGTGGCAACCGTGGGTGACCTGCTCGTCGAACGCGGCGCCGTCGAGCGGGGAGAGGGAGCCCCCCGACCTGCCCTGTCCGACCTCGGGCCGTCCCACGACGTGTGCCCCGCCGGCTGCTGCCCGAACCTGCGGGTCGACCGGCCGGCGTTGTGCGGCCGTGACTGACGCCGACGCGCTGGACCTGCTCCGCCTGGTCGAGTCGGTCGCTCGTGCCGCCGGCCAGACGGCGGTGCGCTACCGAACCTCGGCTGAGCTGGCGGTCACGTCCACCAAGTCGAGCCCGACCGACGTCGTCACGGCTGCCGACACGGCCGTCGAGGCGCAGATCCGCGCGGCTGTCGCCGGGCAACGGCCCTTCGACGCCGTCGTGGGCGAGGAGGGCGACGACGCCGCCGGCACGTCCGGGCTGCGATGGGTCGTCGACCCGATCGACGGCACGGTCAACTACCTGTACGGGAGCTCTCGCTACGCCGTCTCGATCGCCGTCGAGGACGAAGCTGGGCCGCTGGTCGCCGTCGTTCACGCGCCGGCCATCGACGAGACGTTCACCGCAGCCCGCGGTCATGGCTCGTGGCGCGACGGTGATCGGATCGAGGCGAGTGGCTGCGGCTCCCTTGCCGAGGCTCTGGTGGGCACGGGCTTCGGCTACCGGGTCGAGCGGCGACGCCGTCAGGCCGAGGTGCTCGCCACCGTGCTGCCGCTGGTCCGTGACATTCGCCGAGCCGGCGCTGCCGCGCTCGACCTGTGCGACGTGGCGTGTGGTCGGCTGGACGCCTACTACGAGCAAGGGCTCAAGCCATGGGACCTGGCTGCAGGTCGGCTCGTGGCGACCGAGGCCGGAGCGGCAGTGAGCGGGCTGGCCGGTCGCGAGCCCGGTGAGGCAATGGTCGTGGCCGCCGGAGCCCGCCTGCACCCACTCCTCGAGACAGTTCTGACAGACCTGGACGCGGACCGGCCGTCCTAGGGCATAATCCCCGCCGCCGACCCGGGCATAACCGGACCACCGGGAACGTTCCATGGGTCCTGCCGCGTTCCGCACAGGGGAGACACGACAGGTTGAGACGAAGGACTGACGCGATATGGCAACCGACTACGACGCGCCGCGCAAGGTCGACGACGACCTCGAGGCGGACTCCATCGAGGAGCTCAAGGCTTCTCGCCGCGGTGACACCAAGTCGGGCATCGTGGACGTGGACGAGACCGAGCTCGCCGAGAGCCTCGAGCTACCCGGCGCCGACCTCTCCGGCGAGGAGCTGGCCGTCCAGGTGCTTCCGCGCCAGGACGACGAGTTCACCTGCTCGGACTGCTTCCTGGTGCACCACCGCAGCCAGCTCGCAGGCGAGCGCAACGGCAAGCCCATCTGTCGGGACTGCGCCGGCTAGCGCCACTCGCTAGTGCCCCGCCTCGGCCGCGCCATCCCGGACGCTCACCAGTGCCTCGGCCAGCGCCTGCGGGTCACGGGTCGACACGAGCCAGTACGGGACAGGGTCGTTCGGGTCGTCGACTGCCACCCGGACGCTGGTCTTGACGTAGCCGCGCAGCATGAAGAATCCGTGCGGGTCGGCGTGCACGCCTCGAGCCAGCGCTGTCGCGTCGGCGTCCAACGCCTCGATCTCACCGATGGCCCACGTCGGCAGCAAGGCACGTCCCGCGCGGAACCCGGTGGTCTCGGCTGCCACCACCGACGAGCTCTGCGCCACGAGCCAGCCGCCGCAGCCGACCGCGAGCAGGCCCCCGGCCACCAGCGCCACGCCCGGTCCGAGGGCGACGTCGTAGGACAGGAAGAGGGCCACGGCGGCGATCGCGGACAGCACCCACCAGCTCATGGGCACGCGTAGCTGCTCCTGGTAGGGCACGGGACAAGCCTGCCCTACCCGAGCGGCACAAGGAGTCGTGGGTAGGGTCGGCACACGTGAGGACGCACGCGTCAGCCCGACCCGGCAGCCTGTCGCCTCCCCGCGACGCGGAGGTTCCGGAGCGTGCCGCCGACGCCCCCGCGCCCGGCACCGTGCTCTCGAGCCACTTCACCGCGTGCATCGGGTGTGGACGCGATCATCCGACCGGGTTGCGGATGCGCGTGACAGCGGGGGAGGGGCTGAGCGTGCACGGCCGCTTCGCGGTCACCGAGCACCACCAGGGGGCGCCAGGACTGGCTCACGGTGGCCTGGTCGCTCTGGCGATGGACGAGGTGCTGGGCGGTCTCGGGTGGCTGCTGCGCACTCCCATGGTGACCGGCCGACTGCAGGTCGAGTACCTGCGTCCCGTCCCGGTGGGCAGCGAGCTGGCGCTGCACGCCCAGCTCGACGCCGTCGACGGTCGGCGCATCTTCAGCCAGGCCCGCGCGCACGCGGGATCGACGGACGGCGACCTGCTCGCCCGAGCGTTCGCGGTGTTCGTCGCGGTGCCGCTCGAGCACTTCCGGACGCACGGCCGCGCGGACGAGATCGACGCCGCGGTGGAGGCGGCCGGAGAGGACTCCAGCGCGCTGCCGTGGACGGTCAACCCGTGAGCGGGCAGCCCGGGGAGCGCGTCGAGGTTCTGCTCACCCGTCTCGACCCGGATGTCCCGCTGCCGACCTACGCCCATCCCGGGGACGCCGGCGCCGACCTGGTGACGACCGAGGACGTCCGAATCGGTCCCGGTGAACGCGTCGTGGTGGGCACGGGGGTCGCGATCGCCCTGCCCGACGGCTTCGCTGCCTTCGTGCACCCACGCTCAGGCCTGGCGGCGCGGCTGGGTGTGGGCATCGTCAACGCGCCTGGCACAGTGGATGCCGGCTACCGGGGTGAGATCCGAGTGGTGCTGGTCAACCACGACGTCCGTTCGGCGGTCAAGCTGCGTCGGGGTGACCGCATCGCCCAGCTGGTCATCCAGCGGGTGGAGCGAGCACGGTTCGTCGTGGTGGACACTCTTCCCGGGTCCGCGCGCGGTACCGGCGGCTACGGCTCGACAGGCACGACGACCACGAACCGCGACCCGCAGCCGAGAGAACACGACCCAGGGAGGACCGACGATGTTGCGCCGACGGGCTAAGGCGAGCGACACGACCGGGGATGCCGACGGCCCCGCGGCGAAGCAGAGCGAGGCCTCCCCGGCGGACACCTCGGCCGCAGGAGAGGACCATGCCGACGCTGAGCCGGAGCCCCCGGGCAAGCCGGAGCGCCTGCACGGCCCGTGGGACGTCTCCGAGCTCGACGACTCGAACCCTGCGCACACGGCTGCTCGACTCGACCTGGGTGGGCTGCGCGTCCGGCCGGCTGCCGGCATGAAGGTACAGATGCAGGTCGACCAGGCCAGCGGCAAGGCCACCAGTGTCCTGCTGGTCGCTGAGTCCGCGGCGGTCCAGCTCATGGTGATCGCGGCGTCGAAGAGCAAGCCGCTGTGGCCGCAGACGAAGCGCGCCCTGCAGTCTGACGCCGATCGCAAGGGCGGGTCGGCCCAGGACGGTAACGGCCCTTGGGGTCCCGTGCTGCGGATGGCCATCCCGGCCACCGGACCAGACGGCAACAAGGGCGTCCAGCCCTCCGTCGTGCTCGGTATCGACGGACCCCGTTGGATGCTGCGGGCAACGATGATCGGCAAGGCTGCGGTCGAGCAGGCTCAGATGAACCAGATGATGGGCATCGTGCAAGACACGATCGTCGTCCGCGGTGACGCCCCGATGGCGCCGGGGGAGGTCATCGCCTTGACACCGCCGCCGCGTCCGGAATCCGCGACGCCGGTCGAGACCCCGGCGTCCTGAATCGGTTCGGCGGACCGCTGACCCAGTCCCACCAGGCTCTCGTGGCAATCGAGCCCCCGCGCCACCTACCCTTGCCTGTGTGAGCCCGTCGCCGCCCGCCCAGGTGTCCGACGTGGTCGACGAACCATCCCTGGTGCAGGCCCTCGGTGGCCGCAAGGGGCTGCTGGACTCCGCGCTTCCCGCGGTCACGTTCGTCATCACCTACCTGTCGACCGGTCAGCGGATGGCGATGGCGGTGAGCGCGGCCCTCGTCGTCGGCGGAGTCGTGGCAGGGCTGCGTCTCGCACGCCGGGACTCGCTGAGGCATGTGGCGGCCGGGTTTGCCGGCGTCGCGTTGTCGGTCGTCGTGGCGAGCACCACGGGGCGTCCCGTCGACTACTTCTTGCCCAGCCTGCTGTCGAACACGGCCGCAGCGATCGCCTGGGCGGTCTCCATCTGGATCCGACGGCCGCTGCTCGGTGTAGTCGTCGGGGCCGTCACCCGGTCCAAGGCGTGGCGCACCGATCCGGTGATGCTGCGCGCCTACCAGCGTGCCAGCTGGATCTGGACCGCGTCCTTCGTGCTGCGCGTCCTGGTGATGACGCCGCTGTGGCTGTCTGACCAGCTGCTGGCGCTCGGCGTGGCGAAGGTGGTCATGGGCTGGCCCATGGTGCTGGTCGTGATCTGGCTGTCGTGGCAGGTGCTTGAGCCCGCCCACACCGCCAGACGGCGCGACGCGGCCATGGTGACGTAGCCTTTCACGGTGAATACGTCGACGTCGAAGAGCTCGTCGAGCCTTCGCGGGCTGTGGAACCGCCTCACGGCGCCGGTGGAGGAGCAGGATGCCGCCGCTCTGCTCAACACGAGCGAGCAGCTGGGCCTGGTCTCCGCGGCGGAGTGCTGTGACCGTCAGCGCGCGACCGTTCACGGATCGATCCGTTCCGTCCGCATGCTGCCTCGGGCAGGGTCGCCCGCGCTGGAGGCGGAGTTGTTCGACGGCAGCGGGTCGATCATGCTCGTGTGGCTGGGTCGGCGACGCATCCACGGCATCGAGTGCGGACGAACGCTGCAGGCCAGCGGGCTGGTCTCGATCAAGGATGATCGCCGCGTCATGTACAACCCCCGGTACGAGCTCGACCCCGCCCCGTCCGTGTGAGCGAGAAGCCCGGCGTCCGCGACCTCGCTGGCGACGAGTTCCCCACCTCCTCGCTGATCAGCCGCGAGATGCTGATCGACTCGGGGCTGCCCACGGTCGTCTTCGTCACGGTCTACGCCCTCAACGGCAGCGACCTGGCGCCCGCGCTGTTCGCTGCCCTCGGCGCCGGAGCCCTGCTGGCCGTGCTCCGTCTGGTGCGGCGCGACTCGGTGCAGAACGTGTTCGCCGGGTTCGTCGCCCTCGGCATCGCGGCGTGGTTCGCCAATCGCACCGGTCAGGCCGAGGACTTCTTCCTCCCCGGCATCCTGATCAACGTCGGCTACGGCACCGCATACCTGGTGTCGATCCTGGTGCGTTGGCCGCTGCTGGGTGTGCTCGTGGGCCTGGCCACCGGCGAGGGCATGTCGTGGCGCCAGACTCCCTACCTGCTGCGGGCCTACACGATCGCCTCGTGGTTCTGGGTGGCGATGTTCGCCATCCGGCTGTCGGTGCAGGTGCCGCTTTACCTGACCGAGGGCGTCGTGGCGCTTGGGATCGCGCGGGTGGCCATGGGGTGGCCGCTCTTCCTGCTCACCCTGTGGCTGTCATGGCTCGTCATCAAGAAGGCCCGCATGCAGCAGAGGGCCATCGACGAGGCAGCGGCTGCAGAGGCTGCCGACACGACCCGGTCTTCTGAGACCGACGCCGCCACCGGTCAGGACGGGTCGCCGGCCGCCTAGTCTTCCCCGGCAGCTGTCGTCACTGGCGTTGGTGTGGCGACAGCAGGTTCTCCAGGGCCGGCTCCCGCTCGGGGGCGGCCACGAGCAGCAGCTCGTCGTGCGCCTCCAACGGCAGGTCCTGGCGCGGCGTGTGCACATGACCGTCGCGGATCACCGCGACCAGTGTCGTGTCGACGGGCCACGGCGCGTCCCCGACCCGGGTGCCGACGATCGGCGAGTTGTCGGGCAGGGTGAGCTCGACCAGGTTGGCCTCGCCCTGCCGGAACGTGAACAGGCGCACGAGGTCACCGACGCTGACGGCCTCCTCCACCAGAGCGCTCATGATGCGTGGGGTCGACACGGCGACGTCGACGCCCCAGGTCTCGGTGAACAGCCACTCGTTCTTGGGGTGGTTGACCCGTCCGACCACACGCGGCACCCCGAACTCCGTCTTGGCCAGCAGCGACACGACCAGGTTGACCTTGTCGTCACCGGTGGCGGCGATCATCACCTGGCAGCGGTCGAGCGCCGCCTCCTCCAACGACGACAGCTCACAGGCGTCCTGCAGCAGCCACTCCGCCCGAGGCACCGTGGCCGACTTGATGGCCTTGGCGTCCTTGTCGATGAGCAGCACCTCGTGGCCGTTGTCGAGAAGCTCGCTCGCGATGGATCGGCCGACGTTGCCGGCACCGGCGATGGCGACGCGCATCATTCCTCCGGGGCGCTGGTGAGGCGGTCGACGACGTCGGTCGCATCGTCGCTCGGCAGCACGACGTGCACGACGTCGCCGTCCTGCACCACGGTGTCGCCGCTCGGGACGACGCCGGAGCCCAACCTGGTCAGAAAGGCGACCCGTGCACCGCTGGCCCTCTCCAGCTCACGCACGGAGCGTCCGCGCCACTCGTCGTCGACGTCGATCTCGGCGAGTCGCACCTTGCCGGACGGGTCGGTCCAGTGCGTCGCCGTACCCCTGGGCACGAGCCGACGGATCAGCTGGTCGGCGGTCCAGCCGACGGTGGCGACGGTAGGGATGCCGAGCCGTTCGAAGACCTCGGCCCGTCCCTGGTCGTAGATGCGGGCTGCGACGTTGTCGATTCCGAACTCCTCACGGGCCACGCGGGTGGCGATGATGTTGGAGTTGTCGCCGCTGCTGACGGCAGCGAAGGCGTCGGCCTTCTCGATGCCGGCCCGCCGCAGCACATCGGGGTCGAACCCCACGCCGGTCACGGTACGGCCTTCGAACGTCGGGCCGAGGCGGCGGAACGAGTCCGGGTCCTGGTCGATCACCGACACCTGGTGGCCCATGTCCTCCAGCATGTTGGCCAGGGTCGCGCCGACTCGGCCGCACCCCAGGATCACCACGTTCACACCGTCATCCTCCTCGTTCGCCCAGACGCTACACAACGGCTGATACCTCGTCGGCGCCGTTTGGTGCGGTCGGGGCACGTCGCCGGTCGAATCATCCCTATCGTTGCCTGTGTGGCCAGGCTGAGCGAGCTCTCCAAGCGTCTCGTGCTGGGCCGCAAGGTGCGCTCGGACAACGAGCCGCGGCGCACGCTGCGCAAGCGGGTCGCCGTCCCGGTCTTCGGTTCCGACGGCCTGTCGTCGTTGGCGTACTCGCCGGACGAGATCCTGCTCACCCTGGCCGCGGCGGGCGTCGCGGCCTATGCCTACTCGCTGCCGGTGGCCATCGCCGTCGCCCTGGTCCTCGTGGTCGTGTCGGCCTCGTACCGCCAGACCGTTCAGGAGTACCCCAGCG
>Ga0316198_10000557_pt1 | contig 19849 bp, 12 predicted proteins | sample OudBieAanoxic_MG_FD_204935 | JGI IMG/M metagenome (GOLD analysis project Ga0316198, IMG submission 204935) | Coastal sediment microbial communities from Oude Bieten Haven, Netherlands - site A anoxic | ecosystem: Environmental > Aquatic > Marine > Coastal > Sediment | place: Netherlands...
CCATCGATGATCTCGCGGCACGCGCCGTCGATGCCGTCCAGTACCTCGGTCGCCAGCTTGCCGCAATCGTGGTTGGCCCGAGCCGCCGCGAGCTTGACCATGGCCAGCGCCTGGATGAGCTCCGGGTACTGGCTGATCGGAACGCCGGTGATGTGGAAGTTCTCCATCGCCCGCTGCGTCTGTATGCCGTAGTAGGCGTCGGCCGGAACCGCTTTTTCACCCAGCAAGTCGTGCTCGATCCGTTGTTCGGGCATATCCAATCCTCCATGATGGCGTCAGAGCCTTATAGCACGAGGCACACCCACCGACCCAGATGCTCGATCCTGGATGCTGGATGCTGGATGCACACCATCGTTCGTTTTGCCGTTGAAACGTCAAGGAGTGGGTGGGCGGATCTAGTATCCAGAATCTAGCATCCAGGATCGGGTGGGCGGTTGGGAGGGCGGGCACGGGTAAACTGTCCAGCATGAACGACACCAAGAGAAAGACTCTGTACCTCATTGATGGGCCCAACATGGCGTTTCGGGCTTTTTATGCGATCGGCGGGATGTCGAATTCGCAAGGCCTACCGACCAACGCTCTCTTCGGCTTCACCAACATGCTGCTCAAGCTGATCCGCGATGAAAGACCGGACTATCTGGCCATCACCTGGGATCCCAAGGGCGGAACGTTCCGCGATCGCGCTTTTCCCGACTACAAAGGGACCCGGTCCGAGATGCCCGACGCTCTCCGCGCCCAGATGCCGCACTTCTCCCGCGTCGCTGAGGCATTCGACGTGCCATACCTGTGCATCGACGATTTCGAGGCCGACGACGTCATGGGCACCCTGGCGCGGCGACATGAGGACGATCTCGACGTCGTGCTGGTGACCTCGGACAAGGACCTCATGCAGCTGGTCTCGGAAAACGTGACCCTCTTCGATTCGATGAAGGACCGCCGCATCTCTTACCCCGAGGTTGAAGAGAAGTTCGGCTGCACCCCCGACCTGGTGCCTGACGCCCTCGGCATCTGGGGTGACTCGTCGGACAACATTCCGGGAGTCAAGGGCATCGGCGAGAAAGGCGTCAAGGCGCTGCTCGCCAAGTGGAAAGGCCTCGACGATATCTATGAACACATCGACGAGGTCACACCTCCGGGCGCCAAGACTAAACTCGAAAACGACCGTGACAACGCATATCTCTCCCGGGACCTCGCGACCATCCGCGTCGACGCGCCGGTCGAGGTCGGCCTCGACGACCTCGCCCTCCAATACCCGCCGCCCGAAGACAAGGCGCAGGAGCTCTTCACCGAGCTCGGGTTCCGCTCGCTCCTCAAACAGTTCGGCGGAGAGATGGCGGCAATCGACCGTGGAGCCTATCGTCTGGTCACGTCCATGGAAGAGCTCGAGGAGCTTCGTGCGGCGATGACCGCGACCGGCCGGTTTGCCCTCGATACCGAAACCACCTCGCTCGACGCCCTCCAGGCTGACCTGGTCGGCCTCTCCTTCTGCGCCGACGAAAAGATCGCCTGGTACGTGCCGGTCGCCCATGCATCTCTCGAACAGCAGCTCACGTGGGACACGGTGCGCGAGATCGTGGCGCCTCTGATCGAAGATCCCGACATCGGTATCACCGGTCAACACCTCAAGTACGACCTCAAGGTCCTCGCGCGGCACGGTGTGACCCTGGACGGCATCGACGGAGACACCCTTCTGGCCGACTACCTTCTGAGTCCCGACCGCCGCTCGCACAAGCTCGACGACCTCGCCCTGATCCACCTCTCCCACCGCATGATCCCCTACGAAGAGGTCGCCGGAGACAAAGAGACCTTTGCCGAGGTCAGCCTCGACGAGGCCCGCGACTACGCCGCCGAAGACGCCCACGTGACCTGGCTGCTCGACGCCAAGCTCGGGCCGGCGCTCGTCGAGGAGGACCTGGACCAGCTCTACCGGGAGCTTGAGCTGCCGCTGATTCCGGTCCTGGCGAAGATGGAGAGCAGCGGCATCGCGATCGACAGGACCGTCCTCGAGGGGCTCTCCGAGGAGCTTGCCGAAGGTATCGCGAATGCCGAAGCCCGGTGCTACGAGGCGGCCGGTGAAGAGTTCAAGATCGGTTCGGTCAAGCAGCTCCGGGAAATTCTCTTCGAGAAACTCGGCCTGCCGGTGATGCGAAAGACCAAGACCGGCCCCTCCACCAACGAACAGGTGCTCACCGAGCTCGCCCTCCAACACCCGCTGCCGCGGGCAATCCTCGACTACCGCTCGCTGGTGAAGCTCAAGAACACCTACGTAGACCCATTGCCCGGACTCGTCAACCCGGAGACCGGCCGCATCCACACCCACTACTCACAGACGACTGCTGCCACCGGCAGGCTCTCTTCCACCGATCCCAATCTGCAGAACATCCCGGTCCGCACCGAAGAGGGGCGCCGGATCCGAACAGCCTTCGTCGCACCGCCCGGCCGCGTCCTGCTCGCCGCCGACTATTCACAGGTCGAGCTGAGGATCCTCGCCCACCTTTGCGGCGGCGTCGGCGGTTTTGCCGAAGCGTTTGCCCGCGGGGTCGATGTCCACGCCGAGACGGCGGCTGGACTCTTCGAGGTGGCAGCCGAGGAGGTGACGCGGGAGATGCGGACCATCGCCAAGGCCGTCAACTTCGGCATCGTCTACGGTCAGAGCGCCTTTGGCCTGGCCCAGACTCAGAGGATTTCGCGCGGCGAAGCCGCGGACTACATCAAGCGCTATAAGCAACGATTCCCGGAGATCGAGGAGTACCGCCAGCGGACCCTGGAAGAAGCCGCGGAGAACGGCTATGTCGAGACGCTCATGGGTAGAAAACGTCCGGTACCGGACCTCCAGAGCGGCAACTTTGCGGCACGGGCGGCGGCTGAAAGGGTGGCCATCAACACACCGGTCCAGGGCAGCGCCGCCGACCTCATCAAGAAGGCAATGCTGACGGTAGACGCGCGGCTGCGGAAAGAATTCCCCGGTCAGCTGCTCTTGCTCCAGGTCCACGACGAGCTGCTGCTCGAGGTCGATGAGGACCGGGCCGCTGAGGTCGGCGAGATGGTGAAGTCAGAGATGTGCTCGGCGATGGAGTTGTCGGTTCCGTTGGTCGTAGATCTGGGCACGGGTAAGGACTGGGAGGAGGCGCATTAGAATTCGGAATTCGGAATTCGGAATCTTCCTTCGCCACCGCAGAATCCGTTTTCTTCACCTGTCTCGCTTTGGCGAGCGAGGTGCCAAAGACGCCTCTTTGAGCCTCCCGCTTCGACGGGAAGTTGCCATCTTTTGCATTGTTCGAATCCTTCGCCTCGCGATTCGGTGACGCGTCCCAGGCGAACAATGCTAAAGGTGGCTCCTGTGTCATCGAATCGGCGGGGCGCCTCTCATTGGCGTTATGGCACCGGTGTCGTCGAAGCGGCAAGGCGCTTCTCATGGGCGCGGTGTCAGCATGTTGACGTCAGAGCGTCGCCGCCTTAGGGTGGCCCCAGACAGGACGGTTGACGGGAAGCCGGTGAGAATCCGGCGCGGCCCCCGCCACTGTGACCGGGGACGGGCCGCTCACGATGCCACTGATTGTCCCGATCCGAAAGGGTTGGCCAATTGGGAAGGCGAGCGGTTGCGATCGATCCGGGAGCCAGGAGACCTGCCGTTCTGAATAGTGAAACGGGAGGTTTCGTGTGTTCAGCAGGATCCGTTTAACCAGTCAAATGATCGTTCTGGCAACCGTCCTCGGCTTGGGTGCCATGCCAGCTTCCGCCCAGTACGAGACCAGGCCACAAGCCCCACCAAAGCCATCTTTCTCAGACGAGGTCACGGTCACAGCCACCGGCATCGAAACCGAAGTCGACGAGGCCCCCACCGTGGTCACCGTCGTCACCCGCGATGAGATGGACGATGCCCAGGCCGACCGCGTGGTAGATATGCTGCGCCGGGTGCCGGGTCTCGCCGTCGTAGGTTCGGGCGACGCCGGCAAGCTGGCCACGGTCTTCACCCGCGGCACCGGCTCCAACCAGACGCTGGTGATGCTCGACGGCGTGCGCATCAACTCGGCATTCTTCGGTGGCTTCGACTGGAGCCGCCTCAGCACTGCAGGCCTGCGCCAGGTGGAGGTCGTGAGGGGACCCTACTCCGCCCTGTGGGGCGCTGACGCGGTCGGTGGTGTCATCAATCTCCGACCGCAGCGGGCCGAGGGCGGCTTTAACGGCCGTTTCTTCGGCGAAGGCGGATCGAACAGTTGGCAGCGTCTCGAGGCGGACATCGGCTGGGGTAGTAAGAGCTTCGACATTTACGCCTCCGGTTATGACCGCCAGTCGGACGGCGAGCTCGACAACTCCGATTATTCAAGCCGCCAGTTCCTGGTCACCGCCGGATTCAGCTTCGGAAAACTCCGGAGCCGACTCGGAGTGATGGCCCAGAATGTGGAGACCGAGACCGGGATCCCCTTCGCAATCCCAGGTGACACGACGCCGGATCGGCGCCAACAGGGCGAATCGACCCTTATCGCAGTGCCTTTCACATGGCACATCGCCCAACGATGGACTCTCGAGCTGATCGGATCGCAGATCGACACCACCTTTGCATTCGCCGACCCGGACGACGCATGGGTGACCGACTCATCGACTGACACCACATCCACCCAGGCTCGTCTCGCCTCAAACCACGACCTCGGCAGCCACACATTCAGCTGGGGTGGTGAGTGGAGGTCCGACGAGGTCAACGACGCCTCCAACCTCGGCCCCAATGTCGACGCCGAAAAGGTCGAAGTCACAAGCTTCTTCCTCCAGGACGTGTGGAATATGGGCGCCAAGCTGCGCCTTCTGTTGGGCGTCCGCTGGGACGATGCCGATCAGTGGGGTTCCGAGACCTCGCCGCGGGCAGACCTGGGGTGGCGCATGTCAGACACCTTGGAACTCAGGATGGGTTACGGGACCGCTTTCCGGCCCCCATCGATCGGCGAGCTCTACTACCCGCTCTCCGGCAACCCCGATCTGGTGGCCGAAACTTCTTCGTCCGGAGACATCGGCCTCATCTCCACGAGTCGAAACGGAAACTCGCGCTGGGAGCTGACCGGGTTCTCCACCGATCTCGACAATCTCGTCGAGTTTGATTTTTCGACGTATCAGAACCACAACGTCGGTTCGGCATCGATCCGTGGCGCCGAGATCTCCTGGACCCGATCACTCGGGAAACGGGGTGCATCATTCATTCAGGCGACCTACCTTGACACCGAGGACGACGAGGGCCGACCGTTGCTGCGGCGGCCCGAGTGGAGCGGTTCATGGACCGTCCAGGGGAATTTTTCGAAACACCTGAGTGGCGATCTCACCATCCTGTATGTCGGCGCCCGGGACGATGTCGACCCGATCACCTTCGAACGCTCCCAGGCTTCGAGCTACACAACCGGGGACATCGCCCTCGCCTACAGCCTGTGGGACGGCGTCGAAGTCACCGGACGGGTGCTCAATGTGCTCGACAAGGACTACCAGGAGGTGCTCGGCTACCCGGCCCAGGGCCGTCGCTATCTGTTCGGGCTGCGCCTGGGAGTCGACAAGCCAGCTCGCTGGCAGGGAACGCCCTGAGAGTTTTGAGTTCTTAGTTTTGAGTTTTGAGTTATGGATGCCCTTCGGGTGTCGCGACTCACCACTACTACCGAGTGGCTCCCGTCCCCGAGTATTCGCTGACTTCTCCATGCCAGAAGGAGTGTGGATGGAAACTCAAAACTAAGAACTCAAAATTCAAAACTTTCATTGGAGCCTGACACGGTTTCAATTCAAATAACATTGACAGTCTGAAACATTGACAACCAGTCTGCGAACCACTAATGTGTTTATTAGTTGAGAACGTGAATCATTTGCATTAGCAATGAGCGAACCCGAAAGGAGCCTAAAAATGAAGAAGACGATGATGGTACTCGGAGTTGTGTTCTGCGCAACTCTGTTGGTGAATCCGGCCGTGGCCTGTGACGGCAAAGAGGCCAAGAATGCGAGCAACGACGGCGCGAGCTGCTCGAAAACTGCCGCGGTGCAGGCGAGCAACGAAGGCACGACCTGTTCGAAATCGGAAGCGGTGAAAGCCAGCAACGAAGGCGCCACGTGCTCGAAGTCGACTGCCAAGGCGGCGTATGCCAAGGCGATCGAGGAAACCGGCTGCGAGAAAACTGCGCAGACCGCGTACAAGAACACTCTTGCAGAGAACGTCTATGCCAAGAGCTACGCCGAGACCAGCTGCAGCAAGACCGCGGGGAAGGCCGCCTATGCCGCCGTCTACGCCGAGACCAGCTGTGAAACGTCTTCGCAGACAGCCGCTACCCACGCTGTGGCCAATGCTTCCTACGATGCGACCTACGCCAAAACCGGCTGCGAGAAGACCGCCCAGGCGGCTTACGCGAGCATCACAAAGACTGCCGGCGCGAGCTGTGCCACTGCTGCCTCCAAGACCAGCTGCGACAAGGGCAATGCCGAGAGTTCCTCCGACAAGCTTGCCGATGCCGACGTGAAGGTGGCCTCCAACGAAGAAGGATCTTCGCGCTAAATTCCTTCCGAAGAACGATTTCCCTTGCATCCGGGCGCGAGCCCGGGTGCTTTTTATTTGTGACCGGGGGCACAGAACAGGATCCTCCAAAGGTGCGACATTGTTTCTATGGAGGGCAGATGAGGAGAAAGAAAGCGATGGCACCACAACGATCGCGCCGTCTCCGCTTGCTCGAGAGCCTGCGTCGCACGATGAACGAGATCCTGCACAACAGGGTCCATCGGCTGGCCCAAAAACGCGGCCATGGGGCGCCCCAGAACACAGGTTCCATCTATACCTCTGCTGCCGAAGAGGCGCCCGAGTTGCTCGACCAGCTTTTCTTCGTCCACCGCAAGGTTGGTGAAGAGATGGGTGAAGAGTTCGGTCCGTACACCCCTGACCAACTCGACGAACGTCAACGCAAAGCGATGCTGTCGGCGGTCCGTGCGGCTGTCCATCGGTCGCGCGAAATCCTCGAGTCGCAAACAAAGTAGTACCCGATTGTCAGCCGCATCACACCTGATCTGATGGAAGAGCGGACGCAATGACCTCGCGGACCTGATCCGACAAAATCGAACAATCAGTAGCCGTCAGACCCTCGACGGGGATCGAGGGGTGGATGATGAGGCGCGCTGAACCCGGCAGGAGGTCGGAGGTGCCAGCGGGGAGCACGTTCCGGGTTCCAGTCACCGTCAAAGGAAGGATCGGCAGACCGAGGTCCACCGCCATCCGAAACGCGCCTTTCTTAAATCGCATGAGTTTGCCATCGCGGCTCCGGGTGCCTTCCGGGAAGAAAATCACTGAGGTGCCGTCGACGATCTTTTTCTTTGCTTGTTCGAGGGCGGCCATCGCCGCCGCGTGGTCCGAGCGGTCGATGAAAATGTGACCAAGGCGGTCACACGCCACGCCAATCCCAGGCACCGAACGCAGCTCTTGCTTCATCACCCATTTGAAGTCAACTCCGAGCCATCCGTAGAGCAAAAAGATATCGAACTGACTCTGGTGGTTGGAGACCAGAACGTAGGACTGTTGAGGATCGATGTTCTCGCGTCCTTCGACTCGAACTCTCATCGGTGCAAAGAACGCCAGGGTGCGCGCCCACGGTATGGCACTCAGGCGGCTCGCGGTGCGCGGCGAGGCCACAAGGCTCAGGATCAGGGCGAGGGTCGCCTGAGACGCAGTCACCAAAACCACCACCGGTGTGAAGACCAGGTACTTGTAGGGCTGGTACAGCCACCACTTCAGACCGCGCTGTCTCATGGGGTGGAATCATACCCGAAACGAGGCCGTGACTTACGGGCTAGGATTCTCGATGCTCGATCAAACAGAATGGCCGGCCCCTTTCCATTCTTGTCAACGCGTAGGGGGGGGGGCAATCCGAAATCCGAATTTCGAAATCTCAGCTCGGGTGGGTGGATCGAGTATCCAGTATCGAGTATCCAGCGCAGCAACCCGTAACTCACACGTGGACGGTGGTATCCTTTCTCACCGTGCGATACCCGGAGGCAGAGTGAGCGAACGCTACTACATCACAACACCGATCTACTACGTCAACGATATGCCCCATATCGGGCATATCTACACGACCGTCATGGCAGACATCTTTGCGCGCTACAAGCGGCTGACCGGCGCCGAGGTACGGTTCCTCACCGGCACCGACGAGCACGGCCAGAAGATTGAGAAGGCGGCCGCAGAACAGGGCATCGAGCCCATCCAGCTCGCCGATCGGGTAGTGGCGCGCTACCACTCCCTCTGGAAAACCTTGGAGATTTCGCACGACGACTTCATTCGCACCTCCGAGCAGCGCCACAAACGGGGGGTCGCCGAGATCATCCGCCGCATCACTGCGGCCGGCGACATCTACCAGGGTGAGTACGAAGGCTGGTACCTTGCCGCCGACGAGGCCTTCATTCCGGATTCGCAGGTCAAGGACGGCCACGACATCGAGAGCGGGCGTGCCGTCGAGCGCCTTTCCGAACCGAGCTACTTCTTCCGCCTCTCCGCCTACCAGGAGCCGTTACTCCGCTGGTACAAGGAAAACCCCGACTGTATCCGTCCCCGGACCCGCTACAACGAGGTCCTGAGCTTTGTCGAGGGTGGTCTCCGGGATCTCTCGATCTCCCGCACCTCGCTCAAGTGGGGGGTCCCCTACCCCGGTGACGAAGAACACGTCGTCTATGTGTGGCTCGATGCTCTCACCAATTACATCTCGGCCCTCGGCTTCGGCTCCGATGACAACGCCCTCTACGAGGACGTTTGGCCGGCCGCTATGCACCTGGTCGGCAAGGACATCCTGCGTTTTCACTGCGTCTACTGGCCGGCGTTCCTGATGTCCGCCGGGCTGCCGTTGCCGAAGCAGATCTTCGGCCACGGATGGTGGCTGCGCGACGAGGCCAAGATGTCGAAGTCGATCGGCAACGCGGTCCGGCCCGACTACCTCATCGAGCGCTTCGGCGCCGATGCGCTGCGCTACTTTCTGGCCCGCGAGATGACTTTTGGTCAGGACGCCTCGTTCTCGGACGAGGCCTTTCTCGAGCGCTTCAACGCCGATCTCGCCAACGCCCTCGGCAACACCGCCCAACGTACGCTTTCGATGACCGGCCGCTACCTCGACGGAAAGATCCCCGCGGTCTCGGACGATGGACCGGTGCCTGCAGCGGCCGCCGCTGCGGTGGCGAGCTACCGTGAACACATGGAGGACGCCGAACCCAACCGTGCTCTTGAAGGTGCGTGGCAGCTGCTCAAAGCCATCGATGTTCACATTCAGGATCAACAGCCGTGGGCCCGTGCCAAGGAGGGCGATGCCGGACGCGCAGCCATTGAGAGCACCCTCTACGTTTCACTCGAGGGACTGCGCATCACCGCGCTGATGATCGAGCCCTTCATGCCTGCAATCGCCAAAGACCTCAGACACCAGCTCGGTGTCGACGACATGCCCCGAAACCTCGGCGACGCCACCAACTGGGGCGGATTGTCCGAAGGCACCGCGATCGGCAAGACGGAGCCTCTGTTCCCCCGAGTCGATATCAAGGCCTACATCAAGGAGCTGCAGATGGACACAGCGAAGGAAGATGCCTCCGAAACCCCCGAGTCTGACCTCCTCTCGATTGACGAGTTCTTCAAGACCAAGCTGGTCGTTGGCACCGTCCGAGAGGCAGAGCAGGTCCCGAAGTCGAAGAAGCTGGTGCGGCTCAAGGTTGATCTCGGCGAGCCCGAGCTGAGGCAGCTGGTGGCCGGCATCGCCGACCGTTACGAGGCTGCCGATCTGGTCGGCCGCCAGATCGTAGTGGTAGCGAACCTCAAACCGGCGAAGCTGATGGGTGTCGAGTCGCAAGGAATGCTCCTCGCCGCAAATCTAGAGGGAGCACCGTTCCTGCTTTCGCCAGATGAAGAGGTGCCTCCCGGCACGGTGGTAAGTTAGCCGCCTGTCATCCCGAGCGAGCGAGCCCGGCGAGCGAGTCGAGGGATCCCCCGACTTCTCCGGAGAATCTCGATATCTTAACAATTTCTGACTTCAGGGGATCCTTCGACTCGGCCTTTGGCCTCGCTCAGGATGACATTCGAATTCGCTCATACACTAGAAAGCTGTAGTCAAACTCGTTCTTCTCGTCCGCATCGTGGTGCTCTTCGGAGACCAGATCCCATTCATCGATATCGAAGTCGGGAAAGAAGGTGTCGCCCTCCACCTCGGCGTGGATCCGGGTCAGGTAGATCCGGTCGACGAGGTCGCGGGCAAGAGCAAAGCGGTAGATCTGCGAGCCGCCGCCGATGAAGGGCTCGTCATCGCTTGCCGCAACCTCGAGAGCCTGCTCCACCGAGCGCACGACCTGCGCACCCTCGGGAGCAAACCGCCGGCTCCGGGTCACGACAACCATGGTCCGACCCGGAAGTGGCTCACCGACCTCTTCCCAGGTACGGCGTCCGATGATCAGGTGGTGCCCCATAGTGGTGCGTTTAAAGTGCTTGAGGTCAGCCGGCAGATGCCACGGCAGACCTCCATCCAGACCTATGACTCCGTTTGATGACACGGCGACAATCAATGAAACCGTCATCGTCACACCGCAATCGGGGCCTTGATGTGGGGGTGCGGATCGTAGTCCTCGAGCCGGAAATCCTCGAACCTGAAATCGAAGATGCTGTCGGGCCTGCGGTCAATTCGCATCGTCGGCAGGGCACGCGGTGGGCGTTCGAGTTGAGTGCGAGCCTGCTCGACGTGGTTGCTGTAAAGGTGGACATCACCATAGGTATGGACGAACTCCCGCGCCTCGAGACCGCAGACGTGGGCCACCATCATCGTCAGAAGGCTGTACGAGGCGATGTTGAAGGGCACACCCAGGAACAGGTCGGCACTCCGCTGGTAAAGCTGGCACGAAAGGCCACCGTCCGCAATCCAGAATTGGAAGAGGCAGTGGCACGGCGGAAGCGCCATCTGCTCGATATCGGCGACATTCCACGCCGAGACGATATGCCGACGCGAATCCGGTTCCTTTCGGATGCCCTCGATGAGGCGCTCGATCTGATCGATCTTTGGGCCACCCGGCGTCGGCCACGACCGCCACTGGGAACCGTAGATCGGGCCGAGGTTACCGTCGTTGTCGGCCCACTCGTCCCAGATGGTCACCCCGTGTTGGTGCAGATAGTCGAGATTGGTGCCACCAGCCAGGAACCACAGCAGCTCATGGATGATCGAGCGCAGATGGAGCTTCTTGGTCGTCAGGGCCGGAAAACCTTTCCGGAGATCGAGGCGCATCTGGTAGCCAAATGAGCTGAGGGTGCCGGTGCCGGTGCGATCCTCTTTCACCACCCCGTTCTCCAGGATGTGTTCGAGAAGATCCAGGTACTGCCTCATCCGCGCTGCATTCCGGGTGTGAGCCAGTCGCTTACCAGCTCGATCCAACGGCCCTGGCCCTTGAGAACGACCTCGGCTAGCTCGCGCACCGCTCCCCGGCCGCCCTCCGTACCGCACACCAGATCGCAGGCGGCAATGACCTCCGGCGCCGCATCGTTCGGGCAGGCGGCAAATCCGGCACGCCCGAGCAACGGCAGGTCCGGCAGATCGTCACCCATCGCCGCGATCTCCAAATCCGTAATCTGGAGCAACTCTTCCATGCGGTCGAGGTCCGCTGGTTTGTCGTTGGAGCCGACAACGATGAGTTCCGATCGCATCCCAAGCTCCGAGCAGCGAGTCATCACCGCTTCGCTCGAGCGACCGCTGATCACTCCGACCTGGATACCGGCACGCAGGAGAAGACGGATGGCGAGACCATCCCGAGCCGAGAATCGCTTGCGATCCTCGCCGTCGGCCGAGTAGATCAGTGAGCCGTCGGTCAGTACACCGTCGACATCGAGCACGACGAGTTTGATCGGCTCGAGCTTTTCACGAACATTGGCAGGGAGTCGACTTGGCATGGCCGCATGCTAGCAGAACGGGCTCAATTAGGAATTGGGAATGAGGAATTAGGAATTTCCACACAACCCCCCTGGGCAATTTCGGATTTCGGATTTCGGATTTCGGATCTTCCACACACCCTCCCAAGAGCGCGACGGAAGTACGGCGCGTGCCTCGGAGATGCCATCTTCTTCGCCGCCCATGAGGAGCGCTTTGCTGCATCGGCGACTCAGGTATCATCCGCCCATTAAGAGCGCTGAGCTGCGTCGACGACGCAGGTACCACCTTTCGCATTGTTCGCATCGGCGCGTACCGAAATTGGGTAGCGACGAATTCGAACAATGCGAAAGGTGGTACCTTGCCCGCCGAAGCGAGACGCGCCTATCGGTGGGCAAACAATGCGAAGGGTGGCACCTTGTTCGTCGCAGCGGGAAGCGCTCGCCGGTCTTAACGTCCGATCGAAAGCCTGACGATGACCGGATCGTGATCGCTGGCGCGGTCGGTGGCCGGGAACTCAGCGTTGACGTGCACCATTTCGATTTCGGCATCGTTCGTCAGGGACTCGGTCACGAGCACGTGGTCGAGGACCTGCGAGTTGCCGAGATAGACGTAGCTGTAACGAATCTCCTGCGGCAACCGCTTGACCAGGTTTTCGAGGCCCGCCACCTCAAGAGCTTCAAGGGCACTACTGTTCTCGAAGTCGTTGAGGTCACCGAGCACCACGATTCGGGCTTTTGAATCGTTCTTCACAACCTCACTGACAAAATCCGCCACCACTCGAGTCTGAGCGGTACGGCGACGGTCTGTGGTCTTGATCCGCGGCTGCCGGCGTCCAAAAATCGGGTCGTCGCCGCCCTTGGATCTCAGGTGGAGGTTGACCAGAAGGATTGGTCTGCCGGCGAAACGGAACTCGCCTACCAGCGGCTTGCGGCTCCCGCCACGACCTTCATCGTCGCGCCGAAACGCAGAATTGCCGGGGTCTAACAGACCGGGGCTGCAGGACCGGCGCAGCCCGTCAGCCACCGCTACGCCTGGGCCGTCTGAGCAACCCTCGCGATCGACGAACTCGACCCTCGCCGGGTTGAAGAGGAAGGCGTTGCGGATGTTGGCACCAGGTTGGCCGCCGTCGGCATTGTTTTCAGGATCGATGGACCGCGTCTCGTAACGCGGTCCCCCGGCACCTTCAATCGCCGCGACCAGAATCTCCAGTGTACGCGCGGCGGTCACTTTGCCGTCGTCCTCGGGCCCGGTGTCGTCCTGCACCTCCTGCACGGCCACGATGTCGGGCGCACCGAGGTTTTCGGCCACAATGGCGGCCAGGCGCTCGAACTTCTCCCCCTCGGAGACCGCCGACAAATTTTCAAGGTTGAAGGACGCAACCGTCAGGTGCGAGGCATCACCGGTCAGGCTGGTTCGCTCGCGGGCAAGCCCGCCGCTACTAACCTCGGGCAGCGGCTTGGTGTTGAGGAGCCTGTAGCTGCCGTAGCTATAGTGGAGGATTCCTTCCACCGGCGCGGCCAACGAGTCGCCGACATTCAGGTCTGGCGGTTCGGCTACCAGCCGGTCGTCAACGATGATCCGCTGCGGGTTGACGTTGTCCTCGAGCAAGCGGAGGCCGCCTCGATGTGTCCTCAAGACCGCGCTCCGTCCGGCGTTTGCCAGGACGACCGCCTCGCCGTAGCCCGAGATCGGCCCCACCACCACCGGTTCCTCGATCCGCACCAGCATGCCCTCGAGGCTCTCGAAGGCATCCGCGGCGAACTGAGTTGGATCAAAGGATTCAAGCCTCGACGAAGCGACATCGGGCTGCGGAATCACGACTCCGGCCTCGCCGATCAGGACCGGCTCCGGCAGATTGCCGGAGTCTTGGCAGGTCAGCGCCTCGAGACTCGACGCCACCAGTCGCGTAACCGGCAGCTCGAAACCCCATGACCGCTCCTCCACCCGACCCTCGAGCCGAACCAGGTCACCCACTTCGGCTTTTGGCAGACCCTCGAGAGCGGTCACGAACAACCCCTCCGATGTCCGGGGGTCCGTGTCTCCAGGCACTTGATTCTGGATCCAAAACGCCTGCCCGGTGCGGCTGCCGAGGATGGCCGTGACCAGACCGTAAACCTGCGAAACGCACTGACCGACAAGCGGCGACACATGGCCAGCTCCTTGAATCTCGTGAATCCCTGCCTCGCGACGAGTGACAACTGGCGATGCAACCCCGGACACTGCCAGGAGCAGCACCTGGTTGGTCTGTACCGAGGGTTGGAAGTTGTTGTCCGAGATCAGAACCAACGACCGGCGTCCGTCCGCCAGCGCGGGGCCGAAGGCCATACCCTCGATGTTGTCGGGCTCCACGCCGAGTTCTCCGATATCGGCGACCAGGACCTTGGCCAGTGGCGGTGGTTTCGGATCGTCCAGGTCGCTGAAACTGTCGATGTCTTTGATATCCGCTGCGCCCTGAAGATTCACCAGATAGATCCGTACCGTATTGCCGACCCCGACCGAGAACGAACGCTCGAGGACCAAGAGCCTTTCATTATCGAGGGCGAGAATCTCCGAGATCCCGTTGGTTCGGAAGGCGGTGGCCGGTCGAGGCTCGTCCGGCACCGGCCCGACCTGATAGAAGTACTCGGCGACCGTCCGTCCGCTGGACAGCTCGATCTTCAACAACCGGGTTGGGCTTTCGACAGCAAGATCGGCCGCCGGACCGTCCTGGAGAAGGGCATTCTCTGCGGCAACGAAGAGCCGGCTGCCGTCCGGGCTGACGGCGAGTCCCTCGAAGCCGAGATTGTCGCGCACGCCACGGGTGCCATCGGCATCCGGCAGAAAGTGCTCCGGCAGGCCTAGAGTACCAATGAGCGAGCCATCGAGCCCGAATTGCCCTACCAGCGGGTCGATGCCGCGGTGGGGCACGCCTTCCGACGCCAGGAACAGGGTGCCCCCTTCGGTGAGTGCGAGAGCCTCGGGATCGATGTCGCCACGCGCGAAAGTCGCACCTTCTTTGTCACGCAGGAGCGTCGCTCCAAGAACCGATGCCTCGACATCCTCGCCGTCGAATCGGATCTTGAGGGTGTAGAAACGTGGTGGAGCGAGGCTCCCACGATCGTCAGAAATTGCGTAAAAGAGGTCGCAGCCGGGGTCGTAGGTCAGACCCGACAGGCCGCCGACGCGGGTCCGATCGACCTCAAGGTCACCGGGCAGCGCAGTCTGTGCGAGAAGCTCGACGGCCACATCGGCCGCCGAGGCCGAAACTGCAACGGCGGAAAGCAGCAGAAATGCGAGGATCGTTTTTCGGGAGCTATTCGGCGTCAATCGAAGGACCACTCGAGCTCTTCGATCATCTTCTTCTCTGCAGCGGAGATCGAGGCGACCCCGAGAAACCCGCCGGCGGCCTCGGCAACGGCTCGTGCGCGGCCCATCGTGCCGCTCTTGAGCTGAGCTCTGGAGCGTTCGCCGAGAGAATCCTTCAGCACCTCCATGTAGCCCTTCCAGACCTCAAGAAGCTTCGGATCCGGCTTCATCTTTAGCCAGTTCCTGAGGAGATCACAGGTCGGGCTGCCCTCCTCGACTCCACCTTCGATGGCGGCCTGGATGATGGCGTCGCGCTCTTTCGCCTGGATTTCTCCATCGGCCCAAGCAACTTCCACCAGCGGCACCAGCGAAAACGCAACCATGGTCACGGGTTCGATTTCGAGTTCGACGAGCGCATCGAGGATCTCTTCGTTGTCGATATTGAGGTACTCACGGAATTCCTTCTTCTTAACCTCGAGTGCCTTCACGGCACGCAACTCCTGCAGGATCCGCTCGTTCTCCTTGGCAAAAAAGCTGTCTTCGAGGGCCTTGGCCTTGGCCTTCAGGCCTTTGACGTTTTCGGTACCTTTCATGGGGGCCGTCTCCTTCGGCGCTGGGTGTCGGGGCAGCTCGTCTCGCCGCCGGGGGTGATTATGCCATGGAAAGGGGCTTCGGGCCTGGGGCTTGGGGCTTGGGGCTTGACCAGCCAACGACTGATTCGCGCTCAAATCTCGTTAAGCCTCAGGTCTCAAGCCTCAAGCCCTCGGGCGCGGGCACGGGCGCGGGCACGGGCACGGGATCAATGCGACTGGTATCGGAGGGCGGAGATGCGTAGAATACGCCGGGTCCGTTGAAAAGCGGGCTTTGAGGGGAAATCATGGTCGAGTTCACGTACCAACCGTCAATCATCGAACCCAAGTGGCAAGCGGTCTGGGCCGAGCGCCGCACCTTCCGGACGCCGTCCGACCCGGAGGAGCTGCGTTCGAAGCCCAAATACTACGTGCTTGACATGTTCCCCTACCCCTCCGGCGCCGGCCTCCACGTCGGCCACCCCGAGGGCTACACCGCAACCGATGTCATGGCGCGGATGAAGCGCGCCCAGGGCTTCAACGTCTTGCATCCGATGGGTTGGGACGCGTTCGGGCTGCCCGCCGAGCGCGCCGCGGTTCGTGAGGGGCTGCACCCGGCTGCGATCACCGAGCGCAACATCGCGACGTTCCGCAAGCAGATCCAGGGACTCGGTTTCTCCTACGACTGGGAGCGCGAGGTCAACACCTCCTCCCCCGACTACTACCGCTGGACCCAGTGGATCTTCCTCCAGCTCTATGAGAAGGGCCTCGCCTACATGGCCGACGTGCCCGTCAACTGGTGCCCGGCCCTCGGCACGGTTCTCGCCAACGAGGAGGTCAAGGACGGAGCCTACGTCGAAACCGGAGATCCGGTCGAGCGGCGCCTTATGCGGCAGTGGATGCTCAAGATCACCGACTACGCCGAGCGCCTGCTTGACGACCTCGATCTGGTCGACTGGCCGGAGAGCGTCAAGGAGATGCAGCGCAACTGGATCGGCAAGAGTTACGGCGCCGACGTCACCTTCCGGATCGACGGCAGCGACAAGGACTTCACGGTTTTCACAACCCGCCCCGACACCCTCTTTGGCGCCACCTACTGCGTCTTTGCCCCGGAGCACCGGTTGGTGGTCGAGATGACGACTGGCGAGCAACGGGCAACGGTCGAGACCTATGTCGATGAGGCGAGGCAGAAGACCGACCTGGACCGCACCGATCTTGCCAAGGGCAAGACTGGCGTTTTCACCGGCGCCTACGCGGTCAACCCGGTCAACGACGAGAAGATCCCGATCTGGGTCGCGGACTATGTGCTCATGGGTTACGGCACCGGCGCCATCATGGCGGTTCCTGGCCACGACGAGCGTGACCACGAGTTTGCCCGGGAATACGACCTGCCGATTGTCGAGGTTGTGTCGGGATCGGGGGTTCCGATCGAGCAAGCAGCCTATGTCGACAACGTCGACGGCGTGCTCGTGAACTCGAGCGGCAAGGACGGCTTTTCAATCGATGGTCTCAAGGTGCCGGACGCCATCGCCAAGATCACGACCTGGCTGTCCGAGCGTGGTCTCGGCGAAGGACGGGTCCAGTACCGGCTCCGCGACTGGCTCTTTTCTCGCCAGCGCTACTGGGGCGAGCCCTTTCCGGTAGTCCACACCGACGACGGCGAGGTAGTTCCACTGCCCGATGATGTCTTGCCGGTCGAGCTACCGGTGATCGACGAGTACAAACCGACCGACGACGGCCGCCCGCCCCTCGCCCGAGCGGGTGACGACTGGCTTCGAGTCGATCTGCCAGACGGCCGCGAATCGACCCGCGAGACCAACACCATGCCGCAGTGGGCGGGATCGTGTTGGTACTACCTGCGGTACCTGGATCCCCACAACGACCAGGAGGCCTGGTCCCAGGACGCGGAGAATTACTGGATGCCGATCGACCTCTACGTTGGCGGCGTCGAGCATGCGGTGCTCCACCTGCTCTACGCCCGCTTTTGGCACAAGGTCCTTTACGATTGCGGATACGTCCACACCAAGGAGCCGTTCCAAAAGCTCTTCAACCAGGGGATGATCCTCGCCTACTCCTACCGCGACGCGAATGGCAAGTATTACCACCCTTCAGATGCCGAGGAACGGGACGGTCGTTTTTTCACCAAAGACGGCGGCACCGAGCTCGAGGCCCAGATCGAGAAGATGTCCAAATCCAAGCTCAACGTCGTCAATCCGGACGACGTCATCACCAGGTATGGCGCCGACGCCATGCGTCTTTACGAACTCTTCATGGGCCCGCTCGAAGTGCAGAAGCCGTGGCAGATGAAGGATGTAGAGGGCGTCAACCGATTTCTGCAACGGGTCTGGCGGCTCGTCGTGGATGAGGAATCCGGCGGTCTCAATTCAAAGCTCATCGACGCGCCGGCGTCGTCAGAGCCGGACCTCCAGCGCTCACTTCACAAAACAATCCGTAAGGTCACGTCGGACACCGAGACCCTACAGATGAACACCGCCATCGCGCAAATGATGATCTTCACCAACGACGCGACCAGCGCCTCGACCCTGCCGCGCGAGATCGTCGGCGCCTTCTTGCGCCTGCTTTCGCCCTACGCGCCTCACATCTGTGAAGAGGTCTGGCAGCGCCTCGGCGAGGAGGAGCTCATCGCCCACGCCAAGTGGCCGAGCTGGGACCCCGAGCTGGCGCAGGACGAGACGATCACAGTCGTCGTCCAGGTCAACGGCAAGAAGCGCGATGAGCTGCAGGTGTCTCGCGACACTGACAAGGACGAGCTCGAGCGACTCGCGCTGGCCTCGGAGAACGCGCAGAAATTCATCGCCGGCAAGGAGCCGAAGAAGGTCATTGTCGTTCCCGGGCGATTGGTGAATATCGTCGTATAGATCTCAGTTTTGAGTTCTCAGTTTTAAGTTTTGAGTTATCCACACCTATCGGGTTTTGGGCCGGGTGGAAACTCAAAACTCATAACTCAACACTCAAAACTCATTCGCTCCTGCTCCCCTGCATCTCGGGGCGCGGGTCAGCGCAATGGAAGGGTGATAATGACTTCGAGGCCGCCATCGGGGTGGTTTTGGGCGGTTACCGTTCCGTCGTGAACCGCAACCGCGCGGCGGGCGATGGCAAGGCCGAGACCGGCACCTCCGGTCGACCTCTCGCGAGCGTCGGCCACTCGAGAGAAGGGCTCGAAAAGGGTCTCGAGGTGCTCCTCGGGCACGCCGGGACCGTGGTCGCGAATGAAAATGTCTGCGCCCTGGTCGGCGCAGTCGAGGGAAACCTCGACCGCCGTCTCTTCGGCCGTGTGGCGCACGGCGTTGCGCAAAACATTGTCGAGGGCGCTCCTGACCAGGGCGGGATAGCCCCGCATCGTGCATCGGGAATCCGCTTCAAACTCCACCCCGCGTTGGGTGGCAGAAGCCTCGAAGGAGGCATCGTCGACGACCTCGTTGAGGAGGTCGGTGAGATCGAAATCCAACTTTTCGGTGTCCGGCGCTCGAGCCTCGAGGCGTTCCAACAGGAGAAGCTGGCCAATGAGGTCGTCGAGCCGACCGGTTTCGCGTTCGATGCGATCGAGGGCCTCTGCTGCGCGAACGCCTTCGCGATCGCGAGCGAGCTGGAGGGCCACCGTCAGCCGTGCCAACGGCGAGCGCAGCTCGTGTGAAACATCCCGAAGGAGGCGCCGCTGGGACCCGACCAGGTTCTCGAGGCGATCGGCCATGGCATCGAAGTCACGGGCGAGCTGCCCGATCTCGTCACGCCGGCGATCGACGGGATTGCCAACCCGCGCCGCAAGGTCGCCGGCGCTGAGGCGCAGGGTTGCCCGACGCAACGCTCCCATGGGCGCCGACAGGTAGCGGGCAAGCCAGAGACTGAGGGCGCCGACAACCAGCGCCAACAACAAGAGCCGCCACCACAGGGCCTTCGGCTCCAAGAGATCGGTCGGGCGCGGCGGCCGGTGGAGGGTTCCTACTATGACCAGCATCCGACCCTCAGGATCGGTCACCGGCCGCGCCACCATGTGCATACCACCGCGACGAACCGCTTCCTCTGACCCGTTTTCAGCCACCCGACGCGCCAGATCGGCCACGGGTTCCGGGAAAACACGATCCTGGAGTTCCC